>ERZ890510.1369-NODE-1369-length-16026-cov-6.855175_pt1 | contig 16026 bp, 13 predicted proteins | sample MGYA00521265_ERZ890510 | MGnify/ENA primary metagenome ERZ890510 (study PRJEB32303, sample SAMEA104408624) | aquatic metagenome | biome: Brackish water; feature: Chemocline; material: water | place: Baltic Sea | collected 2014-10-26T21:54:00 | depth 110 m ...
GCCCGTCCAGCAACGCGCGCTCGATCGACTTCGGTGCGTTCTCGATGCGCGCCGCGTTCTCCTTGGCCGCCTGGGCCTCGCGCACCCCTCGAGTTTCCTCGCGAGCCTTGGCCTCCAGCTCGGCCAGGCTCATGCCGCGCATATGGGCGGGCGGGTGAAAGCCCTTGCCGTGGATCTTCGTGTGATAGACCGCCTCGCTCCAGCTCAGGCTCTCGACCGGCGGCGCCTCGCGAACCCCGAACGGGCGGTTCTGATCGTAAAATGACATCCCCTTCCTCCTACTCCTTGGCCGTTTCTGGGTGGAAATCCTTACCAGACGGATATATAGGAGAGGATAGGATTGTAGTCAAGAGACCTGAATTCCTACCTCAGAGTCACAACGACCCGACAAGACTGCCGGCACCAACGACAAAGATGATCGCGGCGCCCAGAACCTCAAGCGACCTCATGGCGCGCTCGACCCAGCGGCCCTGCGGCGACAGCCCTGCAACCAGCAGGCGGCGCGCCAGAATGGCGGTCATGCCCGTCAGGCTCATGGTGGCGGCGATGCCGGCGGCCATCACCGCCACCAGCATCAGCCCACCGAGCAGCGTTTCATTCACCAGCGCGTAGTTCAGCAGAATGATCGTGAGCGGACAGGGCAGCAGCCCGATGGCATAGCCAAGGATGCCGCCCTTGCCGTTCGAATGGCCGCCCGAATGGCCGCCCGAATGGCCGCCCGAATGACCGTGCTCCGGCATGCCGCGATTCCGAGGGCGCGCCAACGCACGATAGAGAAGCCAAGCGCCGATGGCGGCAACGGCGGCGTAACTGCCGAGTTCCAGCACGCGTCCCGGCCCCTGGATACGGCCCAACCGGACGACGGCGGCACCGATCACCAGCAGGAGAATGACGGCGGTGCCGACATGCAGGGCCGCGATCTTCGCAGCCATCGCCACCCCGGTGCTCAAGCGCGCGCCGCTGCCGAGGAAGTAGGAGAAGATCACCGTCTTGCCGTGGCCCGGCATCAGGGCATGGACCATGCCCAGCGCAAACGCGAGCGCGAAGGCAGCAGGTGCGGCCGACAGATCGGCCGAGGCCTCGCCCAGCGCCGCCGTCGCCGCGCCGTAGACGCCGGCGTGCAGCCGATCGAGGCCGGTCAGCAGCATTTGGACGATCGAATGGATCGCGTCCATTTCTCGCACGATATGGCTCAGCCCCTGCCAGCCGACATAGAGCCCGACGCAGACGATCAACGCACTTGAAAAGTACGGTGCGCGGCGCGCCAAGGTCTCGAAGCCGCTCCATCGTCGGCCGACATGCCGCACGCCGACCGCCGCCACGGTGCCGGTCGCCACCATCACCGCGGCAAGCCCGATGCTGAAGCAGAGGACGAGTGCGACGCCCAGCGTGAATTCGCGAAGCTGCAGGCAGAGCAGCAGCACGGTGATGGCGGCGGGACACGGGATCAGCCCGCCGGTCAGGCCGAAGACGACGATCTGGCCGGTCGTGACGTTGCGGTCGGCGAAGCGGCGGCGAATGTCGGCGGCATGCGCCTTCTCGTGCTCGTCTTGAAAGCCGGACGCGCCGACGTCGAGGCCATGATCGTGATGCTGATGATCGTGCTCGTGGTCGTGGTGAGCACCGTCGTCATGCACATGGTGTTGGTGCGCTGCCGCCTGCCTCTCGCGCTGCTGGTCGCGCCAGGTGCGGGCCACCATCCAGGCAGCGACGCCAACGATCATCACCGCCGAGGCGAGCTGAAGATACGGTTCGCTGGTCTCGGGATTCCAGTGCGAGCCGAGATAGAGCCCAATCAGGGCAACGGCCCAGACGACGGCCGTGTGCGAAGCCGTCGCCGACAAGCCGAGCAGGACCGCCTGCCCCACGGTGCCGCGAATCGCCACGATGAAGGCCGCCATCATCGTCTTGGAGTGACCGGGCTCCAGGCCGTGCAGCGCGCCCAGCAAGACGGCGCTCGGCACGAACAGCCAGGCGCTTCCGGCGCCCTGCTGCAGAAGATCGGCGAACGACGGCATGGGCCTAGAGGTAGCGGGTGATTTCCTTGAACTCGTCGATCGAGCGGCGCTCTGCCTTGGGCAGAGGCCCGACCGTCTCCTCAAGGCAGTGGTCGAGGTGATCGCGGATCAGCGTCTTTTTGGCCTCGTTGATCGCCTTCTCCACCGCGTGAAGCTGTTGGGCGATGTCGAGGCACGAACGGCCGCCCTCGATCATCTCGACGACGCCGCGCAGATGCCCATCAGCGCGCTTCAGGCGCTTCACGATGTCGGGATGGGTCTGGTGCGTTCCGCTCATGGTCACTCTACCTATCCCCCTGGAGAGGATATGGCAAACCCGATGGTCTCAATTTGGCTGTGGTTTAGCCGCAGCCTGCCGACCTGGGGCGCCATTGTCGGCCAAGCGGACTTCGTCGCTGGCCTCGGACAGAATCGAGGCTGCCCATGCGCACGCCGGGCCACAGTCGGCTATAGTCCCCGTTTCCCACCTTTCACATCAAAGGCCAGCGCATCATGAAGGCTGCATACATCGAACAATTCGGCGGACCGGAGAACCTGAAGTACGGCGATCTTCCCGATCCGGTGCCGGTGGCGGGCCAGGTCGTGGTCGACACCTTTGCCGCCAGCGTCAACGGCGCCGACTGGAAAGTGTGCGCCGGCGAATACGCCAACCCGAAGTTTCCGGTGGTCCTGGGTCGCGACTTCTCCGGCGTGGTGAGTGCCGTCGGTGCGGACGTCAAGGATCTCAAGATCGGCGATGAGGTGTTCGGCGTTCTGGAAGCCGGCCGTGACGGCACCTACTGCGAAAAGATCGCGGTCGGCGCCGCCGTCGTCGCCAAGAAGCCCGCCGGCCTGTCGCATGTCGATGCGACGGCGCTGGCGCTCACCGGCCTCACCGCCATTCGTTCGATCGAGGACACGCTGAAACTGAAATCGGGCGAGACGATCCTGATCCAGGGCGGCGCGGGCGGCGTCGCGAGCTTCGCCATCCAGCTCGCCAAGCATCTCGGTGCCCGCGTCATCACCACCGCCAGTGCCGGCAACCTCGCCTTCATGCGCGAGTTGGGCGCCGATCAGGCGATCGACTACAACGCCACCGACTTCACCAAGGTCGTGAGCAATGTCGACGCGGTGTTCGAGACCGTGGGTGGCGACGTGGCGATGCAGTCGTTCGCGGTCCTGAAGCCGGGCGGCCGCGCGGCCTTCATCGCCTCCGGCGCACAGGCGCCCAAGCCCGATCGCGCCGATGTGACCGCCCTGCGCCCGGCGGTCGGTCGCGACCGGGCGGCGATGGAACGCGTCGCCGAGCTCCACCGCACCGGCGTCGTGCGCGTGCCGCCGGTCAGGCTGTTCAGCCTGGCCGACGCCGCCGAGGCCGTCGGGATCAGCAAGGCGCGCCACCTCAAGGGCAAGCTGGTGTTCAAGCTGCGATGAGTGGCGGCGCCCGACATCCGGGCGCCATGCATTGCGGTAACGAGGGAGCGGGCGGACGATGCCGCCCGCTCCGTTCCGCGATCAGGCCGCGCGGCGCTTGCGCTCGGCCATTTCGACAGCCATCGCCTGGGCGACTGCCGGCCGCGCCAGGTGACGCTGGTGATAGGCCTTGAGGGTCGGAAATTTCGCGAGATCGGCGCCCACGAAGGCGAACCAGTTCAGGATCGTCACCAGATAGGCGTCGGCCACGGTGAATTTGGTCCCGACCAGGGTCTCGCGATCACCCAGCCGCCGGGCGATGGCGCCCAGCGTCGGCTCGAGCTGCGCCTTGGCCGCAGTCTTCGCCGCCTCGGGAACCGTCGGGGCGAAGACGTTGTAGAAGACGCGCTTGTGCACCTCGGTCGACAGGTAGTTCAGCGTGTCGATGAGCTGGTAACGCTCGAGGCTGCCCCAGGCCGGGGCCAAGCCGGCCTCGGGCTTGCGATCGGCGAGATACTGCAGGACCGACGGCCCCTCGTTCAGGACCTGGCCGTCGTCGAGCCGCAGCGCCGGGACATAGCCGGGAGCCGAGATGCTGTAGTAGTCGCCGCCATCGTCGGTCTTCTTGTTGTCGACGAAGCGGACCTTGACCGGCAGACCGGCCTCGAGCGCCGTGATATGCGAGGCCAGCGAGCAGGCCATTGGTGAAGCGAAGAGTTCCATCGCGTCCTCCTGCGTTTTGTGCGATACGGTACACAAATACCAAAGGGCGACGGCGTCAAGGATAATTATGCGAACCGGTACAGAAATATCGAAAAAGCCGCGCGGCCGCCCGCGCGCCTTCGTCGCCGCCGAGGTGCTCGACCGGGTGCGTGTCGTGTTCCTGGAAAAAGGCTTCGCCGCCGCCTCGGTCGACGAGCTGGCGGCCGCGGCCGGCCTCAACCGGCCCAGCCTCTATGCCGCCTTCGGCGACAAGGAGCAGCTCTACATCCACACGCTGCGCTTCTACGGGAAGAAGAGCGTCGAGGGTCTCGATTCCGTCCTCGCCGGCCCGGGCACGGTCGAGCAGCGGCTCGCCAGGGCCTACAAGACGGCAATCGACCTCTACACCGCGCCGCCGCACCGCCTCGGCTGCATGATCGTGGGTACCGCCGCGGTCGAATCGCCGACGCATCCCCGGATCGCCGCGGTGGCGAGCGAACTGCTGGCCGCCATCGAAAAGAGCCTGGAGCAGGCCTTCGCCGCCAGCGATCTGGCGCCCGAGCCGTCACCCGCCGCGCGGGCCCGCATGGCCGGCGCCATCATGTATGCCATCGCCATCCGCGCCCGGCTCGGCGCCAGGCCTGCCGAACTCCGCGCCTTTGCCGCGTCGATGGTCCCGGTGATCTGCCGGTAGACTGGAGCGAGCCGGAGGCTCGCGGTCCGAGAAAGCATGATTCTTCCGGACCGCGCGCGTCTCGCGCGCACTTGCTGGTGCTGCGACGCGCCGCCGAATTCAACGGCAGAGAATTCAGGCGTGACTAGTGCCATGCCAATTGCAGTTCTCGCCAGACATTCTTATGGAAATGGTACCCCGTTCCCCCTCACCGGCCCTTCCACAAAAGTGACGACCGGAACAAGGCAAGGCTTGCTGCTGGCCTGTTCCTTCGCACTAGCCGCCCCGCCGGAAGCCTACGGCCCGGCAGGGCCGGCTTCTATGCCGGCGAACCGCTGTTCGTTCCCAGCCGTCCGGACGGCGCGGAAGATGCCGGATTCGTCATCGTACAGGTGTTCGATTCGGTCGTGTGCCGCACCGATATCGTCGGTCTCGATGCCCGCGATGTCGCCGCACGCCCGCTGTTCACGGCGCGGCTGAAACATCACGTGCCGTTTGCATTGCACGGCACCTTCACGCCGAAACTCTTCTAGGCGGTCGCCTGATTGTGCACATCCCGCGCATCCATCCACAATGGATACGTTCGGCGAAGACAGGCTTGCCATACCAGCCTAGGTTCCGCCCGACCTTCAGCGCTCCCCATCAACCCCTGATGGACACTCCCTAGACAGCGCACCCTCTGAAGGTCGAGGAACAGGACGGGGGTGGTGCCCAGGCGTATTCCCAACGCCGCGTACCGGGCCCGCCGCCGTCCTGGTTCCCGTTTTTTCCAATCACCGCAACGCCCGGCCGCAACGGTCTTGCGCGCGATGGTCTTGCGACAGCAGGCATGGCAATCTTGGCCCGATGAGCCCCTGCCGGAAGGATCGCGCCCGATGGAAGATCTCGTAATGGCTGCGTTGGGCGGCGACGATGCGGCGATTGACCGGCTGCTGAAGGCCGGCGCGGACGTAAATCACGCCGACGCCAATGGCTGGACCGCGTTGATCGGCGCCGCGCGGAGCGATCAGGTTGGCATGGTCGACCGCCTGCTCGCCGCCGGAGCCAAGGTCAATCACGCCGATGCCAAGGGCATGACGGCGCTGGCGAGGGCGGCGGAGGGCGGCCATGTCGCGGTGGCGGACCGCCTGGTCGCGGCCGGCGCCGACATCAACCATTCGGACAACAAGGGCAAGAACGCCCTGATGCGGGCGGCGGAAAATCGCCGCCTTGCCATGGTCGATCACCTGATCAAGGCCGGCGGTCACGTCAATCATGCGGACCGTCGCGGCAAGACCGCCCTGATGAGGGCGGCGCTGGGCGGCGACAGCGCGACCATCGAGCGGCTGCTCGCGGCCAAGGCCGACGTCAACCAGGCCGACGCCAATGGCTGGACAGCGGTGATCTGCGCAGCCTCGGGCGATCTCGCCATCGTCAACCGGCTGATCGAGGTCGGCGCGGACGTCGGCCATGCCGCCAAGGATGGAATGACGGCACTGAAGCGCGCCAAGGCCGGCGGCCACACCGCCACCGTCGAGAGCCTCGAGGCCGCTGCCCGGCTGCGGGCCGAATTGGGCTAGGACCGCGGACCGGTTGTCCGGTCAGCGATCGCGCAGCTTCGGATCGATGGCATCGCGCAGGGCGTCACCGAACAGGCTGATCCCCAGCACCGCCAGCATGATGGCCAGGCCGGGGAAAATGGCGATCCACGGCGCCGTCGTTGCGTATTCCTCGGCACCGCCCTGAAGCATCAGCCCCCATGCCGGCACCGGCTCCTGGACGCCGAGGCCGAGATACGACAGCGACGCTTCGGCCAGAATCGCCTGGCCGACGAAGGCCGAGAGCAGGATCAGGAAGGGCGCGATCACATTGGGCACCATGTGGCGCAGCACGATGCGGGTATGGCCGAAGCCGAGCGCGCGGGCAGCATCGACATAGGCCACTTCACGCACCGCGAGGGCACTGGCCCGCACCACGCGGCCACAGCGGGGAATGAGCGGAATGGTGATGGCCAGGATGACGTTCTGGACGCCGGTGCCGAACACCGAGACCACCGCCAGCGCCAGGATGATCAGCGGAAACGCCATCAGCACGTCCAGGACGCGCTGGAAGATGAGGTCGAACCAGCCGCCGAAATAGGCGCTGGAGACGCCCAGCACGAGGCCGATGGCCCCGCCGGCGAAGGCAGCGCTGAAACCGACGATCAGCTCCGTCCGGGCACCGAAGACCAGCCGCGAGAAGATATCGCGGCCAAGCTGGTCGGTGCCCAGCAGATGTACCCAGCTCGGCGCCTGCATCATCGCGCTGAAATCGATCTCCTCCGGGTCGAAGGGGGCTATCCATTCGGCGAACAGGCCGGCGCCGAACATGACGATGACGATCGCCAGTCCGAACGTGCCGAGCGGTTGACGGCGGACGAAGTTCAGGACCGAACGGAACAGCGAGCGCTTCAGCTCGGGCTCGTCGTCGATCAAACCGGTGCGTGCGGCACCGGCCGGCGCGATGACCGTCATGACAGGATATCCTTCACGAGAACCGGATCCGCGGATCGAGCCAGGCATAGAGCAGGTCGACCACGAGGTTGGTGATGACGAATATGCAGACGACCAGCATCACCAGGGCCTGGGTGAGGGTATTGTCCTGGTTCTGAACCGCCTGGACGAGCAGACGGCCAATGCCGTTCAGGTTGAACACCTGCTCGGTGACGACCAGCCCGCCGATCAGGAACGCAAACTCGATGCCGATCAGCGTCACCACCGGCAGCAGGGCGTTCTTCAGGGCATGCCGGTTGATGATCAGCTTCTCCACCAGGCCCTTGGCCCGCGCCGTGCGGATGTAATCCTCGCGCAGCACCTCGAGCATGGCCGACCGCGTCAGTCGCATGGTCACCGCCGAGTAGCGGTAGCCGACCGTGAGGGCCGGAAGCAGCACCACCGTGAGGTTGCCGATCGGATCGCGCCACAGCGGCACATAGTCGATCGGCGGCATCCAGGGCGTGCCGGTGGCCAGGTAGGTGATATCGAGCACCAGGACCAGCGACATGATCCCGAGCCAGAACGACGGCGTGGCAATGCCGGCGATCGCCACCACGCGAACCACATGGTCCAGCCAGGTATTCTCCCTGAGGGCAGAAATCGTTCCCAGCGGAATGGCGATCAGGATCGCGATCAACGATGCCAGGACTGCGATCTCCAGCGAAACCGGCAGGCGTATGGCGATCTCGTGGGAGACCGCCCGGCCCGACCACATCGAGGTGCCGAAGTCGAAAGTGATGTAGCTGTAGAGAAAATCCAGGAACTGCACGATCAGCGGGTCGTTGAGTCCGAGCTTGAGCCGGCAGGCCTCGACCGACGCCGGATCGACGTGGGCGCCGCCGGATCCGAGGCGAATGACGCAGACGTCGCCCGGGATCAGCCGCATCAGCACAAAGACCAGCGCCGCCGCCCCCACCAGGGTGGGGATCGCCATCAGCAGCCGTTTGACGACATAGCGGTACATTCAGCGCGCTCCGCCTCGTTCGCAGGTGGAACGTCCGTCTCTCCGGAGAGAGACGGACGTCGTTGCCCGGCGGACTACTTGTCCAGCCAGATGTTCGCGAGATCCTGGTTCAGATAGTGGCTGGGACTGATCTTCCATCCCTTCATGTACGACCGGTACGGCACGATCCGGAACCAGTATGGCGTCACGATCGCATGTGCCATCGTGTCGAGCGTGTGCTTCTCGTAGGCGCGCATTGCCACGCGCTGTACCTTCGGATCGGTCTCGTACAGCATCTTGTTGTAGAGCTCGATCGACTTGGGATCGTCGTAGCCGCCATAGCTTTCCGGAAAGACCTTCTGTGGAAGGTACTTGCTGGTATCGAGCACGGGGTTGACGACGCTCTGGCAGTTCGCATCGACGACAACGTCGAAGTCGCCTGTCCGCATGGCCTGGAACCACGGGCCGGTGGGGACGACCTTCTGCTCGACCTCCAGGCCGATCTTCTTCCATTCGCCGATCAGCCAGGTGCCAACGAACTTGTAGGGCTGATCGACGTTGCGGTTGGTCAGCACGAACTTGAGGTTCTCGGCCCCCGCTTCCTTCAGCAGACGCCTCGCCTCGGCACGGGCCTTCTCGATGTCCGGCCCGTAGCCAACCATCTGCTGCAGCTCTTCCTTGGTCGCCGCCAGCGGCGAGCCCGGGAAGACGATACCGCCGACGGTGCGCACGATGGCGACCTTCGACAGCGCCGGTGCGCCCTTCCATTGGTCGACGGCCAAAGCCAGAGCACGACGAACGCGGACGTCGTCAAACGGCTTTTTCTTGTGGTTGGGCGTGATGATGTTGCCACAGTTCCAGTCGCTCTCCTGGACCGTGATCTCCTTGCCGAGTTCCTTCACGAGCTGGTCGCGGCCCGATGGCGGCATGCCGCGAAACTCGACGGTCGCGCGGTCGGCTCGAATGGCGTCGACCCGCACCGCCTGCTTGGAGGCATAGATACCGACGATGGCATCGAGATAGGGCTGTCCCTTGTGATAGTAGTCGGGATTGCGCGCACCCTTGATCGACTGGCCGATATCGAAGGACACCAGCTTGAACGGGCCGGAACCCATGATGTTCTTCTCGTACCAGTGCGGATCCTTCTCGAGCAGTTCCTTCTTGTAGATCCAGGTGAACGGATCGGCGACCGCGGGCATGAACGCGGTCGACGGATACTTCAGCCGGAACACGATGGTGGCGTCGTCAGGCGCCTCGATCTTTTCCACCATGGTGTAGTAGCTGACACGCGCGCTCGTGGTGCCGGGCTTCGGAAACGCGATCTTGTTCCAGCTTGCCAGCACGTCCTGTGCCGTCAGCTTGCTGCCATCGTGAAACTTCACGTCGGTGCGGAGCTTGAAGGTGTAGGTTTTGCCGTTATCCGTCGGCTTCGGCATCTCGGTGCAGAGATCGCACACGAATTCCGTGGTCGAGGCCGGATTGTTTGGAGGAACCCGGATCAGGACACTGTAGTACGGTGCCGCTGAATGCACGGTTGCATAGGTCGTCTCCCGGTGACCATCGAAGCTCGGCGCCGAGTCGGCCGGAATCATATAGGTAAGGGTTCCGCCCCGCTTCGGCGTCTGCGCCCCCGCGGAGCCCGCTGCAATAACAACCGCCAAGCCGAGGCTGGCGGCCCGTAGTGCCGTTCGTACGTACATTGTTGTTTCCTCCTCTTCAGTCCGGTTCGTGTGGATTCTCGTACTGACTGCTCTCCCGTTTCATTTTATTCGCAGTTACGCCCCCGCAACAGTCCGCTATCGCGCCTCGCTGCAGGCCACCCAGTGGCCCGGCCGCAACTCCCTCAGCTCAGGTCTCGTCCGCGAGCAACCCTCCACCGCCATCGGGCAGCGCGGATGAAAGACGCAGCCCGACGGCGGATTGATCGGGCTCGGCACCTCGCCCATGGCGGGGCGAAAGTCCCGCGTGGCCTCGACCCGCGGATCGGGGATCGGTACCGCCGCGAGCAGGGCCTGGGTGTAGGGATGCAGGGGATTGTCGAACAGCTCGTCGACACTGGCCATCTCGACGATGCGGCCGAGATACATGACCGCAACGCGCTGGCAGAGGTGGCGCACGACAGACAGGTCATGCGCGATGAACAGGTAGGTGAGTCCAAAGCGTTCGCGGAGATCTTCCAGCAGGTTGACGACCTGCGCCTGGATCGACACGTCCAGCGCCGACACCGCCTCGTCGCAGACGATGAACTCCGGGTTGAGCGCCAGGGCGCGGGCAATCCCGACGCGCTGGCGCTGGCCGCCCGACATCTCGTGCGGATACCGGTCGACAAACTTGGGGTCGAGGCCGCAAGTCGACAGCAGTTCGCTCACCCGCGCCGTGCGCCGCGCGGCATCCGGCTCGATGCCGTGCACCCGGATCGGCTCGCCGATGATGTCGCCCACTTTCATGCGCGGGTTGAGCGAACTGTAGGGGTCCTGGAAAATCACCTGCACCCGCCGACGCATGGCGACAAGGTCGCGGCGCCCCAGGCGGCTCACGTCCTGGCCGTCGAACAGGATCTGGCCGGCCGTCGGGCGTTCCAGCCGCAGGATGCAACGGCCCGTGGTGGTCTTGCCGCAGCCGCTCTCGCCCACCAGGCCGAGCGTCTCGCCGCGATTGATCGTGAAGTCGACACCATCGACTGCCTTGACGTCGCCAACCTTGCGCGACATCACGATGCCTTCGGTGATGGGAAAGTGCATGGCGAGGCCACGCACTTCCAGGAGCGGTGTCGCCTCCGGCGCGGCACTCATGCCGCAACATCCCGTGCCGCGGCCAGCTCGGCGCTGCGAAAGCAGGCGGAGAAATGGCCGGGATCGCCGATCGCCGCCAACGGCGGGCGTGCCTCGGCGCATTTGTCGATCGCAAACCGGCAGCGCGGGCGGAACGCGCAACCGCCGTCGAGCCGGGTAAGATCGGGTGGCTGTCCGTCCACCGGATCGAGGCGCGCCTTCCGCGGCTGGTCGAGCCGCGGCACCGACCGCAGCAGCGCGATCGTGTAGGGATGCCGGGGATCGTGATAGATGGCGTCGGCGCTGCCGGATTCGACGATGCGGCCGGCATACATGACGTTCACCCGGCGGGCGTAGCGGGCGACGACACCGAGATTGTGGGTGATGATGATCAAGGCAACGTTGAGCCGGATCGTCAGCGACTTCATCAGCTCGAGGATCTGCGCCTGAATCGTGACGTCGAGCGCCGTCGTCGGCTCGTCGGCGATGATCAACTTCGGGTTGCAGGCGAGTGCGATGGCGATCATCACCCGCTGGCGCATGCCACCCGAGAGCTGATGCGGATACTGCCGCAGACGCCGCGCGGCATCGGCGATGCCGACCAGTTCCAGCAATTCGAGGGCGCGGCCTTCCGAGGCGGCACGGTCGGCGGCCTGGTGCTGCTCCAGCACTTCGGTGATCTGCCGGCCGATCGTCAGCACCGGATTGAGCGAGGTCATCGGCTCCTGGAACACCATGCCGATGTCGCGGCCACGGATCTCGCGCATCTCGGATTCCGGGAGACCGCGCAGATCGCGGCCGTCGAACAGGATTTCGCCGGCGGTGATCTGGCCCGGCGGATTGGGAATGAGCCGCAGGATCGACAGCGCCCCTACCGACTTTCCCGAGCCGCTTTCGCCGACGATCGCCACGGTCTCGCCGTGCTCCACGGTGTAGGAAATACCGTCGACCGCGCGCACAAGGCCCGCACCGGTGCGAAATTCGGTATGGAGTCCCTTCACCTCCAGCAGTGGCGGCATACAATCTCTCCGTGACGCTTGTTTCAGGGTTGTTCGGCGGCCAGGCCGGTCGAGCGACGCGGGCCCGGGCGAACGCGCGACGCTAAAGGGACGACGCTTAGGGGACGCGGCCCTGCCGAAGGCAGGGGCGTTCAATACAAGCGTGCGGCAGCTGCATGTCGTCTCTCTCCGTGGAGCGCGTTTCCCTAGTGGTGCTGCCGCTATGCGGCGCGGCTTCTTGCGAGCCGTCCCGACCCTACGAGAGAGTGCCATCCAGTGCAAGCCGAAGCAGCGGCAACAGCGTCGCCGCGACCTGTCAAGACATCGTGAAAAGCGCCGATTCGGTAGATTCCAGCGATACCATGCATGGAACTGCGGACGCAATATACAGCCGGACATTGTCGTATCGGCCGTTATGCCCTTATTTTGGGCTGCCGCGCCGCCAGTGCCACGATGGCCGCCAAAGCTGCGAGAATGCCGAACAAGGTGAGCGACCATGTGTAGTCGCCGCTCCAGTCGCGAAGCACGCCAGACATCAGCGGGCCCGCCGCCTGCGCCAGGACCTGCAGAGACAAAGCCACGCCGCGGATCGCGCCGTAGCTTTCCCGCCCGAAATAGTCGGCCCAGGCGAGCGGCAGCAGCGTCATCACGCCACCGATCCCCAGCCCGAACACGCCGGCGGCGACATACGCGCTCTCGGCAGATCCAACTCCGATCAGCCCAAATGACCCGGCGCTCATCAAGACGCCCGCCATCAGCAAACCGTTGCGCACCGGCCAGCGCCGCGGCAGGAAGCCGACGCCGAAACTCGACACCGCGGACATGGCGGAAAAGACGCTGATCACCGTGGCAGCGACGAACGGCGAAATTCCCCGCTCGATGAGGTGCGGTGCCTGGTACAGGCTGACGCCCGCCTGCACCGGATAGACCAGGACCGTATAGAGCGAGAGCAGCCAGAAGGCCGATGTCCGCATCGCGGCGGCCCGGCTGAAGCGCGGCTCGATGGCGGCCTGTCCCGTGCCGGCCACGCGCCGGTCGGGCACCAGCCCCACGTCTTCCGGCCGCCGCACCAGCAGCAACCAGGTCGGCACGAAGCCGACGACCAGCACCGTGGCGCCGATCGCGACCCAGCCGCTGCGCCAGTCGCCGTCGCGCATGGCAAACTGCGCAACGAGCGGCAACGCCACCAGCCCCGACATCTGCGCCAGCGTGGCGATCGACGTGGCGAGCGCGCGACGCGTCACGAACCAGTTGTTCAGCGCGCCATAGAGGCCAAGGTCGAAGGGGCCCGCCCAGTTCATGCGCGCGAAGCAGAACAGAAGATAGAAAACCAGCAGCGACTGCGTCAGGGACAACGCCATCGTCGCCAGCCCGGTGCCCAGTACGGCCAAACACAGGACGAGCCGGGCGCCGCGGCGATCCAGTACCGGCCCGATCAGCGGCGAGATCAACGCCGCGAGCACGCCGCCCAGCGAGACCGCGCCGCCGATCTCGGTCCGCGACCAGCCGAACTCGGTCGTCATCGGCACCACGAAGACCGACAGGACCGCGACCGCCGGGCCTTGACGCGCGAAGCCGGCGAGGCAGACACAACCCAGCACGACCCAGCCATAGAAGAACGGCAGCCGCGGTATGAGCAGGGTCGGCAGGAACGGCGGTTTCATCGATGATGCCTATTGCCGCGTCGGCAACGGCAGCCGAGGGTGCGCTCCCGCCGTGCCTGCCTCAAGCGATTTTGCGCCGGCTACGCCAGCGCGAGTTCGCGATATCCCTTCGCCGCCACCTCGTCGCACCATGCACGATAGGCCGGGGCACTGCCGCTGTAGCGCGCGATAATGCGGGTCTGCTTGCCCTCGACGTTGCTGTTGATGCCGGTCATCCACGAATTGACCTCGTTGGACAGCAGCCCCTCGCCCAGTGCCTTCACGTGATCGGTCCACGACGCCACGCCTTCGGCCTGGGCCTCGACACGGGCCAGCCCTTGCTCTCGCATGTGGCGGATCAGCCGCGTCACCCACTCGACGTTGTATTCGATGCTGCGCGGGATATTGCCCAGCGCGGTGTGCGGACCCATCAACATCATCATGTTGGGAAAGCCCTCGACCTGGACACCGAGATAGGTCTGCGGCCCGTCTTTCCACTTGTCCTTGAGCCTGAGCCCATCCGCACCACGGATGTCGATACGGTCGAAGCTGCCGGTGATGGCATCGAAACCGGTCGCATAGATGATGATATCGAACGCGTACTCGGCATCGCTGGTCTTGATGCCGGCAGGCGTGATCCGCTCGATCGGCGTTTCGTTGATGTCGACCAGCTTGACGTTCGGTTGGTTGTAGACCTCGTAGTACCTGGTCTCGAGCGGCACGCGGCGGGTGCCGAAGCCATGGTTCGTCGGGATCAGTTTTTCAGCTACCGCAGGGTCCTTGACGCGCTCGCGGATCTTGCGTGCGACGAACGCGGAAATTTCGGCGTTTGCCGCTCTGTCCGTCAGTATGTCGCGAAAGTTGCCCTGCCAGATGCCGAAGCCCTTCTCGCCGTAGAGCTTCTGCCAGAACGCCTCACGTTCTTCCGGCGTCACCTCGAAGGTGCCGCGCGGATCGGGCGTGTGCAGGAAGCAGGCGAAGGTTTCCTGACAGCGCTTGAACATCTCCGGATAGCCGGCCCGGATTTCGCGCATCTCCTCCTCGCCGATCCTGCCGTTGTGCAACGGCGCGCACCAGTTGGGCGTGCGCTGGAACACGGTGAGATGGCCCGCGGTCTTGGCGACCTCCTGGATGGTCTGCACGCCGGTAGCGCCAGTGCCGATCACCGCCACGCGCTTGCCCTCGAAGCTCACGGGCTCGTGTGGCCAGCGCGCGGTGTGGCAGGACTGGCCCTTGAAGCTCTCGACGCCTTCGATGCGCGGCATGGTGGGCGCCGACAGCGGACCAATGGCGGTGATCAGGAACGGGGCGCGGCAGCGGCTGCCGTCCTCCAGGGTCACGTCCCAGCTCCGCGTGTCCTCGCGCCAGTGCGCGGCGCTCACCCGGCTCCTGAACTGGATGTCGCGGCGCAGGTCGAATTTGTCGGCGACGAAGTTGAGATAGCGCAGGGTCTCGGGCTGGGGCGAGAAATGTTCTGTCCAGTGCCACTCGTCCAGCAGTTCCTGCGAGAAGGAATAGCCGTAGGAGTAGCTCTCCGAATCGAAGCGCGCGCCGGGATAGCGGTTCCAGTACCAGGTGCCGCCGACGCCGGTGCCGGCCTCGAGCACCCGCACGCGCATGCCGAGCTGGCGCAGGAGAAGGAGTTGATAAAGACCCGATATGCCGGCGCCGATGACGATCGCATCGTAATCCGCCACAGGTTCTGCGCTGCCAGGGGTCCGGGCTTCGTGCGAGGCGGCCATCTGCTGTCGCTCCTGCATACCGTCGGAAATCGCGCACCGCCGAAATCCGGCGGAAATATATTTCGCCAAAGTAGCCGAGGTGCGTGCGGTCCAAAAGCACCCGCCTTTGCAGAGCGAGACGGTCCGCGCCAGTTGTGCCTCGCCCGGCGCGCGCCCGGCGGCTAGGATGGCCTTCGTCGCATGACCGAACCTCTTCCTCATCTCGTCGCTCCCTGGCGCATTGGCGTCGATGTGGGCGGGACTTTCACCGACATGGTGCTGCGCGATGCCGCCGGCGCCGTGCGCATCTACAAGACGCCATCGGTTCCCGCCGATCCGAGCGAGGGCGTGCTTGGCGTATTGCGGCTGGCCGCCCAGCAGCTCGACCTGCCGCTCTCCGCCCTGCTGCGCGATTGTGCGCTGTTCGTGCACGGCTCGACTGTCGCCACCAACACGATCCTCGAAAAAAAGGGCGCCAGGGTCGGCATGTTGACGACCGAAGGGTTTCGCGACTCGCTCGAGATCCGGCGCGGCATCCGCGACAACCAGTGGGATCATCGCACGCCGTTTCCCGAGGTCCTGGTACCGCGCTATCTGCGGCTGCCGGTACGCGGACGTATTGACGGCAGCGGCAAGGAACTCGCGCCGTTGA
>ERZ890510.1370-NODE-1370-length-16018-cov-113.038464_pt1 | contig 16018 bp, 21 predicted proteins | sample MGYA00521265_ERZ890510 | MGnify/ENA primary metagenome ERZ890510 (study PRJEB32303, sample SAMEA104408624) | aquatic metagenome | biome: Brackish water; feature: Chemocline; material: water | place: Baltic Sea | collected 2014-10-26T21:54:00 | depth 110 m ...
ACGTTTAACATGGGAGTAGGATTCTGTGTGGTTGCACCAAAAGATCAAGCAACAAAAATAAAATCAATATTCAAAAAACATAAAATTTCAAGTCAGGAAATTGGACAGATTATTTCAAAGAAAGGAGTTTTTGTAAATTCTGTAAAAATTGCTTAATTTAACAACAACAAAATAATTTTAACCCAATATCACCTTATATGACGGATTTACCAAGTTCAACGAGAGAAGAGTTTGGCAGAAGCACAATTCATTGAAACAATTATCGGAGTAGGAATTCTTCTTTTTGCAGCCAAATTAATGGCAGAGCTTTTCCTCAGATTGAAACTTCCAATTGTTTTAGGAGAATTATTGGCAGGAATGATAATCGGTCCATTTGCATTAGGGGCATTTTTTGTAGTTGATGGAAAGCAATTACTGCAGATTAATGATGAAATTAAAATACTTGGAGAGATCGGTGCAATTGTAATTTTATTCATGGCAGGATTAGAGATGACCCCAAAAGAATTCCTCAAAGGTGGAAAGGCGTCATTTACTGTTGGAACATTAGGTGTTGTAGTTCCATTCTTTGCAGGTCTAGCAGTATTCCAATTATTTGGATTTGATGCATTACAATCAATGTTAATTGCAACAGCACTTACTGCAACAAGTATTGCAATTTCAATTCAAGTGTTAAGTGAATTTGGTAAAATCAAAACTCCAGAAGCCAGATTAATCATTGGTGCAGCAGTGATTGATGATATTTTAGCAATTGCAGTATTATCAGTGGTATCATCAATTGCAGGTTCAGATGGAGGGGTAGACAATATTGACATTACAGAAGTTACAATTACAATTTTGAAAGTATTAGGATTCTTTGCAATAATGCTAATAGTTGCAATAGTAGTTATTCCAAAAATCATCACACCAAGACTATGGAAAGCAAAGGGAAGTGTGGAAGGAATAGCGACTGCATCATTCTTTGGTGCGGCAGCACTAGCTGGATCTATTGGGCTATCCCCGATTGTAGGAGCATTTGCAGTAGGAATGGCATTATCAACTACCAAAGTATTTGAGAAAATTGAAAACTATATTGGAAAAATAGGATTAATTTTTGCACCATTGTTCTTTGCAATTATCGGAGCCCAAGTAGACCTAAGAGCAGTTAATTTTGAAATTTTAGTCATCAGTGCAGTTGTAATTGTGGTGGCAGTTACAACAAAATTATTTGGATGTGGATTACCTGCGATGTTGTTTTTAAAAAGCAAACAACAAGGAATGCGAGTCGGAATTGGAATGATTTCAAGAGGAGAAGTAGGATTGATTGTTGCAGGAGTAGGAGTAACTGCAGGAATTCTTACATCGGAAGTATATTCTACAATCGTAATTATGGTAGCAGTTACAACTATCATCACTCCAATATGGTTAAAGATGGAATACAAGAAAGAACAAAAAAATAAAGACGATACACCTTCCAAAGTTGTAAAAACAAAACCAGAATAATTGCAGGAATTAGATGAATTAAAAACCATCAAAAAGGAAATTGTAAAAAAATCATTAACCAGAAAACCAGCTAGAAAGAGTGCCAAAAGAAGATCAGTTAGGCGTGAATAGATATCAGATATACCAAATTATTTAACGAATTTATGTCCAAATCTTAATGACTGTTTATGAATAATCTCGACCCGATCACATCCAAAGCATGTGATGAGATCACTCAGAATCTTTTAACAATTCAAGAGCCAAGTAAAAAACAGGTAAAAGCAGAAATTATAAAAATTTGTACCAAATATGCACTAGATAGAATTCCAAAAAATTATGAAATATTATCAATGGCAAAAGAAGGGGATTTTGATAAATTAAAAAAAGTATTGATAAGAAAACCAGCTAAAACAGCATCAGGAGTATCAGTAGTAGCATTAATGCCAAAACCATATGCGTGTCCTCATGGCCGATGTACATATTGTCCCGGAGGAATTGAATTTAATTCCCCTAACAGCTATACAGGAAAAGAACCATCATCACTAAATGCAATTGAAAATAAATTTGACCCTAAATTGCAAATCACATCAAAGATTAAAAAATTAATTGCGTTTGGACATGATCCATCTAAGATGGAAGTAGTGATAGTTGGCGGGACTTTTCTATTCATGCCAAAAGATTATCAGAAAGATTTTATCAAATCATGTTATGACGCATTAAATGGAACTGATTCAAAAGATTTGGAGGAAGCAAAATCCAACAACGAACACGCAGCAATAAGAAATGTAGGATTTACGATTGAAACAAAGCCAGACTATTGTAAGAAAGAACATGTTGATTTAATGCTAAGTTATGGAATTACAAGAGTAGAGATTGGAGTTCAATCATTACAAGAAAGGGTTTACAAAATAGTCAACAGAGGTCACAACTATAATGATGTAATTGAATCATTTCAAATTTCAAAAGATGCAGGATACAAACTAGTTGCACATATGATGCCAGGATTACCAACAATGAAACCAGAAGAAGACATTGCAGATTTTAAAAAATTATTCTCAGATCCAGAATTGCGTCCAGATATGTTGAAAATTTATCCATCACTAGTTATTGAAAATACACCATTGTATGAAGAATACAAGCAGGGAAAATACACACCATATTCAGATGAGGATATGATCAAAGTGCTAACAGAAGCAAAAAGAAATGTTCCAAAATGGGTTCGAATCATGAGAGTTCAGAGAGAAATAACCCCAGGTGAGATCATAGCAGGACCAAAAGCAGGTAATTTGAGACAAATCGTACACCAAAATCTAGCCAAACAAGGACTTTCTTGCAAATGTATCAGATGTAGAGAAGCAGGACTAGATAACAAAAAATCAGATGGTGGAGAAATAAAATTAAACAGAATTGATTATGATTCATCAGGTGGAAAAGAAGTTTTCTTGTCATATGAAGACAAGAATGAATCAATTTATGGGTTTTTGAGATTAAGAAAACCAAGTATTGATGCACATAGAGATGAAATAAATCAAGACACCTGCATAGTGAGAGAAATTCACGTGTATGGAAAATCATTGAAGCTTGGAGAAAAAGAAAAAGACGAAATTCAGCATTCAGGATTGGGAAAGAATTTGATGAAAGAAGCTGAAAAGATATCTAAAGAAGAATTTGATGCTAAAAAACTTCTAGTAATTAGTGCAGTTGGTACGAGAGAATATTATCAAAAATTAGGGTATTCGTTATATGGGCCATACATGTCAAAGACATTGAATTAAAGAGAAGAGATGACAGAACAAGAAATTATCGGAAAAGGAACATGGATTGATAAATTAGCTTCCGAATTACTTGAAAGAGAAAAAGCCCTAGGAAGAAGTACAGACCTACTTAGAGTAGAAAGCGGATTAGGGGCTTCTGGAATTCCGCACATTGGAAGTTTAGGAGATGCAGTAAGAGCATACGGAGTTAAACTAGCATTAGAGAATTTAGGACATAAATCAGAATTAATTGCATATTCAGATGATCTTGATGGATTAAGAAAAATTCCAGAAGGAATGCAAGAATTTGGTTTAGAGGAACACATTGCTAAACCAGTATCATTAATTCCAGATCCTTACGGATGTCATGACTCTTACGGAATGCACATGAGCAGCATTCTATTAGATGGATTAGACAAAGTAGGAATAAAATATGAATTTAGAAGAGCAGTTGATACTTACAAACAAGGATTACTAAAAGACCAAATCCATACAATTTTACAAAACAGTGCAAAAATAGGAGATAAAATTTCTGAACTTGTAGGACAAGAAAAATATAAAAAATATCTACCATATTTTCCAGTTTGTGCAAATTGTAATCGACTCTATACAGCAGAAGCTACTGAATACATTGCAGATGAAAAGAAAGTAAAGTACACTTGTCATGATACAGAAATTGGCTCAAAGATGGTCAAAGGATGTGGCCATATAGGAGAGGCAGATATAGGTAAAGACCTTGGAAAATTAGCATGGAAAGTAGAGTTTGCAGCAAGATGGAAAGCATTTGATATCAGATTTGAAGCATATGGTAAAGACATCATGGACTCAGTCAAAGTAAATGATTGGGTAGCAGATGAAATTTTAGAATTTCCACACCCACACCATGTAAAGTATGAAATGTTTCTAGACAAAGGTGGAAAAAAGATTTCAAAATCATTAGGAAATGTAATTACAGCTCAGAAATGGTTAGAGTTTGGCAGTCCAAAATCAATTTTATTATTATTATACAAACGAATTACAGGTGCAAGAGAATTAGGATTTGATGACATTCCAGGGTTGATGAGTGAATACAATGAATTAGAAGACATCTACTTTGGACGAATCAAAGTGGATAACCAAGCAAAATTGGTAAAATCCAAAGGATTATACGAATATGTAAATCTCCTAAACCCTCCAAAACAATCAAGCACACATGTTAACTATAGACTAGTAGTTGAATTAGCAAAAATATTCAAAGAAGATAGAAGCGAAAGAGTAATGAAAAAATTACTAGATTACGGAGTAATTAAAAATCCAGAACCTGAAATAGAAAAACTCATAGAACTTGCAGGAAATTATTCAAATGAATTTGATGAACAAGAAAAAATACAAATTGATTTAGACGATGTTGCAAAAAAGGCATTAAAATTACTTGTAGAAGCATTAGATGGGGATGAAGAACTAGAGGACATTCAAAACACAATATATCAAATTGCAAAATCAAATGATGTTCAACCAAAAGATTTCTTTAAAATATTATATCAAATCATACTTGGAACTTCCAGAGGACCAAAAATAGGACCATTCATTTCAGACATTGGACGAAAGCAAGTAGCAAAGACACTTTCAGAGTATGTTTAACCATGGTTCACGGAGAACATAACAGATCAAAGAACAGTGGAGGATTTGCACTAATTATCTTAGGTTCATTATTGTTGTTTCTTGCCCCACAAGAGAGCACCATGGAGGCAGGGTTAGGCACGATTGCATTGATTGCAGGCATTACAATTGGCAGTATTGGATTCTATCTGAAATTTTTCAGATGGCGGATAAAACAAGCATAAGAAAGATTCATCTTTTGGAGAAAGTGGAATAGAAATATGGGATTTTTTGGTAAAAAGAAAGTAGAAGACATACCAAAAGATGAAGAATTAACTCTCAAAACTGAACTTGAATTAGAAATTGAAAAATTACAAAAAGAAATTAATGAAAAACAAGAAAAATTAGATGAAATTACTCAAAGAATTGGTACGGTAAAAGAAGAATATGATTCAACAGTGGGCAGTTTAATGCTAGTAAAAAAAGAATTTAATCAAAAAAAGATGGAGCTAGATATCATTCAGCGCGAATATAGAGAAACAAGAGAGAGGACTAAAAAATCAGAATTAATTAAAGATACAAAATCAGTTGAAAAATTCAACAAGACAGAAGGAGATCATTCAAAAATAAAAGAAGAATTAGATGAATTTACAAAAAAACATGATGAAATTAAAGAGCAAATAGAACAAGAACAATCTACACTCCACAACATTAAAAAACAACAACTGGAAGTTGAAAAAGAACTAGACGAGGCAAACTCTAGATTATACAATGCAAAAGAGGAATTAAATAAAAAAGATACTTTTGAGGACACCAGTATTCTAACTCCTTCTGAGAAAAAATTCATTGGAGTGAATAATGAAAGTCAAAAAAGTTCAGCAGGAATCATAGAGGCTGCAAGTGCAGTGGTAGGCTCATTAAAATCAAAACTCAACATGACACTAAAAGAATTGGAAACAGTTCAAACATTATTAGAAAAGGAAAGAGAAGCACATGAGAATACAAAAAAAGATTTAGAAAACCTTAAACAAAATACACAGTCACTTGATAAATCATAGAGTGGCAAAATACTTTTGCCATTTTGATTTAATTTCATCTTCAGAAATTCCAAGATCATACAAAGGAGAAATTACCTCAGCAACATTTGATACATCAACTAGTACGATGGAGTTGATGGGACTTTTAATTCCGTTTTTTCTATAATGATTCAATATTTCTTGGTACAGAGTGTCATCTTCAAGAATTCTAGCCTTACCTTGAAACAAGTATCCCTTACGAATGAGAGGATCAATTACATTAATTTCCACATTGGGATTATCATTTAGATTCTTCAGGGTGTCAGGTGAACGAATATCTGCAAATGCTAATGTTTCAGCAGTCCATCCAATGATAGTTCCTTTTGGAGAAATGTTAGGCTTTCCGTCAAGTGAGACAGTTGCAACATATCCTAGTTTTTGTGAATTTAGAAAATCCTTAATTTCTTCAGTTATCATAAATAATATTTTAAAATTGAATGTATTTAGTTTTCACACTATCGCATGAATTCAGCCATTTCAATTGAGAAGAAGAAGAATCCAATTACACTACCAATGATTGCAACCCAGGCTACAAGTTGTTTGATTTTTGACATTTGAAAAGAATTTTTCAAACTTACTATTGAATCTAATTGCCCATCTTAGACAATTATAATTAGACAGATTAAGAGAATACAGTGTGGCAAGCATCAAGGATATTGGAAAATTCTTTTTATTCATATTTACAGGATTAATCGCCATAATTGTAGGCTCTTTCATGGTTCGAGGTACGATGCACATGTGGGATAATCCAGAAGAAGATAAAAAAGACGAAAAGAAAAAGGACTAAAATGTAAGTTCTCCAATAAAGAATCAAGTTGTTTCAAGATTCAACAATTAGAAAATCATTAGATCAATACATTCAAAGAAGAATTCAAGAAATTCCTACGGAAATTAAACAAACATTTCCAGCAATCAAGCAAATTTGGAAATGTAAAGATGAAGCAGATTTTCTCTATGGGTATTATGTAGGGAAAATTGAAGAAGGATCTCTACATTATTTGCTCAAAGCAACTAGGGCATCAGCTGGAGGGTATGTAGATACTTTTGAAATACGAGGAATTATTGAAACTCATAAAAAATACTTGCAAGATACAATAGAATTAGCAATCAATTAGTGAAGTAGAAATAGGACATCAATTTAGTAAAATTATGGTTGGACCACAAGATGGCGGATTTGGATTTGATCAATCTAAAAAATACACCACTGTAGAGAACCTTGAAGAAATTTGTGTACAATGTCAAGCGGGTCAGCATAAAAAATGCCTAAAGAAATCAAAAGAACAGGAAGTTTGTGAATGCGAACACTGTATGATTTACGGCTAATAGTTTTGAAAAGTTTTTAATTTATTGTCTAAAAATTAAAGAGCAGATAATTTATTTTCCAATTCCTGAATTTCTTTTTGATATAAATCAGAAACACTTTGAGCAAATTCTTTGTATGCTGAAACAATAGCAGTCAATGCTTCTTTGTATTCTGAATGTCCTTTCTTTAAGACATCACATGATTCAAGTGAAGTAATGTGTCCAGTGACAGTAGCTATTGCATCTTTTTGATTGAATTTCACTATTCCTCCAAAGGCCTCAATTAACATGAATGCTGATTTTGCCTTGCACTTGTAAGTAACTCTGCCAGTTTCAGTATTAAATAACTGGGTTACACCACCTGGTTTTCTAGTTACAACAACTGTCATGAAGTAATTGAAAATAAAGAGGTATTAATTATTTTAGAAAACTATGCGGCAGGATCAGTTGGGGCTGTGGCTTCTACTGCAAGAAACTTGTCAATCTCATTTATACCTAGTTTGTCCCTACCGAGAAGATCAAACTTTTGTAAAATTGTTTCAAACTTTGTTTCTTCCTGTACTTGTTCATTAACAAACCATTCTAGGAATACATAGGTAGAGTGATCTTTTTCTTTTTGTGCAATCTCGACCATGTTATGAATGGCTTTAGTTACTGATTGCTCATTTTTTAGTGCAGTGTTGATTAAAACTTCAAGGGATTTGTAGGAACCAATTGTGGCGCGGATTGCAGGAATTGTTGCAATTGTTCCAAGTGAATTAAGATAATGAACAATTTTTAGCATGTGAGTTCTTTCTTCATCAGATTGTACGTAAAAGTAATTTGCAGCTCCTTGATATCCAGTTACTTCACACCAGGATGCCATTGCCAAGTAACTGTTTGATGCTGAGGCTTCAAGTGTAACTTGATCATTTAACGCTTTTTTCATTCTAGGAGATAGTTTCATGATTTACAATATCGTGTAGATGTATTGTATTAAAAAACTTGCTAAAAATTCAAAATATTTTAAATAGGATTTAAACGATTAGGAAAGAAATTTTGTTACAATAAAGAATATTGCAAATCCACTTAGGAAAATAATTCCGGCAACACTTAGAATTTTTAACCAAATTGAGGGGTGGTGCTCTTTATCAAGATATTTTCCTGTGACCAATCTAAAATTAAAAATTGCAATGATTGGTGCTATTACAAATGATAAAACAGTTGCAAAATCTACCAATTCTTTCAAATTATCTTGAAATTGTGAAATAATTACAAATGAACCAATAGCTAGAATAATTAAAAAAACAACATAAAATGTACGGAATTTTATGCGTATGTTCTCTTCATTTTTAGTAAAAATCAACTCCACTGTTCTTTGCAAAGATCTAGAATAACCGTCAAAGACTGCAATGATGGTTCCAAACATTACAGTGAATGCCGAAGATGCAATTATGATATAACTCCAATCACCAATTGTTTCAGTGTACAGAGTAATAATTTGGTGTGCAAAATCTGAATTATTGTTAGAAAGTTCTTCTCCAGACCCATAAAACATGAAAGAACCTAGTACAACAAACATCACTGCAAGAATTCCAGTAATCAAATAAGCTAATCTAAATTCAAGCAAAGTTTCTTTTAATTTTGGTTTATAGTTTGTCTGCTTCATTCGCTCCAATGTCCATAAACTATTCCAGCTTGATAGATCAATTGCAGTAGGCATCCACCCCATCAGTGCAAGTAAGAAAAAGATTCCAGTGACATTCCAAAGTTCTTTTGGAACAAATTCCTCTACAGGCTCTATTGGACCACTATACAATGTAAACAAAAATGCAGAAACTGTAGAAACTAGTAAGACAATTACAATTATTTTAATCAGACTATCAAGTACATTGTATTTTCCAATTGCCAATATCCCAACACACACTACAAACAAAATAACTACAGTCCATTCTCCAAGAAAATCAATTCCAAAAAGATTCTCAAAAAATCCTGCAGTTACAAACCCAACAGCACCAGTAACAAAAAACATTGAAGATATTGTTAATAGAAAATACAACCACAATGCAGGTTTGCCGAGTTTCTTGTAACCATCAATGATACTTGTTTGTGTAGAGTTTGCATATCGAGAGCCATACTCAAAAAAAGGATATTTCAACAAGATCACTAAAATAACAAACCCCAAAATCAGCAAGCCAAAATCAGCGCCTGCCCTAGTAGATTGTACTAGGTGAGAAACACCGATGGCAGTGCTTGCAAATAATATTCCAGGTCCAGCAGTCTTTGAAAAACGAGAAAATTTTGAGATCACATCAATCAAATATAATTTAAAATTGTAGAATATAACCTAAAATTGATACAAAATGTTATTTCGAGATTAAGTTTAATAGTAATTTCATTTTAGTTTTCAATATGCTATTTGGAGTCTTTGCTGTACATAGTCCAGAATCATGTCCAATAAACAATGAAAAAAATAAAAAAATATTCATGAACCTTCAAGAAAACATGGAACATGAAATGAAAAAATATAATATTAATAAAATTGTAGAATTCTACATGTCAGTTTTAGAGCATGAATGGATAATAATATTGGATGCAGTTCATGCACATGACATTGAAAAGCTCTGTATCGATGTAGGGATTTCATCGTTAAGTACGGTCAAAATAGTTCCTATGAATTTATACAAAGACACACTCAAAAAGTTTCAAGAAAATCAAGAATAATTATATTATTTTTTATACAAAAAACAATCAGATGTATGATCATTTACCATCCCTATAGATTGCATTAATGCATAACAAATTGTAGGACCTACAAAATTAAATCCACGTTTTTTAAGATCTTTGCTTAATTTTTCTGAAATCTCACTAGTTGCAGGTAGTTCAGAGTGTTTTTTGAATTTATTTTTAACGGGTTTGTGATTAACAAATGCCCATAGGTATTTGTCAAATGAACCAAATTCATTTTGAATTTTTAAAAAAGATTTTGCATTATTAATTGCAGAATTAATTTTTAGTTTATTTCGAATTATAGATTCATCTTGAAGTAATTTTTCTACATGTTTTTGAGTGTATTTTGAGACTTTTTTAGCATCAAAATTAGAAAATGCCTTCCCATACCCTTCCCTACGTTTGAGAATAGTAGTCCAAGACAACCCAGCTTGTGCACCTTCTAATATCAAAAATTCAAATAGTTTTTGATCATCATGTTGAGGAATTCCCCATTCTTCATCATGATATGTGGTATTAGGTTCGTCTTTTACCCAAAGACATCGCTTTTTCATAGTTTGATTTATGAAATGATTCAAAATAACAGTTACCAAAGAGATACAGTATGAAATTAAATCCACAGTTATTGCAAATCAACAGAAATTTTCTAATCTGTTTTATCATCTCAGCGTCACTATCTGCAATTGCCGCTCAACTATTAGGAGATCAAGAGAATTACTTCAATACAACAATTACCATAGTTATTGGATATGTGATTTATTTTGGAATTTTTTCTGTGTTGTTTTATTTTGATAATAAAGACAGATACAAGACAATGAAATCAAATTTAATCAAAAAAGAACTACTAGCCATGATTTCATCATTTGGGGTTGGTGAAATTATTTATCTTGGAATAAGATGGCCCACATTATATTATTTTCTTGAAATTGGAATTGAACCATACTTGGCATCATTGATTTCAGAAATTATTGCAACTTCATGCTATATGGTATCAGTGACAGTGTTTCTTAGAAAAACAAAAACATTCTAGTTATTTTGCCAATTGAGTAACTAAATCAGTAGATGTGATAATTCCAATCACTTTACCATTTTCAGTTACTGCAAGTTTTCGAATTTTTTTATCAGTCATCCTTTCTGCAACTGCAGAAATTGGTTCATCGTGATTAATTGTAATCAAAGGGGAAGACATTATTTTTTCTACTGATGTATCAAATGGTAAATTATTTGCAGATACTCTTGTTGCAAAATCTCTATCAGTTACAATACCTACAGGATTGTCATTATATTGTACAAGTATTGCACCAATTCCTCCTTGTTCCATCATTTTTGTAATTTGTAATGCAGTGGTGGCTAAATTTACAGTGATTAAAGCCCTAGTCATAATATCCTGAACTAAGATGGATGAATAATTGAAATCTTCACGACTCATTATTTGTTTGAGGAGTCATAATATTTAAGATCTTCATAAAAGAATACTATTTCCAGTTTAATTATTTAAAATTTTTTTCTAAAAAGAAGATTGTATAAGCCCAGACATATTTTGATCCCTCAGGAGTATATCATTCTACAGAAGGATTTACAAAGTCACATTCTAAATTTTAGAAAGGATTTTTTTCTTTTTTTCTTGAAATTCTTTATTCGTAATAATTCCAGCCTTTTGTAAATCTCCAAGTTTTTTCAACAAATCAAGTTCATTACCTTTAGAAATTTTTAATTTTTTACCAGCGTTCAATCCAGATTTGAGACTAGATTTTGTTTTTTGTTTTAAACGAGAACCCAGAACATTACCTTTTGCAGAAATTCTTGCACTTATTTCGTATCCCTTTTTCTTTGCATGTTTAATAATTTCTTCAGATTTTTGTCGAGTAACGTCATCAACTAATTTATGATTTTTTGCCATCTTGCCTAATTCTTGAGTTTTTTTACGAGCAAGACGAGATTGGAATTTCAAATCTTTGATAATTTCATCTTTTGTTTTTCGTTTGAAACGTCGAGTATATTCTTCTATAAGTAATACTGGGAATGGACTATACTCTACATCAAGATAATATTTGATAACAGTGTCATCAGGTAATGTTTTTAGATATTCTTTAATGGATTTTTCTGATTTTAATTCCATATGTATAGTCCATTGCTTACTCATAAAAAGATTCAAAAATATGCCACGAATAAATTTTAGATAGTATTTTGACGTTTTAAAATCTATTTTTCAATTACATGCTGATCCAAAATAGCAATACATTCGTTTAATACAGAATTGTTAGAGATTGCCTCTGTTTCAGGTAGATTAAACTCTTCAATTAGTTGTTGATCATAGTCTACCAAATCATTGTGGTATGTAATACATGCTGAACGTAGTAATCTCCAATAGTAGTATCCTTTATTCATCTCATTTTGAATTTGTTCATGTTCTAAAGTCAAAATTTTAGAGAATTTTTCATAATCAGTTCTATAATTATCAAATTTATCTTTGATAATTGAAGGTAATTCCAGATACCAATCGCGTCCCTCGTTTGTTTTCTCTACATTGTGAATTTTTTGTAATTGATAAGTAACAGAACTTAGGAAAATATCTAAAACATCATTTTTTTCAAGTAATTCCATTAATACAGGATTTATCATGTTATCATTAAGAAATCTCCAAATTAATTAGTATCGTAAGATAATCAGTTTTGATTTTTGTAATAGAGTTTGATTACTTTATCAACGATCATATCAGTATCACAGTCTTTTTCTGTACTTACAAGAAGCAAATAATCATCACCAAGATAAAAGGAAAAACGTTTAATCGTATCATATTCTGCCAAGGTGTATTTTGTTTTACCGAGCCATTTTGCCATATCTTTTCTGGACTTCCAATCAAGTGTTGAAAGATTAACAAGTTCATTTGATGCACGATCAGATAGTAAACTTTCTACACCGTCTCTCATTCCGCCTCCGACCTTAACTGACCATTCATCAAATACTGTAGCAAATCGAATCTTAGGATCTGCTTCTAAAATTTGTGAGCAAAATTTTTCATAATCCATAGATTATCAAAGATACTACAAATTATTAGAGTTTTAGAAATAATTAGACTAAAAATTAACCTGGGACCAAAATAAAGACAAGATAAAGGCGGACCCGATCGGATTCGAACCGACGACCTATTGCTCCGCAAGCAATCGCACTATCCAAGCTATGCAACGAGTCCAAAAAGTTTTGATGATTTACGCTTAATTTGGATTGCTATTAGTTAGATTTTGCAAAAATATACTGAACATCATCGGATTCATGAAAAGTCCAAGCAGCAGGTAATGAAATATTTTGGATAGATTTTAGATTATTTTTTTCAATCAGTGTGCCCCATCCAGCCTCATTTTTAGGATCAGTTACATATTTTTGAGATAGAGTTCCTGCAAATACCCAACCTGAATTTTGTTTTAGATTGGAAATAGAATTAATTTTTTCTAACACTCCAGTTGCAAGAAAAGTCCCACCCATTTGTGCTAACCCTCCAATGAAAAAGATAGGTCGTGAAAGATTCAATGAAGAATAATCAAAAGCAACAGCATCTGTACAATGTGGATGAAAGTTTAGTGTAGAGATTAGAAGATGTTGTAATTCCACTAGCAGGTCATCAATTTCTAAACTGTAGGATTCCATACCCAAAACTTTTGCACAGTATGCTATTCTTCCATCACCTGAACCAATATCAATTACTTCAGAATATCCCAATTCTTTGGCAAACATCGCTCCGATGTATCCAGACATAATCCAAGTGGGTGAGAAAGGTGCTTTGCTTGAACCGTGTTGGATGCTGTTTAGCCAATATTTGTTAATGTCCCCTTCATACACTATACAATCAACTGATCCAATTTTTTTCTCAAATGAATTATAGTAAATTGGATTTGTTGTTGCAAATTCGTGTAACAAATCTAAATGCGATTCCACAATTGGAAATAATTCTGAGGTAGATTTTGGAATAAATTCTTGAATTTGGCTATTTCCGTCATAGACTTTAACAAATTCTTTTTTTAGTTTAACTAAATTTTTTGCAATATCACTAATCATGAGAAATTCCATTCTCATATTGTTCAACGAATTCTTTAGTACTCATGGTTTGACGTAATTCTTCAAATAATTTAGCGTTAGATTCAATTTGTTCTTTTGATTTTTCACCAGAATTTTCAAATTGTAGATTTTTTGTCATTTCTTGAATTGCTGAAGATATTTTTGCTAAAAATTTTGGATGGATGATAGAATCAAATTTTTCTGAAATCATTTTTTCAGTTTCTCGTATTTGTGACAATAATGAACTAGGCTCAGAATCAGCCTGTTGTTTGAGCATAGTAGCCATAGATGAGACATTCATTACTTGATAGTATGTCGCTACAATTTCATGAATGTTCATATCGGTTTTTGAATTTGCAGTGTCAATGAAATTTTGGAGTTTTTTGGATTCAGAATCAAACATTTGAGAAATATCTTCAGAGGACGTCATATGAAAAATTAAAAATTCAAATTTTTAAAAATGTTAGGATTATGCTTCTTTTTCTGCAGGTTTTGCATAGACATAGTTCATTATCAAACCAGCAATGATTCCGCCCAAAATTGGTGCTGCCCAGTATAACCAATGGAATTCCCAGAATCCAGAAATTAAAGCAGGACCAAATGTTCTTGCAGGGTTTACTGATGCACCTGTTAATGGTACAGCAACTAAGTGAATAAGGAAAACCATTCCACCAATTGCAAGTCCTTGAATTCCAGGAGTTGCTTTTTTGTGAACTGCTACCATAAAGATTACAGTGACTAAGAAGAATGTCATGATTGCCTCTACTGCAAATCCAGAACCAATGCTGTTGTTAATCAAGTCACTTGGACCACCTTGTGTTCCAAAGTTTACTTTAGCACCAAGTTCTGGCAATATTGCTGCAAGTGTTGCAGCTGCGGCGACTGCACCGATTAATTGTGAAATAATATATCCAACACCATCTACAATTCCAATCCTTTTTGTAACCAGCATAGAAATTGTAACTGCTGGATTAATGTGAGCACCAGAAACATGTCCAAATGCATAAACCATCAAAGCAATGGCACCACCGTGTCCAAGGGAAATGAACAATACAGATTGTGTTGTTAGTTCTTCGCCAAATGCAGAAATTGCTAGAATTACTGAAAGAGGACCAAAGAATACTAAGCCATAAGTTGCAATTGCTTCTGCAAGATATGCTCGTGGGTTAACCATTAAGCAAAAGCCTCGCGTATATCCATATAAAAGATTCGACCTTGATTTGTGATCAGTTGATCTCAAAAAGTAATTAATTACGGATTAATACATTTGAGAACATATGGTTTCTGAAGGTGATTATGTTCCCAAATTTGCAGTAAATGATTCAAATGGAAACAAAGTAAAATCAAGTGATTTTAAAGGCAAAAAACATGTCATCTACTTTTACCCAAAAGATTTCACACCAGGGTGCACTACAGAAGCAGATGAATTTTCAAAAGATTATAAAAAATTCCAAAAAGAAGAAATTGAAATTATAGGAGTTAGCCCAGATGACGTTGACTCTCATAAAAAATTCTGTGATAAAATGGGAATCAAATATCCATTATTAGCAGATGTCGATAAAGAAGTCTCAAACTTGTTTGGTGTTTGGGGTAAGAAAAAATTTATGGGTAGAGAATACATGGGAGTTATGAGAAGCACATTTCTTATAGATGAGAAAGGAAAAATTTTCAAAATATATCCCAAAGTAAAACCTGCAGGACATTCTAAAGAAGTGTTAGAAGATTTTCTAAATTTAAAATAAAAATAAGTAAAGAAAAGATTGTTGAAAGATTAGAAACCTTTTGGTAAAGTACCTCTAGATGCTTTTGGTGCTTCAGGTTCTGATTCTTGTTTTGGTTCAAATCCTTTTGGTAAAGTGCCTCTAGATGCCGTAGCACGAGATTTTGCTTCAGCTTCAAGTAATTCATCAAAGGCTTTTTCATCATCTATTTTTTGTTGTTCTATTCTTTGCAAGTAATCTTCTTCATAGTCTACAAGTTTTTCTTCTCTAGATTTTCCATCAGATGTAGACTGTGGTTGTGTTTGTTCCGTGCCTTTTGGTAGTGCACCTTTTTTAGGCTTTGGTGGTTCGGGTGTTGGAGTTTGTT
>ERZ890510.1371-NODE-1371-length-16018-cov-6.626386_pt1 | contig 16018 bp, 15 predicted proteins | sample MGYA00521265_ERZ890510 | MGnify/ENA primary metagenome ERZ890510 (study PRJEB32303, sample SAMEA104408624) | aquatic metagenome | biome: Brackish water; feature: Chemocline; material: water | place: Baltic Sea | collected 2014-10-26T21:54:00 | depth 110 m ...
AAGATCAAAAAATAAAGAAGATTCTCATCATTTGTATAGAATTAGAGTTACAAAAGAATTTAGAATTTCCAGAGATGAATTATTTTTTAGGTTAAGGAGTAAAGGTGTTAGTACTTCTTTACACTATAGACCGTTACATGATTTTCAGGCTTATAAAAAAATAATCAAGAATTATGATAAGTTGAATAATGCAAATCAGATCTACAATGAAACATTATCTCTGCCATTGTATACAAAAATTTCAAAAAAACAACAAGAATATGTGATCAAATGTATTAAAAATGTGTAAAGCTATCTCATAGTTAATTGGATAGATTGTCGTACAGTATCACTTGTAATATATCTACTACCATGCCATGCATCTAGACCTTCAGCAAAACAAACCATACTATTATCTAAATTATAAGGTTCAAAAATGATAGAAGATTCATCTTCGTTAGCACACATGTATGTACCTCCAGGCTCACCTTGTTTCCAATTTTTAGTAAAATAAAGTAATATTGTTAATGCATAGGAGTTGGGATTATCATCAGATGTTTCAGAAAAATGATTGTGTGGTAAATTAAAATCGCCCTTGTGTAAATTAATAAAAACATAATGTTGTGGTCTAGTAACAGTAATTCCAGTTAATTTAGAAATATTTTCTGCAAATTCTTTTGAATTCATAAAACGTTTAAATTCATTCCACTCAGGGCTTAGTTTTGGATCATCATCATCATTAATAGGATCATTAGGTTTGATATTAGCAAAATTTCTTCTCATAGCTGATCGTGAAAAGTCATTAGTTAAACGATACCACATTCCATCATCCTCCTCAGGATATGTTTCATATAATTTTTCATAAAAATCATTATGAAAAAGATTTTCTATAAATGCAAATTTAGATGGTTTTTTATTTTGAAAATTTTGTGATTCGTCAAAAACATTTTTCCAGTTTATGATTTTATTAAAATTATTCATATTATCTAGATGTTGTTTGAAAATATATAATTTATCAGTTTTGATTTTGTATCACATTATTCATTTTATAAAGAAGTCCTGTGAAAACTGTTTTATACCTTCTTTTTATTATTGGTTCAAGTAATTTGTATTTTAGGGAAACATGTAGATCTAACAAAACAGATACTTTAGAACCTGTTTCAATTGATTCAAAATTTACATTTATTTTACTGTCTTTAAATGGTCCAGAAATAATTGATGTTAGTAATTGATTAGGACTAATTTTTTTGTGCGAGGACTTTTGAATGATTTTATGGTTTATGTAAGTAGAGAAAACAAGTGTCTCTTCAGTTATGGTTTCTAATTCGGTAGATTCAAGAATTTTAATACTTTTTATTTGACTTTCAAAAAAGGAAATAAATTGTTTGTAATCAGTGGAAATTTTAATTAATTGTTCAGGTAAAGATGGCAAATTTAAAGAAAATTCTAATTTTCCCATTGATTTTCATATTTTTTGCTTCTTTTTATACTTAAAGTATTTCTATACAAGTTAAATTTGTGAACATTATGAAAAATATTGGCGATAATTTGAAAATAATCATAGGGCTTCCAGCATTTAATGAAGAAAAAAATATTGCCTCATTGATTATAAAACTAAAAGAAATTTCAAAAGATATTATTGTATGTAATGATGGTTCTAGTGATCTTACTGGTAAAATTGCTGAAGAGTTAAACGTTGAAGTAATTAATCATACAAAAAATATTGGATATGGAGGTGCAATTAGAAGTATTTTTCTAAAGAGTAAAGAAATGAATGCAGATATTCTTGTAACATTTGATGCAGATGGTCAGCATAAAATAGAAGATATAAAAAATGTGTTGAATCCAATAATCAAAAATCAATGTGATGTATCTATAGGTTCAAGATTCTTAAAAAAAGATTCAGAAGTACCTGATTATAGAAAATTAGGTATTAAAGTAATTACAAGCATAACAAATGCATCAATTAAAAAAAAATTGACTGATGCACAAAGTGGATTTAGAGCATATAATAAAAAAGCACTTCAAGAAATTAATCCAACAGATTTAGGAATGGGAATTTCCACAGAAATTCTAATTAAAGCAAGTAAAAAAGATCTTAGAATATCAGAAGTTCCAATTAATATTTTATATAAAGGAGATACATCTACACATAATCCTGTATCTCATGGAGCATCAGTTTTGCTTAGTACAATAAAATATACTTCAATTGAGCATCCATTAAAATTTTATGGGATTTCATCAATAATTTTTTTGTCTATAGGTTTAGCATTTGTTTTATGGTCAATTCATGCATTCGCCATAGATGGAAAAATAATTACTAATATTACATTAATAGGAATCGGAAGTACTATAGTTGGTGTTGTATTAGTAATTACTGCGATTTTACTTTATTCATTAATTTCAGTAGTTAGAGAACAAAATAATTAATTTAATTTTGGAAAGAAAGGTACATGGTAAAATTTTGGGAAAATTTAAGTAGCAAAATCTTTGCAGTTAAGGGATTATCTACTATAGGAATTGTAGATATTATATCAAATGCAATATCTGGAATTTTTTGGATAGTTTTTGCAGGTTATTTAGGAGCTGAAAATCTTGGTGAGATAAGTTATTTGTTAGCAATTGCAGGAATAGGTTCTGCAGTAGCCTTAGTTGGTTCAGAAAATTCTTTGATGGTATACATTCCTAAAAAAGTTCAATTACAAGGAACAGTTTTCCTTCTCGCGATAATTATGTCATGCATTACAGCTACAGTTTTATTTTTTATTTTTTCTGAACCATCTGTTAGTTTTTTGACAATAGGATATGTGTTATTTGGATTAGTTATATCTGAAATTCTCGGTAAACGCCTCTACACATTATATTCAAAATATATGATAATTCACAAGATTTTACTAGTTTGCTCAGTAGTTGGATTTTATTTTGCATTTGGAATTCAAGGAATTTTATTTGGAATGGCGTTGGCATTCACACCATTTCTAATTGAAGTCATCAAGGTTATCAGAAATTCAAAAATAGATTTTAGTTTATTAAAAATAAAATTTGAATTTATGAGAAATATGTATTTTTTAAGCCTATCAGGAATTGTAATTAGAACTTCAGATAAATTAATCATAGCATATATTTTTGGTTATGAAATTTTAGGGAATTATCATATTGGTTTGCAAGTGGTAGAAGTGTTACAGCTTTTGACTACAATTTTATATAAATATACACTTCCTCATGATGCAAGTGGGACAGAAAACATAAAATTAAAGAAAATTTCATTTTATCTTTCTTTTGTAATATCAATTACAGCATTCTTTTTATCTCCAATTTTATTACCAATTATGTTTCCAAAATTCTCACACGTAATAGAAATTGTTCAAATTTCCAGTTTTGCTTTAGTTCCAAATGCACTTACTGCAATTTATACATCAAAATTCCTTGGAAATGAAAAAAGCAATACTGTAGTAATTAGTTTAATAATTTATTTTGTAATTCAGATCACCTCAATCATATTATTAGGAAATATTTTTGGTGTGAATGGGATTGCTTCATCATTTGTTTTAGCAGCTGTTGGACAAGCGACATTTTTAGTAATTACGGATAGAACTCAAAGAAAATAATATCTATAACGATTACATTTATCTATATAACAATAAAAAAATTAATGTGGATGTTATTAAAAATTTAAAAGATCTTTGGTATTTAATGCCATTTTTGGATGTTTTAACAAATAAAATTTCAGTCATATTTAATATAATAAATGGCAATAAAAACATCAAACTGAAAATCAAAACAGGTAACTATGTAGAAATCCCTAGAAAAGATCTTGTAACAATCATATCATTATTGGGATCCATTACATTTGCTGCAAGTAGTAAAAAAATTGAACCAAATAAAATTGAGATATCATTTGATTTAAAAAATAAATTTATAATTGATCTGAATTTACTAGATATTGAAAATGTAAAGATGTTAGAATTATTGTTTGAGGGTACAAGATTTGGTGCAACATTTCTTGATTCCTCAAATATGGACAGTTTATCAATAATTAAAAAAACTCTCAAAATTAATGGAGATAAAGAAAAAATTATAGAAACAAGTGATGGTTTAAAATTTTATCTAAATCACATAACACCAGGAATAATTATTGAGACATTTATTCGCCAAATACATGAGATAGATAGTTATGAAAATTGGGAAAATAAAATTGTTCTAGATATAGGGGCTGAATGTGGTGATACAGCAATCTATTACGCAAGTAAGGGTGCAAAAGTATTTTCATTTGAACCTATGAAATCTCACTATAAATCAATGATCAAAAATTTGAGTTTAAATCCAAAGATATCTGAAAAAATAACTCCAATTAATGCAGCAATTGGAGAAGATAAAGAATTGATTTTTTATCATTCAAATAGAAAAGATGTTGCTGAAAATGCATCCTTTGTTTTTAATACACATGGAAATAGTGCAAGTAAATCAAAAGTTGTTGGATATAGTTTGAATACAGCATATGAAAAATTTGGTATTAATCACATAGATTTGTTAAAAATGGATTGCAAAGGATGCGAATTCTTTTTAAAAGATGAAAATTTGGATATTGTTGAGAGATTAAAAATAGAATTTCTTGCTTTTGATGAAAATCATAAACTAGAAGATTTGTTAAAAAAATTAGAAAAAAAGAATTTTCAGTACTTAATATTTAGGCACGAACCAATTTTTTATAAATCAAATTCTTATAGTGCTACAATATATGCCAAAAAATTGAGATAGTAAATGATAAATAAATTAAAACTAGAGAATGGTAAATTTGATAAATATATTATAAATAAAATTGCTAAATTTCCAAAACCAATAGTTTTTTCCATTTTAATAATTTGCTTAATTTCATTTTTGTTTAAATTGTACATATTACCATACGATGTTCCAATTACATTAGACGCTGCAGGGTATTTTTGGTATGCCACGGACATGAAAATTCTTCATGAGTTTCCAACAAATTTTAAGTATCCAAATAATGGATGGCCAGTTTTTCTTTCATTATTTTATTCATTAAGTAACTCAGACTATTTTTTAGATTATATGAATTTACAAAGATTTTTGTCAGTTAGTATTTCAATAATTACAATTCCACTAGTTTTTTTAATATGTAAGAGATTTGTTCCGACAAATTATGCATTAATTCCTACAATAATTTTTGCATTTGAACCTAGAATATTATTAAATTCAGTTTTAGGAATTACTGAACAACTATTTGTTTTATTAATTAGTTGCATGTTATTATTTTTCTTTCAAAAAAAATCATATTATGTTTATGCGTCATTTGCAGCAACAGCATTTTGTGCAATTATCAGATATGAAGGAATATTATTATTTGTGCCATTAACAGTGGCATTTTTTATTAAATATAGAGAGAGAAAATCAATAATAAAATATCTTATTGCGTTATCAATTTTTGCATTGATAATTATTCCGACTGCATATATCAGAACAGAAACTGTTGGACAAGACGGATTGGTGAGTCATGTTTCTGCTGGTGCAGGATATTATCAACATATAGCAGAATCAGGGGACAAAGGAATAGAAAATCTGATTAAATTATTTGAAAAAGGATTTAAAAATCTGATTATTTATTCTGGCTGGATTTTAATACCAATTTTTTTATTTTTTGTTCCATTAGGAATTTTTACCATAATAAAAAATAGAAATTCTGACATTGTAATAATTTTTCTCTTTACAATAACACTATTGATTCCATTATTTTATGCATATACAAGAGATATTCAAGAGACAAGATATTTCTTATCATTATATCCAATTTTTTGTATTTTTTCAGGATTTGCTATAAAAAAAATTCTTGATAAATCAAATTTGAAAATCATTATAAGTATAATCATGATTTTTGGAATTATTCTCAGCTCTTTTATTTTTATAGATTACAAAAAAATTGATACTAAAGAAGAAATCTATTCATATGAAATTGCTAAAATTATAACAAACATTGCAAGTGGAACAAATGATTTGAGTTATGTAACAAAATATTACTCTGCATCTATTCTTAATGATCAAGAATATCCCATATTAAAAGAAAAATCTGTGATTTTAGAACCTAAAATTATTTCTTTAAATCAATTTGAAAATATGGAGGAGATAATGATTTCAGGAAAGGAAATGGGGTTAACACATTTAATTCTGGATGGAAAAGATAAAAATCTATTTCTAAATGACATATTTTTTCAAAGCAAAAATTATCCACATCTAATTGAATATACTAACATGCCTACCAATGAATCACATTTAAAAATAAGAATTTTTAAAGTCAATTATGAAAAATTTAACAACATACAAAAATAAATTTTGTTGTAGAAAGTGAAAATATAATGCAAATAATACAAAAAACTCTTTTAATTATTATTATTACCATAATCATCTATGCAGGTTTTTTATTTTTATCAGATGCTACAAAAATAATTGAAGGCCTAAAAAAATTCGATGTAAAATTTTTACCGATTATTTTAGTAGTAATTCCAATTAGCTGGTTTGCTTTATTTCTAAGATGGCATTATCTAACAAAAAATGTTGGAATAACATTACCAATTAAAGAAAATATTTTAATTTATTTTTCAGGTTTTTCATTAGCAATAACCCCTGGAAAATTTGGAGAATTGATTAAATCAGAAATTATGAAGAAAAAGTTTTCAATTCCACGAACTTCAAGTGCGCCGTTAGTAATTGTTGAAAGGTTGTATGATCTGGTAGGAGGTGTTTCTGTAGCAGTATTAGGTATTTTGACATTAGGGTATGGGGCATATGTGATAATCATAGCAGGAATCATACTAGTAGTGATATTTTCTTTGTTACGTTCAAAAAAATTATTTGATATAGTTATTAATTTATTTAATAAAAGAAAATTTTCTGCAAAATTTGCAAATTCCATATCCGAGTCTTATGATACAATTAGGAAATCAATAGGACCAAGAATATTAATTATTTCATCGTTGTTTACAATACTTTATTGGTTGTTAGAAGGAATTGGAGTGTATTTGATTGTCTTGTCATTTGGAGTAGAAAATTTAAGTTATTTTAACATATTAGCAACTTATGCATCAGCTTTAATTTTAGGTGCAGCATCATTCATTCCTGGAGGATTAGGAGTAACTGAAGGTAGCATGGTAGGATTATTGAATTTTCAAGGAGTAGAAACTTCAATTGCAGTTATTCTAGTAATTATGATAAGACTATTTACGATGTGGTATAATGTATTAATTGGTTTTATCGCTTTGAAATTTAGCGGTGGTTTTTCATTATTTAAACAGTCATCTGAATAAATTTGAAATTGCTTTAGAAATTCGAATCACCTGATCATCAGTTAAAGATACAGACGATGGTAACCAAAGACCCCTAGAAGAAATATTTGATGAAACTGGAAATTTTTTATCAGAATTTTTATAGGGTTTAAGATTATGAATTGGCGGATAAAAAATTCTAGTTTCTATATTATTTTCTTTCAAGTTTACAATGACCTTATTTTTTAATTTTTTATTTTTTATAATGATATCAATCATCCACGGAGTAATTTTATTTAGATCGGTATCAATAAAATCAATTTCATTAAATTTTTCCAATTGTTCCCGATAAAGTCTAAACAATTTTTTTTTAATCAGCATCCTTTGTTTCAATTTTTTCATTTGAGCTATTCCTACTGCAGCCTGAAATTCTGTAAATTTAAAATTATATCCAATTACATCATGTTTGAATGCGTTTAACATATTTTGTTTTTTACTAGTATCACGTCCAAAATCTTTTAGTGACAAACAATTTTCATAAATTTTTTTATTGTTAGTAATAATCATACCACCTTGTCCTGTAGTGATTATTTTAGGAGTAGAGAACGAAAAGATACCAACATCACTCTGTGTACCCATATGATGACTAGTTTCATGAAATGATCCTATGGCATGACATGCATCTTCTACTAAACTCAAATTATGCTTATCAGCAAATTCTTTTAAAATTTTCATGTCAGTAGATCTTCCATTAAAATCAACAGGCATTATTGCTTTAGTTTTTTTTGTTACTAATTTACCAATTTTTTTAAGATCAATGTTTAATGATTTTGGTTCAATATCTACCAAAATTGGTTTTGCACCTGTTAGTTCAACAGAATTAGGTGATGCAACAAAAGTCAAATCAGGAACAATCACCTCATCACCAAGACCAATTCCTAATGCTTTTAATCCTAAAAATAATGCAGTAGTACCACTAGTAACAGCTACGGCATATTTTGATTTAGTTAATGAGGAAAACATATTTTCAAAATCCCTGGTTTTCTTTGATTCTGTATACCAACCAGAATCCATTACAGAAACTAATTCATTTTTTTCTTCTATTCCCAAAAGTGGTTCAATCTGATTAATTCTTTTCAAATAATTAAAAGAAGTTTAAACAAAGGATAAATAAAGATACCTAGATTTCCAAAATAATGAAAAATTTTGATTCTGTTTTAGTAACTGGTGGTGCAGGGTACATTGGTAGTGTATTAACTTCAAAACTAATAGAAAATGGATATTATGTAAGAGTAGTTGATTCATTAATTTATGGTGACAAAGGAATTTCAAAAATGGTCAATGATGGAAGAGTTGATCTTATTTATGATGATATTAGAAAACCAGATGTATTAGAGAATGCTGTAAAAAATATCGATTGTATAATTCATTTAGCAGCTATTGTTGGTGAACCATTATGTAAAAAAATTCCAGATGCAGCAAAACAGATCAATGAAGATGCAACTTTTAGACTAGTAGAGATTGCAAAAAAAACTTCAAAAAGATTTGTTTATGCATCAACATGTAGTAATTATGGCTCATCAAATGAAGTTGTTGATGAAAATACTCCAGTTAGTGCTTTATCATTATATTCAGAAACAAAGGTAAATTCAGAAAAGAAAATACTATCAGAAAAGAAGGATGGATTTGAGCCTAGTGTGCTGAGATTTGCGACTGCATTTGGAATTTCCCCTAGAATGAGATTTGATCTTTTATTACAAGAATTTATTCGAGATGCAGTAATTGATAAAAAAATTTCAATTTTTGGTCCAAATTATTGGAGACCATTAGTTCATGTTTCAGATATTGTAAAAGCTTGTATGTTAATAATTGAGAGTTCAAGTGAATTGGTTTCCGGTCAAATATACAATGTTGGAGATGATTCACAAAATTTCACTAAAATAGAGTTGGGAAAGTTAATTCAAAAATATTTACCTGAAACTAAAATTGATATCGTCGAGTCAAAAAAGGATCCTAGGAATTACAAAGTTTCTTTTAATAAGATTAAATCTAAATTAAATTATAAAATTACGATGACTGTAGAAGAGGGGATTAAAGAAATTCTAGAAAAAATTAAAAACAATGAGATTAATCCTGCAGAAACAGAATTTTCCAATATGTCTAAAATGACTGAAAAAGTAAAATCATATAGTTTTTAGCAAAAACCTATAAAGCTATATTTTTGTAACATTATCATGAGAATTTTTGTTACAGGAATGACAGGATTTCTAGGAGACCAGCTTGCAGCAAAATTAACTGAACGTGGACATAAGCTTGCCACTCTTGCTAGAAATGTTGCGACATCAGATAGACCAACTGCAGCAAATACGGAGGCAATGATTAGAGGTGATAAAAGAAATGGAGTTTCATATTATTATGGAGATTTATCGGATTATTTGACTGTCTCTGATGCTTTGACTAATTTTAAACCCGATGTAATTATTCATTTAGCTGCTCAAACTTCAGTTGCATATAGCTTTACACATACACTTGAAGTATTAAATACAAATTTTATTGGAACTGTTAATATGGCAGAAGCTGCTAGAAGAGGATTACCAAATTTAAAAAAATTTATTTTTTCTGGTTCTGTTGAAGAATATGGAATTCAAACAAAGTTCCCATCAAAAGAAAACTATGAACTACATGCAGCAAGTCCATATGGGGTAGCAAAAATAGCAGCTGAAAAATTCCTTAGATATCTTTTTGAAGCTTATGAATTTCCATCAATAATGTTTAGAAATGCAAACTCATATGGACGAAAACATAACCATCAATTCGTAATTGAAAGTATTATTCACCAAATGTATTCCGGCAAATCACTATTAAAATTAGGAGATCCTACACCAATACGTGATTTTGTTTTTGAACCTGATTTACTGTCTGCATATGTAATGGCTACAGAAAGTACAAACAAAAAATTATTGGGAGAATCAATTAACATAGGCACTGGAAAAGCATTATCCATTAAAGAATTAGTTGCAAAAATTACAAAAATTACAGGATATAAAGGTAAAATTCAATGGAATAGTTTTCCTAAAAGAGCATTAGAAATTCCACGTCTGCAAGTAGATAATACTAAAGCCCGTACACTTCTAAAATGGACACCTAAACATACTCTTGAAGAAGGTCTAAAAATTACTGCTTCGTACTATTCTCCTAAAAAATAATTATTTTTATCATAATAATTTTTTAAAACGATTATGAAAAACCCATCTAATAAAGAATTTAAAAAAAAATTCGAAAATATAGCTGAAAATTATAATGCAATTTTAAATCCTTATGCTATTAAACGAAGAAAAGAATCACTTCATGTTCAAAATGCTGATTTAATTTTAGAAGTAGGTGCAGCAACAGGAATTATATCTGAATCTTTTATTACAAAAAAAATATGTACTGACATTTCTTTTCATATGTGTAAACAAGCAAAAATCAATAATGACAATGTAATATGCTGTGATGCTGAATCATTACCTTTTAAAAAAAATACTTTTAATTGTATTATTTCAGCTGAAATGATTTATTATTTACAAAATCCTGAAAAATTTATTATGTATTCTAGAGAAATTTTAAGAAAAAATGGGCAGTTTTTTATTTCAATGACAAATTCAGAAATGGCAATAATTGATAAAATAAGATCAAAATTAAGAATAATTGGTTTGCAAAAGATGTATTTTGATGATGGATTAAAAAATTTCATGGAAATGAATACACTAAAACTTCTTTTAGAAAAACAAAATTTTACTATAGAATCAATTGAAAAAAAAGTAATATTACCATACACATTTTTTGACAAAATTAATAGATTTTTTGAGAAAACTATACTAAATCGATTTTGTATTTTTATCATTATTAAAGCAAAAAAATAGGTTGGAAAACCATTTTATTCCCAAGTAATGGAATATCATCATTATGTCAACTGCAATAATGGTTCTAACTCTAGATGAAATTGACGGGGTTAGTGCAATTATGCCTAGAATTGACAAAAAATGGGCAGAAGAGATAATTTTTGTTGATGGCGGTTCAACTGATGGAACCATTGAAAAAGCAAAAGATTTCGGATATAAGGTAATTCATCAACATAACAAAGGTGAAGGAAATGCTTTCAGAATAGGAATAGAAAATACAAAATCAGATTATGTAATGATGTTTAGTCCAGATGGGAATGATGTTCCTGAAGATATTCCAAAACTTATAAAAAAAATAGAAGAGGGATATGATGTAGTACATATCTCAAGATTTGGGAAAAACTCTGTTAGCGAAGATGCGGGACCAATTGATAGATTTGGAAATAACATGTTTACATTTTTAGTCAATGTTTTTTTTGGCGGTAAATTAACTGATGCATTAAATGGATTTAGAATAATTAAAAGAGAAATCATGACAGATTTAAAAACAGATGCAAAACATCTAAACATAGAACAACAAATTTGCATTAGAACTTTAAAAAAACGTTATAATCTTTTGGAAATTGATGGAAAAGAACCTAATAGAATAGGTGGTGTAAGAAAAATGAGACCATTACAAGTTGGTGCTCAACTTAGTTGGCAAATAATTAAAGAATTTATTTTTTGGAGAGTCTAATTGAAAATTTCAACAAAAAAAATAATAGTTTTTTTAGTAGTAATTGGATGTATATCATTATTTTTAAAATTACATACATTTGATTTCTCAATTCCAGTACATTTTGATAATTTAGGATATTCTTTAGATGCAATACAATATAGTAATGGGGATTATTTTATTCCACAAAAGAAAAATCCTGGATGGCCTTTGTTTGTCACACCATTCTATGCAATGTTAAATTCAGATAATTTCATGGATTATTCTAACATGATTAGAATTTTGGGATTGAGTATTTCAACAATTTCAATAATTCCAATGTATTTACTTGCCAGAAGATTCTTTAATGAAAAGTTTGCATTAATGGCTACAATATTATTTGCATTTGAACCACATCTGAACTATGTTTCTGGACAAGGAGTTTCAGAACCAATATTTATTTTGACATTTATTTTATCAATATTTTTTATTTTAAAATCTGAACGAAAATATATCTACATCTCATTTGTTCTTGCAGGAATTTTTTGGTGGATTAGATTAGAAGGGTTTTACCTGATCATAATTTTATCAATAATTTATTTTGTCAATTATAGAAAATCACAAAATGCAATCAGAAACTATGCTATTTGTATTTTAATATTTTCAATTGTAGTTTCTCCGATGTTTGTTCAAAGAGATATTCAATATGATGATCCATTCTATGTATGGTATAACACAACATTATTCGCAGAAAATTATGGAACCTTGGTAACATCACCAGATGATGCTTCCATTCAAGACTATTTTAAACAGAATGACACTTATTCTTTTCTTGATCGATTCATCGGACAAGGAATATCGAATTTGATTACAGGATTAGTTAAAATTTCATATCCATATTTGTTTATTTTAATTCCATTTGGTTTGATGTTTTCACTAAGACCTGTAGATCAGAATATCAAATTTATAAAATCAAATTGGGCAATTATTATTACCACTGTCACGATTTTGATAATTCCTTTTTCAACAATACCTGACCGCAGATTCCTATTTCCCATATTGCCATTTTTAATAATTTTTGCAACAATACCAATTCAAAGAGTCATAGAATATGGTTTGAGTACATTTTCTTATTCAGAAAAAAAGAAAAATTATTTCTTCATAATTGTTGTAAGTTTAGTTTTATTGTTAGGTGGAATTTACACTTTCGGTGTTGGCCCTTATGGTTATGGTCAACAGGATGTCAATTTACAAGAAGAAAAAATTCATTTTACTAAATTTTTGTACGATAATTTGGATGGAAGAATGCTTCATTCATCAGATGTGACAGAATTTCTAAAGTATGTTCAAGTTACAGAGGAAGATTTCAAATCATATGAATCTCCAAAGGGGAAAGATCCATATCCGGACATTTATTCACCAGGTAAACTAGTTCAAATAAGTGCATATGGAAAATCTATGGAGGAATTAGTAGAAAATGGAAGGGGTTTGGGATTAAAATATATCAGTTTAACAGAAAATAAATTGTATTTTTTCCCATTTCTTGATAACAGTTATAATAATTATGAACAATATCCATATTTAGAAAAAATTTATGATACAGAAGAATTAGGATATAATAAATTGAAAATAAAAATATTTGAAATAAATTATGAGAAATTTAATTTAATTTCAGAAAAAGAAAATTAACAAATTAGGTTTTTGAAAACATAAATCATTGGTTATTTGGATGTGATAATTTTAATTACTAAATCTCATGATAAAGTTTCAAATATTTTCTTTAGAATCAAATCAGGTCTATTTTCCGGGATGTTATACAAATCTTTAACAAAGTTGATTCGATTTTTAGATATATGTTTAATTTTAGGATCATTTGATAAAATTTGAGATATTTTTTCAGAGAGGTGTTCCAAATTTGTGGGTATTGTGACACCTAGGTCTCCATAAGGAATAGGTGATTTGCCATCATCATCAAATTCTATTTGGATCACAGGTTTTTGAAAACATAGTGAGTCAATTATGGCAGTAGAAAACATTGAAACAACAACTTTAGATACATATACTAATTCGTAAAGACTCTGCTTAGAAATTAAAACATTAGAAGCTCCATATTTTTTTGCAATATTTTCATACATTTTAGGATCTTCGTCAGGATGTGGTTTTACAATAAGGAAAAAATTTTCATGATTAGCATAATTAGAAAGTAAGTAATTCCAAATATCAGTATTATGATTTGATTGTGACCATGATTTAAATTTCTGTAGACTTATAGTTGGAAAAAGTATTATTATTTTTTCTTCAGAGATGCCATATTTTTTTTTAATATTCATTTTTTGTAAAATTTCTTGTTTTTTAGTCAGATTAAAGAAAAGAGGATTACCAAAAGATACCAGTTTATCAGACGGATATCCATTTTTGAGAAGAATTCTTTTTGAAAAATCACCAAAAAGAAGAATTTTTGTTGGTAAAGGAAATCCAAAAGGGTGATCTGCATCCAAAGGATCAATTGAATAGAATTTCCAATTATCTGCAATAACACCGTGTTGTATTCCAATTGTTGGAACAGAAGTTTTTTTTCCAGCAACAATAAAACATAAAGCTAATGGTCCAGTTTCATAAGGAAGAAAAATTGCTTTAGGTTTATTTTTTTGAAAAAGTATTATCAATGAATCTATTAACTTCATCCAAAACGGAAAATAAGGAGTAAAAGTCATTTGATAAAAAGTAGATTTGAGCTGATTCCATAATGAAATGTCATTGTAAGAGAATAGCGCTTGAAAATTTTTATCATTTAACATTTTTTTGTATTTTTTAAAAAATTCATTTTGTTCTTCATTATAAGAAATGTTATCAAGAAACAACTCTACAGGAATCCAGTGTAATTCTGAATTCAACCTTCGTTCCAATTTTGGTTGATTTCCACGTATATCATAATCTAATGCAATACCTAATGCGGAGGATGAATCTGGAAGAATGTCTAACAGATCTTGTATAAAAAACTCTCCTTCTTCTGTAACAGATTTTTTAGAATTGATTAAATGACGTCTATAAACATCAGGACTTGCAAAAAGTATTTTTTTATTTAATAAAGGTATTTTTGAAAATTTATTTTTGTAAAGTTTTACCCTAGATTGAATTTTTATTTTTGTAATTTTTTTAAGTTGAAATTTTCTTATTGTAGGTGTGATTTTTTTTCTTAGTTGAAATTTTAAAAAATTTATTTTTGAATAAGAAAATTTTATGTTATTTTTCTTACATGCTTGTTTTATCAAATAGTATTTTGAAAAATCATTTTCAATATAAAATGAAGATGGATTAGTTTGATCAATAAATTCAAAAAACCTGTCAAGAAAGTTTGTTGATTCAGTTAATTGCGACCAAAATGAAGGAAACATAAACCAGTAAAGTGATATATTTTGATAATTAAAAAGTTCAAGAAAATCTTTTCCATCTAATTTTGAATGTTGTATTTTTGAAAGAATTTTAGGTGAATATTGAGCAGATTGAAAAATTGTTGATTCAAAGTTCTTTTCAGTTACAAAAATTCTATGATCTTTTTTACCAGTTTTATATCCATAAATGATAATTATGTTATTTGATTTCATTTTTTCTTTCAATAAATTCATTTAAAATTCTTTTTTGGATTTCCAACATATCCACCACGAATTAAACCATTCATTTTTTCTTGAAGATTTTCTAGATTTTTAATTTCATCATCAGTAAGTTTTTCATTTTTAGACCACTTTATCATCATAGTGGAGAGTGCCAAATAAAATGGAAATACTACTTCTGCATTCCAACCCTCTTTAGGTAATTTATAATGAAATGGATTTGATTCTACAATAACTTCTGCTTCAGAAGTAAATGCTGCAGTTTTTTTATAATGTAAGTATCCAATTAATATCAAAAGTGGAACTGCTATTCCAGTAATTATGACTACATATTGTATGAAACTTGGAAATATTGCTTGTAAACTAGGTGCTTTTTCAATAGCTAAAAAATAGGTAACAGTAAGTGTATTGATTGCAGCAAAGATAAATGCAAAATAAGTACTCCAACCCTGTCTAAAGTAATACCATGCTCTGAAAAATAAATTTTTGTTGCCCATAATAGTGACGATCATCTAGAGTATATAAAATTTACCAATATAATGTACATCAAAAAATTATTTTATAAGATAAAAAATATTT
>ERZ890510.1373-NODE-1373-length-16002-cov-7.385402_pt1 | contig 16002 bp, 14 predicted proteins | sample MGYA00521265_ERZ890510 | MGnify/ENA primary metagenome ERZ890510 (study PRJEB32303, sample SAMEA104408624) | aquatic metagenome | biome: Brackish water; feature: Chemocline; material: water | place: Baltic Sea | collected 2014-10-26T21:54:00 | depth 110 m ...
TCTCGAGGCATCGGTGGCAAGCAAGGTGCTCTTGCCCATGCTTCGAGACGCCCCGCTACGCGTGGCTCCTCGGCATGAGGTTTACCTGAGGATCAGCCGGCCGCCGGCCGGCTCTCGTCGGCCTTGGCGAAGTGCGCCAGCTGGTCGGCGCGCACGTGCCCGCGCCGTCCTCAGACCGGGCGGTGCAGGGTCGCCAGCCGCGAGACCAGCACCTTGTCGATGCGTCTGCCGTCGACGTCGATGACCTCGAAGCGCCACGCGCCGAACACGAAGCTTTCGCCGACCGACGGCAGCCGTTGCAGGCGGTGCAGCACGAAGCCCGCGAGCGTGTGATAGCTGTGCGCCGGCAGCTTGATGCCGAGCCGCTCGCCCAGCTCGTCGATGGGGAAGGCGCCGTCGATCAGCAGCGAGCCGTCGTCGCGCTCCGTCACACGGGGCCCTTCCACGTCCGGCTCCATGTTGGCCACGATCGCCTTGAGGATGTCGCCCTCGGTCGCGAGGCCCATCAGGCTGCCGTGCTCGTCGATCACCGCCACCAGGTTGAAGGGCGATTGGCGAAGCTGCTCGATGGCGCCGATCGCCGAGAGGCGCTCGCTGACCACCGGCACCGGGCGGACGAGGGCGCGCACCGCCGCGGCACCGCCGTCGCGCTCCGCCAGCAGGGCGGCCCGGATGGAGATTGCGCCGACGATCTCGTCGATCGCGCCGGCGCACGCGATCAGCCGCGAGTGCCCGGCCTCCCGTACGCTCTGCAGGATGGCGGCATCGTCGGACTCCACGTCGAGCCATTCGACCTCCCGGCGCGGCGTCATGATCGCCCCCACCGGCCGGTCGGCCATGCGCATCACGCCGGAGATCATCGACCGCTCCTCGGCGCTGACCAGCCCCGTGCGCTCGGCCTCGTCGATCATGGTCCGGATCTCCTCGTCGGTGACCGGCGTGTCGCGGCGGCCGCCCTGGCCCAGCAGCCGCAGCGCCGCGCGCGAGGAAATATCGAGCAGCGCGACCAGGGGACCGGCCACCGTCGCCAGCGCCCTCATCGGCCGCGCCACCGCGATGGCGACCGTCTCTGCATTGCGCAGGCCGATCTGCTTGGGCACCAGCTCGCCCAGCACCACCGAGAAATAGGTGATGGTGCTGATCACCAGGACGAAGGCCAGCGGCTCGGCGACGCGCGTCGCCATGCCATGGGCTTCCAGCCAGCTGTCCAGCCGCTCCGCGATGGTCACGCCGCTGAAGGCGCCGGCGATGATGCCGACCAGGGTGATGCCGATCTGTACCGCCGACAGCATCCGGCCGGGTTCGCGCGTCAGGTCGAGCGCCGCGGCGGCGCCGCGCGAGCCGTCGCGCGCCTTCTGCTCCAGCAGCGGTCGGCGGGCCGACACCAGGGCGAGCTCGGACATCGCCAGGAACCCGTTCAGCGTGATCAGAGCCAGGACAATGGTCAGTTCGATGATGAGCATGAGGCATTTGACGGAGCCGGGCGCGGCCTGGCAAGCGACCGGACCGTCGAAGGCGCGCACGCCCGGCCGCGGGACGGCGATGTGCGCTAGCCGGGCCGGCTCGCGTCGGCCGCCGCGAAGTGCGCCAGCTGGTCGGCGTGCGCCTTCCTGAATGCCGGCCGCCCGGTCACGCGGGCAACGTAAGCCTCGCTCGCCGGCCGGTCGCCGAAGGCGCGGAGCCTGGCCACGCGCAGCACGTCCGCCATCAGCAGGTCCGCCACGGTGAAGCGGTCGGCCGCCAGCCACTGCCGCTCGCCAAGGACCCGTTCGAGCTGGGCGAGGCGGTTGCCCATCCAGCCGGCCAGGCCGCCGTCGTCCTTGCCGGTCACCGTCAGGAACCACCACGGCACGGCGACCATCTCGATCGAGTTGAGCGCGGCGAACAGCCATTGCACCGTGGCCGCCTCGCCGGCCGCATCGCGCGGCATCAGCGCCTCGCTCTTGCGCGCGAGATGCAGCAGCCCGGCGCCGCTCTCGAACATCTCCAGCCTGCCGTCGCTCAGGAAGGGCACCTGGCCGAACGGCTGCTGCGCCAGGTGATTGGTCTCGCGGCCGTCGAACGCGACCGTGCGCACCGAATAGGCGAGGCCCGCTTCCTCGCACGCCCACCGCAGCCGGAGATCGCGCACGAAACCGCGGGGCCCTTTGGGCACCCAGCCGTAGGTCCAGATGATCAGGTCGCTCATGGTGGCCACCCTGTCCGCGAAAACCGCATGATGCGCGCGGCAGTATCGATGAATTTGACACCGTGCGCGATCTCGCGGCCTCCGCGCCCCTCTGCGCGGCGCTGCCGGGGGTCCCGGGCGACTTCAGACGATCGTGACCGGCGGCGGCATGTCCGCCGGATCCAGCAGCGCGCCCTGGCTGGCGAGAACCCTGCGCACCTCCGCGGCATCGAGGCTGCCGCCGCGCGCAAAACACGCCGCCGCCACGCCGGCCGCCTGGCCGGTCGCGAAGGCCGTGCCCATCACCCTGAGCGACGCGCCGGCCTGGCGGTCGCCATCGGCGGTGCGGCCGGCCGCAAACAAATTCGCCGTGTCGACGCTCCTGAGGCAGCCCAGCGGAATGTCGTAGGTCCCGCCATCCGGGGGAAACACGAAGCTGCTCTCGAAACTCTCGCGGTCATGCCATTCCACGCCCCACGCCCCCAGCGCCACGCAGTCCGCCGCGCGGCGGCCCTCGGTCACGTGGCGCCACGTGATCTGCTCGACGCTGTCGATATGCCGGCTCTCGCGCGTGCCGAAATCCGGCCCGGTCGAGGCCAGATAGGCGTGCTCCCAGCCCGGCAGCTCCCGCAAAATCTCCAGATACCGCCAGGCCTGCGCCCGGCCGGCGCTCTCGGCGCGCGAAAGACTGCGGACATCGCGCGGGTCGTAATCCTCGCTCGCGAGATACGCGACGACATCGCCCGACAGCGGCAGGCGGGTGACGACGCTGCGGTCCTTGCTGATCGGCCCGGCGCCTTGCGCCCGGGCCTTGCGGATCGCCTCCGTGACCGCCGCCGCCGACACCTCGGCATCGGGCGCCACGCCGCCGAACCGCGTGCCCAGCGTGCCGAGATTGACCGCGCCGTCGTTGCCGTAGCGCGTCGCCGCCCCGGCGAGGAAGGCGAGATCGCCGTCGCCGCTGGCATCGACGAACGCCCTGGCCGTGACCTCGTGAACGCCGGCATGGTTGGAGAAGCGCACGCGCGCCACGGCATTGTCCTCGCGGTCCGCGCCCATGACGAAGGCGTGCAGCAGCACCTCGACGCCGGCCTCGGCACAGACCTCGTCCAGCGCGCGCTTGGCCGCCTCCGGATCGAACACCACGAAGACGCCGCGGTGGCGCTTGGGCGGTGTCACCGCGCCCCAGCGGCGGAGCCGGGCCAGCACGTCGTCGGCCACGCCCGACACCGCCTGACGCGGCGCGTCGCCCAATGTGTAGAGGCCGCAATAGGTCAGCACGTTGCGCATCGTGCCGGCGCCGCCCAGGCAACCGGCGGCTTCGATCAGCCCGACGCGGGCGCCGGTCCTGGCAGCACCTACGGCGGCGCCGACGCCGGCAGCGCCGCCACCGACGATGAGGACGTCATAGGTGTCTGTTGTGATCATTCTTTCTTACTCGACGGTCTTTCCCATGAGCATGTAAGTGCGAAACTGGATCTATTCGTCGTGGATCGGGGTGCGTCGGTTATCGATATCGCAAAGTCTCCAGCATTGGTTGATCGTGTCGCGCCGGACACGGGACGCTGCGGAGGATACCCCAGCCGTTTCTAGGCGACCAATTTCGTCGCGACGATCGTCCGAGCGCCTTCTGGGCTCCTGCCGCCTGTCTGCTCTCGGTGGGGTTATGGAGGCCTATAGCCCCTCCACTGGCTCAGCAGATCGCCATCCTCACAGAAGCTCGCTATGCAAATATTCGTGCTTTCAAATGAGTCGAGTTGAGCCGCTACCTTTCTCAAGAATTCCCGATGACCATGATTCAAGGATTGAATCGCGGTGTGAACCTCGGCGCGAAAGAGACCAATGGCGTGACGAAACTCTGAGGTGTCATTGAGGTACGTAAATTTCGTAAGGCGGAGCGACTTGCTCTCGATGATTCCTCTAGCACCGTCCAATGACGTGTAATGGAATAACTCCTTCGGCGGGGACGACATGAACAGCGCGCTCGCACTCGAGTCGAGGTCCCGTAGTTGAAGCGGGATGGTCCTAGTGCCGTCCGATTTCCACTCTAGAGCGGCTGGATCAATTTCAATCTTCATTGCGGTGGCCCTATAAGTCCCATTTCAATGAAGTGGCGACGCGATGCGCACGCTAGACCGGCCGAAGCGAAATACTAGTACCTGATGATTGTAGCAAAGTTTGACACGTTCAGCCGGAACCGATCGCCACCAACGTCACGCCCCTTCGAGCAGGCCGACAGCAACAAGACCGGCAAGGCCGAGGGCGAGGGCGGCGGCTGGGCCCGCCAACCATAAGCGGTGTCGCCGGCGCCCTGGAGCGCTTCGCCAGACGTCGCGCTCGTTCTCATCGACGACCCGCGCGCCGGTCGCGGCCTTCCCGTCGAGACGCCGCAGCGCTTCGTCGATCGATGGCTCGAGGCTGAACTGCCCGTCGAGGGTTGTCTCTCGGCCGGGGAAGGCCTTCCGGAGCCTGATCTGATCTTTCAGGGGGCGACGTGCTTCAGGCCCGAGGATCATCGGGAGAGTGAGGGCATGCGAGGTGATCCCCGGCCACTATCCATGGCCCTTCCTACTGGGGCCGTGCTGGCAAAATGCTTGCACCGAAGAATCTTTGAAGAAAATTTGACAAGTTCAACAGGATTTGACAGGATTTTCCTATAAACTGGGCCGAGTGCAGCCCGGTCCTACACTCTCGAAAACAGGCCTCGCCGCCGCCGGAACTTCCGGCGCCCCCGGCCCTTTGAACCACACGGAAACCGGAGTCTCCGATGGCAGTTCCTGCAGATCAGGGCGCGCGCCTGCGCGGCGTCGTGCATCACATCGACCTAAGCGTGCGCGATCTCGCAGCCTCCGCGCCTTCTACGAGGCGCTGCTGGGGTTCCTGGGCTACACGCGCGTCAAGCACGAGGCGGCCCTTCACGTCTGGGATCTGGTCCGCGAGGGCACGATCCTGGGCGGCGTTGCGCTCCGGGCCGCGCACTCGGCGCGGCCGCACGATCGTTATAGCGCCGGGCTGCATCATCTGGCGTTCCGCGCCACCGCCACCCTCGTCCGGGGCGCGCCGACGTCGATCGCGCCCATCTCGTGATGAAGGAAGCGCTCATGAAGAAGAAGGGCGCCACCATCCTGGACGCGCCGGCGGACTATCCGCAGTACGGCGCCGGCGACGCCGCCGTGTTCGGGACCGATCCCGACGGGCTGAAGCTGGAAGTCGTCCACTTCCCCGGCTGAGGGTCTGCCTCGCCGGTGGCGGTGCGAAAAGCTCGGCCGGCAAATTCAGGCCGACGGTGTCGACGGCAGCAGGCGTTGAACCGAGCCGACCCAGACAGCGCGGGCATCGTCGAAAGACAGGCCGAAGGAGTCCCGCATGCAGGACCAGCTTCCGGCATCGGTCAAAATCCCGAGGGCGACAAGCGTCTGCCTGCGTTCGGCGTCGGACAAACCGCCAAGTTCCGGGCGAAAGGCGTCCTCAAGTCGACGGAGCCTCAGCTCTTGAAATTTGGCGATCTTCACTTTGAGTTCGTCGGAATCGCCCCGGTTCGCCAGGAGGCTCTGCCACAGCCGGCCCCACACCTCGCAGAGCCGCGCGCGCAATTCGACTTCACGCTCGATACGGGCATTGCGGTCGCCGTCCGGCTGCGCCGGCGGGGCCAGCACCGCCACCTGGTCCATTGCGTAGCCGGCAGCGGCAACCTGAAGGTCGTGCATGTCCGGGAAGCGCTCGAACACGGAGCGAACGGAACAGCCCGCCCGTTTGGCGGTCTCCCTGGCCATCGGCATTCGAGGAGACTGTTCGAAGGCCAGCCCGAGGTAGGCCTCGATGATCCGTTGACGGGTCCGTTCGGAACGCAGGCGCCGGCCGTCCGGCTTTCTCACCACGGCAGCGGAGACCGCGGATGTGCGGTCGATTCTCTCAGCCTCGCCCGCTCGGATCGGTACATGATCTCTACCAACATTTCCCAGGCGACCTCCAGGACAGCCTGAAGTGTAGCATGCGGTCGTTCCCTTCCCCGGCTGAGGGGCGGGGTGAATTTTCGGACAGGCCCGCCATTTGGGCCGTCGTTGAAAAGAACCGTCCGGTTCAGACGGGCCGGCAATCTGCGAATTTTCAGACAGACAGATTCTGGACAACCCGTGTCTGAGAAATCGAGGGCGAATGGTCCACTCAGGGCGCCGACTGCCGTGCGTAACGATCCGCCAGCCCGTTCAGCGCCGCCGCCCCGTCGCCGGGCTATCTCATCCACTGTTCCTCGATCCGGGGATCGATCTCTTTTGCCATCTTGCGGTCGGCCGCCGCGCCGGCACTGTCGCCCAGCTCCTTTCGGCACTCGTGGCGCGACCAGTAGGCGTCGGAGTCCCTGGGATCGTATTTGATCGCTGCCGTGAAGTCGGGGATGGCGAGCTTGCAGCGGCCGGTCTGGGCGTAGGTCAGGCCGCGATAGAAGTGGGCCATGTTCATGCGTTCGGCGTTGTACTTGCCCGAGGTGATCATCTGCGTGCAGGCGCTGATCTGGACGTTGTCCGGCACATGGCCGCGGCCGTCGCACCATTCCTCGACCTTGGGATGAAGGGCCTGGGCCTGAGCCGGGCCGCCCGGAAGGGTGGCGGCCGCTATCGAGATGCCGAGGGCAACCGCGCGAATGGTCGTGAACATGTCATCTCCCGGAGGGCCGGATGCCTCTGGTTAGTCCTATCGCACCCGGCGGCCTTGATCGAGGTCAAGTGGCGGCAAGCGCCGTCAGGCCAGCGGCTGCCAGATCGTGCTGCGCACCTCGCCGAACTCGCGCGGCAGCTTGGTCCAGCTCTCGCCGCCGTCGGTCGAGCGGAAGAGCTGGCCGAGGTTGGAGCAGACGAAGATCAGCCTGGGGTCCGAGGGATGGGTGGCCACCGTCCACGGCGTCGAATTGAGCGTGCCGGGCAGCCCGGCATCCTCGAAGGTGGCGCCATGGTCGCGGCTCCTGAGCAGGCGGCCGGTCGAGCCCGGCGGGCCGTTGCCGTTGGTCAGGAACACCGTCTGGTCGCCGTCGGCGCGCGGCACGATGGTCCGCGTGTACTGCCAGGGCGAGTCGAGTTCCTGGAAGCTGAAAGTCTCGCCATTGTCGCGGCTGACGTTGAGGCCGCGGTTGGTGGTGGCATAGACCAGCTTGCCGCCGTTCCTGACTACCGAGAGGCCGTGGATGTCCTCGGAGTTGATGCCCTGGCCCACCTTCTTCCAGCTGCGGCCGCCGTCGGTCGAGCGGTGCACGCCGTCGATTTCGACGCCGGCCCACAACGTGTCCCTGTCGATCGGGTCGAAGATGATCTGGGTGACGCGGGGCTTGCCGACGAAAATGCAGGCCTCGGCGAACGAGCCCTTGGCGGCGGTAAAACTCTTGCCGCCGTCGGTGGAGACGAAAATGCCGGCGGGTTGCGTGCCCACCACGATGGTGTCGGGATCGTCGGGCGCCTGGGCCATCGACCAGATGTCGTAGTCGTCGAGCACCGATGGCAGGTGCGTCCATTTCTGGTCGCCCTCGTTCCAGCGGTAGAGGCCTGAATCGGTGCCGGCCAGCACTTCGCCGGGGCGCTTGGGATGGGCGGAAAGCGCCCAGACGCGGGCTTCCAGATAGAGGCCGGATTCGATGTAGGGCCGGATCCAGGTCTCGCCGTCGTCGCGGCTGAACCAGACGGACATGCCGGCGGTGCCGACGCAGAGCAGGTTGGACATCTTTGCCTCCCTAGGTGTCGTGTTCTTCAACTGGCGCGCGACAGCATATCATCGAGCAGGGCCTGCGAGCGGGTCCGGTCGAACAGGCGCTGGTGCAGCATCTGCTTGTTGCGCGCCGCCGAGGTCAGATAGAAGCGCTCGTAGAGGAAGCCGCGTCCGGCAAGCGCCGAGCCGACGAAATCCCAGGCGAGGCGGAACAGGGCCGCGCGATCGTCGGCGGCCGCGCCGTCGGCGCCGCCCAGCATTTCGTCGATCAGCGGCCGCAGCCTGGGGTCATCGAGCTGGGCCCGGCTGGGCGTCGTCAGCAGGTTGTGGCTGCCGATCAGCGTGATGATCTCGGCCACCCGCGGCATCCAGACCGGCAGCATCGAGCGCATCGGGTCGAGCACCGCGCCGTTGGGAAACCACACGCCGTCCTCGCGCTTGGAAGCCTGCTCCAGCGACAGTTCCAGGGCGTTGGCGGTCAGGCGCACGTAGCAGGCCAACTCGCCCAGCATCTCGGTCGTCGCCGGCGAATGATCGCCGATCGTCTCCGCCATGCGGGTGGCGAGGCCGTAGGCGAACTCGAGCTTGGTGAGCGCCCGGACGGTCGACTGCGTGGTCATGCTGATGGCGTAGCCGGTCTGGCGCATCGAATTGTAGATGTCGACGTCGCCGTCGATGAAGATCCGATCCCACGGCACCAGCACGTCGTCGAAGATGCAGAAGGCATCCTGCTCGTCGAAGCGCGACGACAGCGGCTTGTCGAACGGATCGGCGCCCGGTGCCGCCACCGAATCGCGGCACAGGAACTTGAGGCCGGGCGTGTCGAGCGGAAGGGCGAAGGCCAGCGCATACTCGGTGGCGCCGGCCGGGATCGGCTGGCCGGGATACACCGTCTGCTCGTCGGCGTAGGGCGCGAGGGTGGCCAGCACGCGGGCGCCCCGGACGATGATGCCGTCGGCCGTCTGGCCGACTTTTCGCACCGTGACCTTGTTGCCGAGGATTCTGGCGTCGGTCCGTTTGTCGATGGTGGGCTGGATGATCGTATGGGTGAGCGAAAGGTCTTTCTCGGCCAGGCGGCGCTGGAAGGCCACGAGGTTCTGCGCGCCGCGTTCGTTGCGTCCGTCGGCGCCGGCCCACACGCCGGGTGCCGACGCGAAGGCTGCGAACTTCATGTTCATGTAGTCGGGGGTGCGGCCCATGATGCCCATCGAACCTTCCGACAGTCGGACCAGTCCGGCATGGCGGCGCCGGAGCGCCTCCCTGTCGCGCGGGATCATGTGGCTGACATTGGTGGGCAGGCCGCTGTCGGGGTCGGTATAGAGGCAGTCAGCCGCATAGTCGTGTTGCCGGTCGAAGATCGCGGCCAGGCTCTCGGCGCCGCCCCTCAGCTTGGGATGCGAGGTGACGTCCTCGATCTTCTCGCCGTCGACCCAGATCTCGCGCTTCGTCTTGCGCAGCCCTTCGAGAAACTGCGAACCCGTGCGTGCGCCCATGTCCGTTCCTCCGCCAATCGTTGCCCCGCTCAGGGCGACAGGACCGCGATCAGCTTCCTGTTGAATTCTTCGGCGGCCTCGTAGGCGACCCAGTGGCCGGCGCCGGGGATGACGTTCATTTCGAAATCCGGTTTTAGCGCCCGGAACAGGTCGATGCGCTCCTGAATGTGAGGATATGTCGTGGAATCGAATTCGCCCCAGATGCCGGTGAACGGCGTTTTCACCCGCGGCAGCACTTCGCTCAATTTGAACGCCTGGCCCATCTGGCGGCTCCGGGTCTTGGCCCGCGTGGTGTTCAGGATCTGCATGTGGATCGCCACGCCATCGACGTTCCTGGGATCGTGCAGCATCAGGATTTCGAGGTTCCTGCGCGCCTCTGTCGCCAGCGTCTCTGCCGGCATGTCGGCCAAAAGCTTGCGCAGTTTTGGGCCGGGCTTGCGTGTCGCCTTCAGGCCGCCGGCGCCGACGAACACGATCTTGCGGAGTTGCTCTGGGAAGAGGGTGGCGATGTGGCCGCCGACCATGCCGCCGAACGAAAAGCCGGTGAGGGCGAATTGCTTGTCCCTGGGCAGGAGTTCCTTCATCGCGTGTTCGACGCCGTGCGTCACCGACCAGATGTCGTTCACGTCGTCGGGCGGGTCGCTGTCACCCAGGCCCGGCAGGTCGGCGGCATACACCGCGAAATGTTTCGACAACGGCTGGACATTGCGGATCCAGTGGATCCACGAGCCCGAGCCGCCGTGGAACAGCAGCAGGATCGGCTTGTTGGCGCCGTCGTCCCAGACGTGCCAGGTCATCTTGCCGCCGTTGCCCATACAAACCCGAACAACTTGTGACGCAGTGCTTTCGATTGTCAGAATGTGTTCGGCGGCGCTGCGGCCGTCCGGCATTTTCGGCACGGCCGAGTAATCGAGGCTCATTTTCCGATCGCCCCCAGCAGGCGTTCGACGAAGCCTGATGCCTTCTTGCGGTCGATCCAGCGCAGCACGGTGACGAGGTCGTTGTCGGGGTCGATCCAGACGATGTGGCTGCCCCAGCCCAGCGCAAAGTAGCTGCGCTCGGACGCCGCCGCGAACTGCCGCCGGTCGGTGTTGAGCCACCACATCAATCCGTAGAACGGCGCCACCGGGCAGGGTTTCACCAGCTCGGCGGTCCAGCCCTTGGGCAATATCTGCTTGCCCTCCCAAACGCCGCCGGCCGCGACCAGTCTTCCCATCAGCGAGAGGTCACGGGCCGAAATGACGATGCCGCCGCCCCAGTGTCCGCCGCCCGGCACCGACAGCATCTGCTTGCCGTCGATGGTGACGGTCGAGGTTTTGTAGCCATCCCATTTCCAGCCGCCGGAAGCACCGATCGGATCCATGATTCGGCGCTTCAGGACCTGGGGCAGGGGTTCCTTGAAGACCTGCAGCAGCGAGTAGCTGAGGCGGTTCACCCGCACGTCGTTGTATTCGTAGAAGGTGCCGGGCTTCTTCAGCGCGCGGCGCGTGCCCTTGGGGGCTTCGGCCACGGCGAGACCGACCACGCGGTTGTGGTCGATGCGGTCTTCCTTGCCGAAGACATCGCCCGAGCATTCGCTGGTCTGCGTCATCAGGTGGCGCCAGGTGATGTCCCTGTTCTGCTCGCTCTTGAAGCCGTCATCGAGCGCGTAGTCGCCGGCCTTGTCGTCGAGGCTTTTGATCAGGCCGTCGCCCAATGCCAGGCCCGCGAGCAAGGCCAGGTAACTCTTGGCGACGCTAAAAGTCATGTCGGCGTTGTCGACATCGCCCCACTCGGCGAGTTTTGTGCCACCCTGGTAGACGATGCCGGCATGGCCGCCCCTGGGGGTTACCGGCCCCAGCACCTCGTTGTCGGGGGCCTTTTCGCCGGAATCGTAGGTCATCACGAACTGCCCGTCGGGCATGTACATGCTTTGGGGCCAGTGGGATTCGATGGATTTGGCGAAGTCTATGGCGTCGTTCAGCTTATTCGTCTTGTTCATGCCCGCAATCAACATTGGTGCCCGGCCGGGAGCAAGCTAGAAAGCGCCTCATGCCCATGCCGAAAACAATCACCATCCGCCGTCCCGACGACTGGCACGTCCATCTGCGCGACGGCGCGTTGCTGGCCGTCTGCGCCGTCCACACCGCCCGCCAGTTCGCCCGCGCCATCATCATGCCGAACCTCGTGCCGCCGGTGACCAAGGTTGCCGAGGCGGTGGCCTATCGCGAGCGGATCCGCGCTGCGGTGCCGGCGGATCTCAAATTCGAGCCGCTGATGACCTGCTACCTGACCGACGGCACCGATCCCGCCGAGCTGGCGCGCGGCAAGCAGGAAGGCGTGTGGGTCGCAGCCAAGCTCTATCCGGCGCACGCCACCACCAATTCCGCGCATGGCGTGACGTCGATGGATCGCGTTGCGAAAGGACTCGAGGCGATGGAAAAGGCCGGCATGCCGCTGCTGGTCCATGGCGAGGTGGCCGATCCCGAGGTCGATATTTTCGACCGCGAGGCGGTGTTTCTGGACAAGGTGCTGGCGCCTCTCCTGAAGCGGCATCAGGGTCTGAAGGTTGTGCTGGAACACATCACCACCCGCGAAGGCGTGGCCTTCGTCGAGGCGAATCCCGGCCGCATGGGGGGCACGATCACGCCGCATCATTTGAGCTACAACCGCAATGCGATCTTCAAGGGCGGTATCCGCCCGCACTTTTACTGCTTGCCGATCGCCAAGCGGGAGGAGCACCGTCTCGCTCTGCGACGCGCCGCAACCTCCGGCAACCCGGCCTTCTTCCTCGGGACCGACACGGCGCCGCACACTGCCGACACCAAGGAGTGTGCCTGCGGCTGCGCCGGCATTTTCAACGCCCCGGTGGCGATGCAGGTCTATGCCCAGGTCTTCGCCGAGGAAGGCGCACTTGAGAAACTGGAAGCCTTCGCTTCGCTGAACGGGCCACACTTCTATGGTCTACCGGCCAACGAAGAACGCGTCACCCTGCGGGCCGAAGCCCTCGTCGCGCCGGAGAGCGTCGACGTACCGGGCATGCAAAAGACCATCGTCGTATTTCGCCCCGACACACCGGTCGGCTGGTCGTTCTAGGGCCGCTGGTCTATCGTGGCGGCATGAGCAAAAAAGGCATACCCGCCGGCGCCATCGTGCGCGGCACCGACAAAGGCTACGTCCACGGCGATCTGAAACCCGGCAGCGAACGCCCGGTGGAGCAGATCGAGAAGACCTACCCCTACATGCGGCCGCGCGATGCCGCGACGCTGATCCTGGTGCGCATGAGGGGCAAGACGCCCGAAGTCCTGATGGGCTGCCGCGCCGCCGCACACGCCTTCATGCCCAACCGCTACGTGTTTCCCGGCGGCCGCGTCGATCGCGCCGATGCCCATGTTCCGATCGCCACGCCGCTCGATCGCTACGTGAACGCCCGCCTGCAAAAGGCCGCGACCGCGTTGCGCGCCCGCGCGCTGGCCGTCGCCGCGGTGCGTGAGACCTTCGAGGAAAGCGGCCTGATGCTGGCCAAGCCCCTGAAGGGCGGTGCCCCAGACAAGGACTATGGCGAGCACTGGAAAGGCTTTCTCGACACGGGCATGGCCCCCGCGCTCGACTGCCTCGACCTGATCGCACGTGCCGTGACGCCGCCTGGCCGGCCGCGCCGTTTCAATGCGCGCTTTTTCATGGCGCGGGCCGAGGACGCGACGGGCGAGATCCGGCATTCGAGCGAGATGGGCGATATCCGCTGGGTCCGTCTCGACGAGGCGCGCGAGCTGCCGCTGCCGACGATCACCGGTTTGATCCTGGGCGAGATTGGCCGTCTCGTGAAGGAACCGCCCGATCGCAAGAAGCAGCGCAGGATCCCGCTGTTCACCACGGTTCACCGCAAGCACCTGATGATCGAGGAATAGCCGGATGACGGTACGCGCCGAGATCGCCTCGTCGCCTGCCGCTCCAGGGTCCTCCAAATCCGCGGCCAAACCCGGATTGCCGCCGCGGGGTACGGTTCGCCTGCGGGCCCTGGTGCTGATCCGATGGGCCGCCGTTGCCGGCCAATTCTTCACCGCCGCCGTCGCCCATTGGGGCTTGGGGTTCGGCTTGCCAGTGTTGGCGGTGGGCGGGACGATCGCGCTCTCGGCGTTGCTCAATCTCACCGTCAGTCTCGGTCGGCCGGCATCGGCGCGCATCGACGATCGCGAGGCCGCGATCTTCCTCGCCTTCGATATTCTTCAACTCGCCGTATTGCTCTACCTCACCGGCGGACTGACAAATCCGTTCTCGCTGCTGCTGCTGGCGCCCGTCGTCATTGGCGCCACCATCCTGTCTCTTGCGAGCAACATCGCGTTGTCGTTGCTGACGATCGCCAGCATCGCGGTGCTGGGGCTCTTTCATCAGCCGCTGCCATGGCGGGGGCCGCCGCCGGAGTTGCCGGAGATCTACCAGGCCGGCGTCTGGGCGGGCCTTACGCTCACGACGTTGCTGATCACGCTCTACGGCTGGCGGCTGGCCGAGGAGGCGCGGCAGATGGCGGCCGCGCTCGCCGCGGCGCAGGAAGCCCTGGCGCGCGAGCAGCGCATGTCGGCGCTCGGCGCCCTGGCCGCTGCGGCGGCGCACGAACTCGGCTCGCCGCTCTCGACCATCGCCGTCATTGCCAAGGAAATGCTACGCGAGATCGAGTCCGACGATCCCTTGCGCGAGGATGTCGAATTGTTGTGCGCAGAGTCCGAGCGTTGTCGCTCGATTCTCGCGCGCCTCTCGATCGACCCGGCGGGTGACGTGTCCGACGCCTATGTTCTTGTCCCGCTGCCGGCCCTGATCGAGGCTGCGGCGCAACATTACGATCGCGGCACTATTGCCATAACCTATGAGTCGGGTCCGGTTGGGGTCGATGTCCCGGTCCAGGCGCCGATCCAGGTTCGCAGTCCGGAGATCATGCAGGGCATTGGCAACATTGTGCAGAATGCCATTTCTTTCGCGCGCCATGAGATCCGTATCGCGACACGCTGGACGGCCGAGTGGTCTGAGGTCGAGGTGATCGACGACGGGCCGGGCTTTTCCGATGCACTGCTTGACGAACTCGGCACGCCCTTCATTTCGACCCGGCAAGGCGAGGAAGGCCACATGGGCCTGGGCGTATTCATCGCCAAGACGCTTCTCGAGCGCACCGGAGCAACGGTCGTCTTCGGGAATCGGGCCGCCGCCGGGGCAGTTTCCGGAGACGGTGCCGCCGTCTCGGTGCGCTGGCCAAATCCCGTCTTCAAGGCTACATAGCGGCCGATGTCGAAGGAATCGTCATGAGCCAGGACTCAGGTGCCGGCCACCCGGTGTCGCCCGTGATCGCCGGCGCGACGTCGAACAACGACCGGACGCTGCTGATCGCCGACGACGATGCCGCGTTCCGGAACCGCATCGCGCGGGCCTTGGAATTGCGCGGCTTCATTGTGACGGCCGTCGGCTCGGTCGCCGAGGCGCTGACCCAGACGGCGCGCCCGCCGGCATTCGCCGTGCTCGATTTGCGGCTGGGCGACGGCAACGGCCTCGAACTCGTGGGTCCATTACGTCAGGCCCGTCCCGACATTCGCATCGTGGTTCTGACCGGCTATGGCAATATCGCGACTGCGGTCGCTGCCGTGAAGGAAGGTGCGGTCGACTACCTCGCCAAGCCGGCCGATGCCGACGCCATCGAACAGGCCCTGATCGCGCATGGCCGCAAGCTGCCGCCGCCGCCCAGCAATCCGATGTCTGCCGATCGTGTGCGCTGGGAGCACATTCAGCGCGTCTTCGAGCAGTGCGATCGCAACGTCTCGGAAACGGCGCGCCGGCTTAACATGCACCGGCGCACCTTGCAGCGGATCCTGGGCAAGCACGCCCCCCGCGAACACTGACGCGCGAGCACTGATCACCTTTCAGCTCTTGCTCAACGCCACGGCGCTGGGCATGGCCTATGCGCTGGTGGCGCTGGGCTTCGTATTGGCACTCAATGCCGCTGGTGCGGTGAACTTCGCACATGGCGACCTGGTGGTGCTGGGTGGCGCCGTGGCCGTTGTCGCAGGCCAGATGACGGGACTTCCGGCGCCTCTGCTACTGCCGCTGGTGGCGTTGGTGCTCGCCGCCGCCGGGGTCATTGCCGCGCGGATTGCGATCCTGCCGCTCGCTTCGCGGCCGCCTGAAGCGACATTTGTTGCCACCATCGCGCTCGCCGCCATCATCGAACAGGGTCTTACCGTCGGTCTGGGTGCCGCGCCGCGCACGGCGCCGGCCCTGGCCGGCAGCGGCACGTTCGACATCGCGGGTCTCGCGCTCGGCCGCCAGCCACTTGCGATCGTCGTGGTCGGCGGTGTTCTCGTTGCGGTCGTCTGGTTTCTGCTTGAACACACCCAAACCGGGCGCCGCATGCGCGCCGTATCGGCCGACCGCTACATGGCTCGCGCCGTCGGCATTCCCGTCGGCCGCTACATCCTGCTGTCGTTGGCGCTCGCCGGTGCCTTGGCAGGTATTGCCGGCATGCTGCTGGGGCACCAGTTCCTGGTGGCGCCGACGCAGGGTGCCGGCCACATGCTCAAGGCCTATATTGCCGTCGCACTGGGCGGTTGGGGCAGTGTGCCGGGCGCGCTGCTGGGCGCGTTGGGCATTGGCTTCTTCGAAACCTTCGTGTCGGTGTGGCTGGGCGATGCC
>ERZ890510.1374-NODE-1374-length-15998-cov-5.742018_pt1:2500-15998 | contig 15998 bp, 9 predicted proteins | sample MGYA00521265_ERZ890510 | MGnify/ENA primary metagenome ERZ890510 (study PRJEB32303, sample SAMEA104408624) | aquatic metagenome | biome: Brackish water; feature: Chemocline; material: water | place: Baltic Sea | collected 2014-10-26T21:54:00 | depth 110...
CTGCTGCCTTGATGCGAATCTCGGCGGATTTGTCGAGCAGCATCGTCTGCAGAGCAAAGATGCCAGCGCCTGGTGCTTCCTGTGCCATGGACGGGACCGCAAGCAGGGCCAACAGGCAGAGGATAAGGAACCTTCGGCAGCAGCCTCGTGAGAAGTCGGTTTTCATGTCACATTCGCTGGTGGGACTAGCCCCAACTGGCAGCACCTTCGAGCACGCCCTGTCGATCCTGGGCGATGCGTTTGAAGTAGCCACTTGAACGGTAAGCAGCAAGGGGATTGGCAGCCGCTCCGATCTCGGTCCGGACGTGGGCCAACAGCGGGCGGACATCCGTGTCCCAGGCCTCTCGCAGGACCTCCTCAGCCATCACGGTGTCCCCTTCGGCCTGTGCGTCAGCCAGAGCGCCGTGGTCGACCAGCAGAGCGCGAGCGAAGGCAGTCTGGATATTGAGCACCGACTGGATCATCGCCTCTACCTTGGGCTTGACGATGTGACTCTGGTCGATCATGTATGCGATATTTCCGCCCAGCCCGCGAAGGACCGCATTCTCGATTTCGTGGTAAATGAGGAAGACCTCATAGAGATTGACGGAACCGGTCGTGAGATCATCATCGGCGTATTTACGATTATTGAAGTGAAATCCACCAAGACTTTGCTCGTCGAGAAGAAAGGCGACGATGTGTTCGATGTTGACACCTTGCGCATGATGCCCGAGATCGACCAGGACCTGTGCACGTTCTCCGGCTTTGCGCGCGTAGTGCTGCGCCATTCCCCAGTCAGCGATGTCTGTGTGATAGAACCCCGGTTCGAAGAACTTGTATTCGATGAGCATGCGCGCATCATCAGGTAGCATGTCGTGCGTTTTCTGCAGGCACTCCTCAAAGAAATGCTTGCGCTGCATCAAGTCCGCCTGCCCAGCGTAGTTCGTGCCGTCAGCAAACCACAGTGACATGATCTTCGAATCGGTGGCTCTCATAATCCTGGCACAGTCTTCCATGTGCTCGAGAGCCTTCTGTCGAACGGCCGGGTCGCGGTGACCGAAAGAACCGAACTGGTAGTCGGCAGCCTGAAAAACGTTGGGATTGATGGCACCAATCTCAACCCCGAGGTCCGCAGCTTCGGCCTTCAGCGCCTCGTAGTCCTCGACCTTGTCCCAGGGAATGTGGAGGGCCACGGGGCGGCAGACACCCGTCACTTCGTGCACTTTGGCCGCGTCTGCGAGGCGCTCGTGGACATCGCGAGCCGCACCAGGTTGTTTGAATACGCCAAAGCGCGTACCTGAATTGCCGTACCCCCATGACGGGGTCTCTATCACCTGCGCCCGAAGACGCGCCTCCACGTGATCCAGATTGATACCACGTTGGCGAAGATTCCCTGCTAGAACCTCGTACCCTTCAATCTTGTCAGCCACCATCCGTCTCCTGTTGTGAAATACCATCTGAAATGATGAGGATACGGTGAAGAAGGGCATGGATTCAACCGTCCCCCACCGTGAGAACGGCCCTGTGAGGCTCTGGGGGGACTCTCGCTGCTTGTTTATCGGTCGTTTTGCTGCGGCGATCCACCCCGAATACTGTATCAGAGACACCCGATTGGGCGGAAGAGATCAGACGGCCGCGAGAACCGATGCCTGAAACACAAGATTGCGCAAGGCAGTTTCCGCCGGCACGAGGGGCAGGGGATCGGCACCTGACACGGCCCGGGTGAATTGCTCGATCAACAACTGCATGAAATCGTCGCCTATATCTTCGCTATCGCCGGCGGCCATGACGGATCGATATACGCCGTCATCACCACCACGCCCGGTGAGATCGACAGAACACCCATTAAATGCGAACCGGCGTGTGAGTGGCCCGCTATCTCGGTCACGAACCGTGATCTGGCAGTCACAGTTGTGACCATCGGCCTGGACCGTGAAACTCGCCTCGGCCGTTCTGCCCGCGAAGCGAACCTGCAAGGATTCTTTGAGTAACGTCGCCGATGGCCAGACCGCCAGCAGAAGGCTCAGTGGATGAGGCCCCATATCGATCCAGATGGTCCTGGCATCACGGGGCTGGCTGTTGGAGAGGGTCTCCATCTCGGCCTTGAACGACGTACTGGCTGGCAGGTCAAGGGACCGGAATAGACGACGGTATTGCGGCAGAGAGGCAGCATACTGACTACACATACCCAGATGGACACCGGCATCCTGCGCCCGTTGACGAAGATCCTCGGCCTGAGTCAGTGACTCGCCTGTGGAGGCGCCCCACACAAGAGGTTTTTCACATAGTACGTGACAACCGGCGTCGAGCGCCTGGCAGGCAAGACCATAATGGGCCCCGTTCGGGGCGCAGATATCAACGATATCCGGCCGTTCATGGCCCAGTAGATCGCCAAAATCGCTGTACATCTGCCCATGGAAACCAAACAGCTCCGCCAGTGTACGGGAGGTTTCCGGGAGTCTCTCTGGATGTTGCCCAAGAATGGCAACTACGTCGGAACCGGCGTGGGCGTGCCACTTGGCGTGATGACGACCGATACCCCCCGCCCCGGCGACGGCGACGCGGAATGATTTCATCTCATCCACACACGAAAAAGAGAGCCGACCGAGGTCCGCTCTCTCTGAGACAGACTACTTTGATTTGCCAGCGGCCTTTGCATCGCGAATCTGTTGTTTGATGCGCTCCAGACGCCGCTTGCGACGACGACGCAGTTCCTGTTGACGAACACTTGCCTTAGTGGCCATTGAGTTTCTCTATGGTTGTGGGTGACTGTAAGCCTATGCAATGATACCCTGCTTTTGCCAGCACGACAAGAAGGCGGAGTCAGGGACGGGCCAGGATCATCCTCAGCAGGGCCATTCGTACGTAGAGTCCGTTGTGCGCTTGCCTGAAATAGGCGGCCCGGGGGTCAGCATCAACTTCCTCGGCATTGATTTCGTCGACCCGAGGCAGTGGATGCATGATGATGGCATCATCTTGCATGCAATCAAGAATGCGTTTGTCGATAATGTACTTCCCACGGGCCTGTTGGTAGTCCTGGACTCGATCTCCAAAACGTTCGCGCTGAATACGTGTCTGGTAGATGACGTCAACCTTCGCCGCTGTCTCAGCGAGATCCGTCGATTCTTCCCAGTGCACGCCGTTGCGCGTGAGATACTCCTTGATGTCGTCACCCATCCGCACGACCTGGGGGGCAACGAAGTAGATCCGGGTATCGCGGAATTTCGTCAGCAGATAGCAGAGCGAACGGGCGGTACGGCCGTTGGCAAGGTCCCCGACGAGGGCGATGGATATGCCGTCCAAGCGGCCGATCTCTTTTTCGATCGTATAGACGTCGAGCAAAGCCTGAGTGGGATGCTGTCCGGGACCGTCACCGGCGCTGATGACGGGTACCTGCGAAACTGCCGCGGCACGACGACTCGCGCCACTCTCGAAGTGTCGCAGCACGATGATGTCAGCATATCCGCCGACGATCCGGATCGTATCTTCCAGCGTCTCCCCCTTGGAGGCGGAAGAGAACTCTTGAGCCGATTCTGTCGTGATGACATCACCACCAAGACGATACATGGCGGACTCGAAGCTAAGGCGAGTGCGAGTGCTCGGCTCGTAGAAGAGGGTCGCCATAACCCGGCGACTGAGTATGTTGGAGCCGTAGTGCTGTACGACCTGCTCCATCTCCCTGGTAACACGGAAGATATCGGCCATTACGTCGCGGTCGAACTGCTGAGCCTCAGTGATGTGACGCAGATCTGACATGGTCCAGAGGAAGATAGATACCTCTGTGAGGCCCGACAAGGAGCGCTTTCACTCTTGGTGTCGGGCCTCACAGTTTCGCTCTCCAGCCGTGTTATATTGAACGAGAATCTCGGACCGACCTATATTGGGGCGCCTGTCTCCGAAATTGATCCCGAGCCACCCACCGAACCAGAAAATAGGACGTCGATCATGCCCAAGCTCATCCGAGCGATCTTCCTTTTACTCGGCTTGTGCCTTTCGGTTCCCGCAGTGGCCGGTGTCAATTCGGGCTTTGCTGTCGAACTTGGTTTGCCCGAGCGAATCGAGAATCCATTGGTGGGCCACCGACTCTCCATCCCTGTGTTTTTCCGCAACATGACAGAGATGAAGGGAGGTTCTGTGCGTTTCCGCTATGACCCGGAAGTGGTCGCCTTCAACAGCTTCACTGCCGGGACGATCACACCAGGTGCTGTCGGCTTTCCAGGCCAGCCATTGATTGATGAGGCCGGGGTCGCGACAATCGAGGGCGGGACGACGCTTCTTGGTTCGGGGGTGACGGCGACTACCACCGGTGGCTTGTTCGGCACCTTCGTCTTCGAACTGATCGCCGAGTTGCCGGATGAAGGCAGCACAATCACCCTCGGTCGGACCGAGGTCAATACATCGTCCAACTTGGATGATAGCGACGTTTACGATCTCGGTGGCGAGCGCCTGCAGGTCTTGTTGATTCCTGTGTTCGCCAACACGATCTTCAACATCGCCATTGAGCGGAAGTACAATGGCGCAGTTCTCAGTTGGAATACAAGACTCATCGGCCTCGATGACATCGTACAGATCCGGCCCAGGGGATCGGATGCAGCATATGTGGAACTCACCAACCCACAGGCCGACCGCTTCTCGAGCCAGGACAAGGAGGCCTTGAGCGCGTTGCGCCAGGGTGGGGTGAATTTCCCACCCATGCCGGATGCTGCTGTCGCAGATGCGCTGCGCGCGCTGCTGGATCTTACCGACGCCTCGGCGGAGCAGGTCTTGGTGCTGGTACGTCGAGTTCGGGCCCTGGACAACCTGCTGCAGAGTCGCAGCCATCTGGTTCCTGTTCCTGACCTTCTGACGCAGACCGAGTATGAGTTCCTGCTCTTGTCACGCAGCTTCGATGGTCGCCGCAGTCCGCTTCACCGGGGTCATTTCAGTACACGCCTGGCGCCTGACTTGCGGGCCCTGTTCGTCAGTCAGTTCGACATTCAGGTAACGCGCACGGGCGCCGCCGTCAACTTCGGCACGAACCGCCCGTCGACCACGACCTACATCCTGCGACAGTTCCCCGGCGAGGAAATCGTGGCGCAGGAGACGATCAACGAAGACGGTGAATCCCGTACGCGCATTGCTCTGGAGGATCTCGCCGGGGGGACTGAATACGAGATCGAGGTCACCACGACACTGATTGGTGCCGAGAGTCTCATCGCCGCGGGTCTGCCAGCCGATGCGGCTTCAAGAACACTGCGCAAACGATTCCGCACGCACCTGCAATCGCGGCGACTGAAAATGCTTCGGCCGCCACTCAAGATCGTCGGTTCCGACCGGGCCAATATTCTTTTTGAAGTCAATCAACCCGTAGATGCTGTCGTTGATTATGGTCTGGTTCCCGTTGGCTCCGGCAAGGTCTCTCAGGGTGATCCTGTAGATGCGGCCTCGCTCTATTCGTGGCAACAGGAGTCGGTTGCAGCACTGAATCTGCACAACATCACCCTGTCCAACCTCGACCCCGGGACTCTCGTGCGCTACAAGATCACTCTGACCAATGCAGAGGGTGATACATTCACGACCGACCCGACAGGCAACTTCCAGTGGAGTCGGGATTTGATGTTCCGCACGGCCTCGGCGGCTGATACGTTGCCGCCCGAGGTGATTCAAGGACCCCTCGTCGATATTCGGGACGTACTTGCTGTGGTTCGTTTTGCTACAGATGTGCCGACTGCCGCAACCATCTACGTCGGCACGGATGGCGGCACATACGACACCGAAGATGAGTTTGAGTTCCCCGATCTCACGCCGGATGGCGAGCGTCGGTTTGCCAATCGACACTCCATCATTGTCTCGGGGCTCGACGCCGGCTCCAACTACCGCTATCGACTCGAAGTCGAGAGCACAGGAGGAAAGACGACGTCATATGAACCGGGCGCCGCCAGCAGTGGCAAGCGGGCGGGTCTACGTCAGCCCCCTGGGGGCACGGGATCGTTTACGACCAGCAATGATCCGGACACGCAGTTCCCCGTCATACTCTCGGGGCCGACCATCTCGAGCAAATCGCACGAAACTGCCATCATAGAGTGGACCACCGATGAACCCGCAGACAGCGAAATCGGCTTCGGTCTCAGCGACACGGACGAGGATGCGGAGACGTCGGCGGTGACCACGACAAGTCACAAGGTTGTGTTGTCGAATCTGGCGGCGGGACAGACCTACACGTATGTCGCAGCCTCGACCGACGCCTCCGGCAATGGCGCCACGCAGTCCTCAGAGGCCGTGTTCACGACAGACCCCGATGTTGACCTGACAGCGCCGAGCATCACGGGCAGTCCGGCGATCGTCTACAAAAATGATGAAAGCGCCACCATTCAATGGTCGACCGACGAAGACGCCACGGGAGAGGTCACTTTCGGTACGCAGTCGGACAGCCTTGGGTTTATCCGGACGCTGCCCGAGACCGACAAGAGCCACGAGGTGACACTGACCAATCTCGACGCCTCGACAACCTACTATTTCCAGGTCGCTTCCGAGGATCTGAGCAACAATGGTCCAACCCTCAGTGAGATCTCGTCCTTTGTAACGGATGCGGAACCCGACGTGACGCTCCCGATCATCAGCGATATTGAGGTGGCCGAGTCAGAGACCTCAGTCATTGTCACGTGGGCAACCGATGAACTGGCCGACAGCTTCATCGACTTCGGCACAGTATCCGGCATTCACGACCTGACTGTTGGTGATTCGGAGGATGTGACGGCGCATGAAGTCACAATCACAAACCTGTCGTCCGGTCAGACGTACTTCTACACCGTCGGCTCCAGTGATCGCGCCAACAATGGTCCCAGTGAATCAACGGAAGGCTCGTTCACAACTTCTTCTTCAGCTGATGTTATGGCTCCCGCAAGCCCGCTGGGCTTTTCCGGGACTGCAGGAAATGCGCAGATCCTGTTGAGCTGGACGGCCAACAGCGAACTGGATCTGTCCGGATACAACGTCTACCGGCGAACAGCCGGCGAGTCGACATTCTCGGCCGTCGCCTCCCGCGTCACAGATACGTCGTACGCCGATGATGGTAGAACCAACGACACGGAATATGAATACCAGATCACGGCCATCGACCGTTCAGCGCCACCCAATGAATCTGCCGTTACGGCTACGCTGGCTCTGACGCCCACACTTTCTGCGGCGCCAACAGTACCTGCCGATCTGAGCGTGGGTGGCGACGCACTGTTGCCCACCTTCTCTTTCTCCAATGCTGAGCCATTCACCAGTGGCGCATCCCTGTCGTACACGATCCAGGTGTCGACACAGGCTGATTTTTCTGACGTGACCGATTCCGAATCGGGGTTGACTGAAGGCTCGGGTGAGACATCATGGACGATCACCCGATCTTTGACGGACGGGGAAACATACTTCTGGCGAGTGCGTGCTGTGGAAGGAACGTTGACCGGGCCTTTCACCGCGGCTCAGGAGTTCCAGGTGTCATCCGCCCCGCTTCTGGCAGGTGACTTCAACGACTCGGGCGCCGTCGATTTTGATGATTTCTTTGCGTTCGTCGACGCTTTTGGTCAAGCCGCCGACGACTTTCCTGCCTTCGATATGAACGGCTCCGGGTCAGGCAGCTTCATTGATTTTGATGATTTCTTCGCCTTTGTCGATGCTTTTGGCACGAGTGCGGGAAAGTCGGCAGGCACCTGGGCTTTTGCTCATCGACTTGACGAGACTGCCAGACTGCGACTCGTCGCCAGTGGTGGCCCCATGACGCAAGGGGCGACGGATGATTTGCCCCGCGACATCGTTCGCCTTCGCATTTTTGCCGATGACGTAGCAAGGGTCGCAGCATTCGGTCTCGTCGTCAGCTATGACCCCACTGCGCTGACCTTCACCGAGGCAAAGGAGGGTCCTGGGTCGTTGCTGGAGAGCCAGGGCGGCGACGCAGGGCTGTTCGGGGTCTTGGATGCCCACCCGGGGCGATTGCTCATTGGCAGCGGACTCGTGACAGGAGAGCCCGTCTCAGGATCCGGGCTCCTGGCAGAACTGACCTTCCGCTTGCGGGATCGACACTTGGCGACAGACACGCGCTTTGATCTGCAGCAGGCATTTCTCGCCGGGGATATCAATGATGTCAGACGCGTAGCAGCCGTCGAATCGACACGGTTGCGGCCCTCGGCCTTCGCCCTTGGCGCTGCCTACCCCAACCCGTTCAACCCGTCTACACAGATCGACTTTTCCCTGGCAGCAGAATCCTCGGCTCGGCTCGTGATATATGATGTGCTTGGCAGATCCATTCGCACACTTGTCCACGCCGAGTCGGCGCTGCCTGCGGGGTTCTACTCAGTTACCTGGGATGGTCGAGATGCGTCCGGCCAGGTTGTCGGTAACGGTCTCTACTTCTTCCGCCTGACGACGTCGAGTTTCTCAGACACCGGAAAGATGATGCTGCTGAAGTAGGCAGCATGCAGCAGAACGACAAAGCGGGGCTCCGGCTAAATCACCGGGGCCCCGCTTTTCTTGACTGCAATGATCCGTTAGTCTGCTGGCGTCAGAACCGCCAGGATTTCTGCCTGCGCCGCGACATCTGGCCCAACTCGGGCGATTCCCTGGAGCTTGCACGAATCAGATCGTCGGTGCAGGATCGTGACTTCGAGCCGCAGCTCATCACCAACCACAACAGGCCTGCGAAAGCGTGCCCGGTCAATTCCAGCAAAAAAGGGAAGACGCCCAGCGACATCCTGGTCGTACATCATCAGGATGGCTGCCGTCTGTGCCAGTGCCTCAACAATGAGGACCCCCGGCATTAAGGGGCGCGCTGGGAAGTGTCCGGCCAACCAGGGGTCCCGAACCGTGACATCATGTACCCCAACCGCCCGTTCTTGTGGCACCAACTCGATAATGCGATCGACGAGAAGAAAGGGGGCCCGATGCGGGATCGTGCGCTGGATGGCGGCCGCATCCAGCACCACCCCGTCGCAGCTCACTGCTTGGCTTGCTCCTCCCGCGCTTCCTCCAGAGCGGTAAGAAGCTTTTCCGTCAGATTGAAGCGGTCGGGATCAGCGTAAACAATCGCCCCGTTGCCAGCCACGTCAAAGATGAAATCGTAGCCGTCCTTTCCGGCGAGAGTCTCCAAAGCAGCGTTGATCTGCTCAAAGATCGGCTGCGAGAGTTCCACGTTCTTGCGGAACAACTCTCCACTTGGACCCATTTTTTCCTGGGTAAACTGTTGCAGCTCCTGTACCTGTTTGTCGAATGCAGCCTGCATTTCGGCCTTCTTGGCCTCGCTCATCAGCAGTTCCTGCTTGCGGAAATCTTCCTGTAACTTGACCAGCTTGCTCTGCCTGTCCATGGCCTGCTGCTCGTAATCCTGCTGCAGGCGCTCGATCTCACGCTGGATCTGCTTGAACTCGGGCATGCGCTCACGCAGCACTTCGGAATCGATGTAGCCAATCTTGGCCTGCGCGTGGACGGGCTGAATGAGAGCGGCCAAGCCCAGGACTGCGGCGGCGGCGAAAAGGGGGATACGCTTCATCGAGGACTCTGTCGCTGAGGGTTGAAGGCGCGGCTTAGAAGAAGCGCGGCCCGAACTGGAAGTGGGTGGTCAAGCCGGGCCTGCGGCCGTCGATGCTGCGTCGATCGAAACCATAGCCGAAGTCAAAGCCGATCATCCCAAGCATGGGTGTTAGAACACGAAAGCCAATGCCGATGGAGCGTTTCAGGTCCGTCGGATCAAAACCATCGACGTCTTTCCAGGCATTGCCCGCGTCAGCGAAGAGCAGACCAACAACCTGCCGCTCCGTGATCGGGAAGCGATACTCGACGTTGATTGTCATCATCGAGCGGCCACCGATACTCTGACCCCGATCATCCCGTGGTCCGAGGGAGGCATCGGGATAACCTCGGACCTGGCCGTCCCACCAGTCAACTCCACCTGGTGTGAACCGGTCCCAGAAGGAAATGTTGGCATCATCCCAGTCCGAGAAACCGTCGATGATGGCGAATTTGGACTCCACCGAAAGCACGAATTTCCACAAACTCGGGCGATACACGTTCACATTCAGTTCGTGTCGGTGGAAATCTACATCGCCAGCAATGAAGGAAGATGCCACCTCCGGTGTATAGCTGATGACGGAGCCAGTGGTGGGAAAGTCGGGCAGGTCTCGCGTATCTCGCCGGAACACCAACTCGACACTGGACGTGGTTCGAGGGGTGAAACTGGAACTGCTCTCGTCATAGCCGGAGACGAAATCACTATAGCGCTCGTCGCGAAGTTCGTAGCCCAGAGATAGGGAGGAGAATGCAGGTCGTTTCAGCCGACGTCCGACACGGACACTGACCGAGTTCCGGTGGAAATCGAAACTGTTGAGATACTGCTGATTCAAGGTGTAGACGCGGAAAGAGAAGCTCGTGGGCGTATCAAACAACCATGGTTCGGTGAAACCGATCAGGAACTGCTCCCGCCGTGTGCCAAATTCCCAGTTGAAATCGAGATTCTGACCCTTGCCCCGAAAGTTGGGGATCTGCAGACCAAGCGTTCCAACCAGCTTGTCACGATCGCTGTAGCCGGCACCCATGGACGCGGCGCCGGTCCGCTGCTCCTCCACGTTGAAGGAGAGGTCGATGAATTTTTCATCGTCTATGGAGGGGGTTGCATGTTGTTGGAACTGTACGTCCTTGAAGTATCCCAGCATATACAGTCGACGCTGGCTCTCCTGAAGTTGGCTCGATTTGAACACATCACCGGGCCGCAGAGCGACTTCTCGCCGCAGAACTTTTTCCTGAGTCTTCACATTTCCGGTGAAATCAACTCGTCGAATGCGCCAGGGCTCGCCCTCGAAAATCTGGAAAGCGACGTCGATACTATCACCCCGAATGGTCTCATGGGGGATGATTTCGGTATCGAGGTAGCCGCGCTCGTAATAGGCGGATTTGGCAAGGTAGGCCAGTTCAGGGGAAGAGGCTTGAAAAACGTCCCCGTGGCTGACCTTCAGTTGACTCTCCAGATCTGTCACAGTGAAGAGCTCGTTCCCTTCCCAACTGATATCTCCAACAAAAAACTGCTGGCCTTCCTCAATCTCGACGTCGATGAACAGCCGTCGACGACTGTCGTCGTAGTAGATCGAATCACGCAGAATTGTCGCTTGTTGGTAGCCCTCGGAGCGATAGAAGGCAAGGATACGCTCCTTGTCTTCCTGATAGGTGTCGGCCTTGAACTCACCCTTGCGCCACCAGCGCTTCGGCTTGGTCTCCATCTGTTTGTGGATCTTGCCGCTGCTGATGGCATCAGTGCCAAGCACATTGATAGCGGCAATCTTGATCTTGTCACCTTCATCGATGTCATACTGCAGAAAGACGGTTCCGGACTCATCGTCGAACAACTGACCTTCGACCTCGGCCCTCAAGTAGCCCTTGTCTCCATAGAGTTCCAGAATGCGCTGACGGCCGCGTGCTACATCCTTGGGCGCCACCACCTGGCCAGAGACGAGGCCCACAGCCTCCTTCATTTCCTTCTCTTTGATCTCCTTGTTGCCCTTGAACCGGACCCCCTCCAGCGTGGGGTGTTCACGAACAACAACGATCACCTTCACACCATCGCCGGACTCGCTCTCGTCGGCAAAGATCTGGATATCGGAAAACACATGCAGGCCCTGCAGCGCGCGCACCGCCTCCTGCACATTCTCCTGCGACAGCTCGACGCCCCCATCAAGACCAAGGGTTGATCGAATCAGCGACTCTGCAACTCGATTGAAATCGCCTCTGATTTCGATTTCCTGCACCGTCGTCTGGGCAAGAGCAGGCACCGCCAGAAGTACGCAGAAAAACAGTGCGCCGAGGCGAATCACAGAGCGAATACGTACATCACGCATGTTCGTTGGGCCTCCATTGTGTCGACCATTGGGCCGCTCACCGTGCAGCAGGCAGAAAGCCGAAAAAGCCGCTCTATCTCTGAGTCCGTGATAGAGCGGCTTGTTTCGTGAAGCGCCGGAACCTGGTGCGGCGCTGTAGCAGGGCTGAGGCAGCCTCAGGAGGCAGCCTCGGGTTTCTTTTCTTCAGCCGTCTCAGCGGCGTCTCTCTCGTCATCAAAGACGAGGGCTTCGCCCTTTTTCGTAACCCGGATACGGCTGCCTTCGCCAAAACGGCCCTGCAGGATCTCCTCTGCAAGTGGGTCTTCGAGCAGCTTCTGGGCCGTGCGCCTGAGATAACGGGCACCATATTGCTGGTCAAATCCCTTTTCTGCGATCAGGCTCTTTGCCCCGGGGGTAATCCGCACCTGGATATCACGGTCGACCAGACGCGTCTTGAACTCTTCGAGGAAGATATCAATGATCTCGGCAATATTCTCGCGGGTCAGCGAATGAAAGATCACCGTGTCATCAATGCGGTTCAGGAACTCCGGATTGAAGGCCTTCTTCATCGCATCTTTGACCTTCTCTTCCATCAACTCCTGCATCGACTCGTCATCCGTCTTGCCGAATCCCAGGACTCCGCCAGAACCGACTTCTCGGGTACCGACGTTTGATGTCATGATCACTACCGTATTGCGAAAATCAACCTTTCGGCCCGTGCTGTCGGTCAGCCTACCCTCGTCGAGAATCTGCAGCAGGATGTTGAAAACATCCGGGTGCGCCTTCTCCATCTCATCGAGCAGGATCACCGAGTAAGGACGCCGCCGGACACGCTCGGTCAGTTGCCCACCTTCGTCGAAGCCGACATAACCTGGAGGCGCACCGACGAGTCGGGAAACGGTAAACTTCTCCATGTATTCTGACATGTCTACCGTGATGAGAGCCTCTTCGTCACCAAAAAGGAACTCAGCCAGTTTGGCAGCCATGTACGTCTTGCCAACGCCCGTCGGACCGAGGAAAAGGAACGAGCCAATCGGTCGCTTTGGATCCTGCAAGCCGGCGCGACTGCGGCGGATCGCTCTGGAAACCGTGGCCGTCGCCATTTCCTGACCCACCACCTGCTTGCGGAGTTCCCCTTCCATGGAAAGCAATCGCTCTGTCTCGCTGGCGGCCAGGCGCTGCATGGGTACACCGGTAATGGACGAAATGACGGCTGCGATGTCGTCTTCTGTGACCTCGACGACCTCGTTGCGCACTTCCTCCTCCCAGGCTCGGCGCCTCTGCTGCAGACTCTCGCGCAGGCTGTGCGCTTCGTCTCGCAGGCGGGCCGCTTCTTCAAATTCCTGTTTCTCGGAACATTCGATCTTCTTGCGATCGATCTCCTGGATCTGTGCCTCGAGAGCACCGATCTCTTCGGGAGGGCTCAGTCGTGCAAGATGTACCCGCGACCCGGTCTCGTCGATGATGTCGATCGCCTTGTCTGGCAGATACCGGTCGGCGATATATCGATCCGACTGCTTCACTGCGTAGGCGACAACCTGATCAGAGTACGTTACGTGATGATGGCTCTCGTAGTTGGCGCGCAGCCCCTTGAGAATCTCGATTGTATCGGGGACGGAAGGCGGCTCCACCATGATCGACTGAAAGCGGCGCTCCAGCGCGCCGTCCTTCTCAATGTATTTCCGGTATTCGTCCAGGGT
>ERZ890510.1375-NODE-1375-length-15991-cov-4.482932_pt1 | contig 15991 bp, 15 predicted proteins | sample MGYA00521265_ERZ890510 | MGnify/ENA primary metagenome ERZ890510 (study PRJEB32303, sample SAMEA104408624) | aquatic metagenome | biome: Brackish water; feature: Chemocline; material: water | place: Baltic Sea | collected 2014-10-26T21:54:00 | depth 110 m ...
TTGGCGAATAGAGCCGCCGGTATCTGTTGCTGTTGCGCCGGGCGCTAGTCTTGCAGCAACCGCTGCTGCTGAACCTCCTGAAGACCCTCCGGGCACGCAGTCTGTGGCCCAAGGATTTTTGACTGGCCCATAAAAACTAGTTTCATTGGAAGAGCCCATAGCAAACTCGTCCATATTAGTTTTACCTAACATCACCACGCCGGCCTGCTCGAAATTTTCCACAACGGTAGCGTTGTAAGGGGGTATAAAGTTGTCCAGCATTTTAGAGCCACAACTTGTTCGTACACCCTTAGTGCAAAAGATATCTTTGTGCAGTAAAGGTACACCACATAACGCGGGTGCAGATCCAAACGCCAGTCTTTGGTCGGCTAAATATGCTGCTTGCAGAGCCTGGTCTGCGGTAACAGTAATTACGGCGTTATATTGGCCATTAAATCGGTTGATACGAGACAAGAAATGTTGAGTTAATTCCACACTTGAGAATTTCTTACTTTGAAGTCCTTTGACCAACTCGGCGATAGTGTAATTGTGCATTAGTGACTCATTTAATCGATCATTTTAGGAACGATGAACAACCCATTGTCCGTCGCCGGGGCTATCGCTTGGAATTCATCACGGTGATTACCTTCAGTGACTTCGTCTGCGCGCAGTCGCTGGGCGACTTGAAATGGTCGGAATATTCCCTGCGCAGAAACAGTGTCAGCAGATTGCAGTTGAGCAACCAAGTCTAATACACTACTCAATCGTTCGGTGACATCAGTGATGGTTTTTTCGTCAATGGAAAGTCGTGATAAAGTCGCTAGCTTTTCAATTTCGTGTCGTTCGATGATCATTTTTTTGGCCTGCGAATTACAATTGTTTAGTGTATCCTTTTTTTCCTAGCCAATACTCTACTAGCTAGGTGCGGTAAGTTAACATAAATGGTCATATTAGGTTAAGCCGTTCACCCCATAAAAGCTTTATTTTATCAGTATCTACGTAAATTTAAGTAAATTAAGTAAATTAATTATAGTTATAGGAAGTTTGCCTCAAGATCAGCTAAACTCACTCATTAGATATTATGTTTGGCAGTTTTTTAATGCTATTAAACAATGAAAAACAACACGCTTTCTGCAAAGCCCATTGCAGTAAAAGTAACTAAGGAAGTCATCTAAATGTTAAAGAGATTTCGCGGTCTATTTTCCAGCGACCTGTCAATTGATCTTGGCACCGCAAATACGTTAATTTATGTCCGTGACAAGGGTATTGTTTTGAATGAGCCGTCAGTGGTGGCAATTCGTCACCATCTTGGGCAAAAGATTGTTGAAGCTGTTGGCGCTGATGCCAAACGTATGCTGGGTAGAACGCCAGGAAATATTACGGCGATTCGTCCACTTAAAGATGGCGTTATTGCAGATTTCCAAGTGACTGAGAAAATGTTGCAACATTTCATTAAAAAAGTGCACATCAAAAGTTTTATACCGCCTAGTCCAAGAGTTCTTATCTGCGTGCCCTGCATGGCCACTGAAGTCGAAACTCGAGCCATTAAAGAGTCGGCTTATAGTGCGGGTGCTCGAGAGGTCTTTTTGATCGAAGAGCCTATGGCTGCTGCTATTGGTGCTGGACTACCGGTTGATGAGGCGATTGGCTCTATGATTGTAGATATCGGTGGTGGTACGACTGAAATCGCTATTCTTTCCCTAAGTGGTGTTGTATTTGCCGATTCTGTGCGCATCGGTGGCGATCGTTTTGATGAAGCGATTGTTAATTTTGTACGCCGAGAATACGGCAGTGTTATTGGTGATACCACGGCAGAGCGAATTAAGGTGGAAATAGGTTGCGCTTTTTTGGCCAAAGAGGTTCGAGAGATTGAGGTTCGAGGCCGCAATCTTGCTGAAGGAATTCCTAAGAGATTTACGCTCACTAGTGATGAGATTTTGGGGGCTTTACAAGAGCCTCTAGCGGGTATTGTTGAGGCGGTAAAACGAGTGCTCGAACAGTCTCCTCCTGAACTCGCTTCTGATATTGCGGAATCCGGTATTGTCTTGACTGGTGGCGGTGCTTTATTAAAAGACCTTGATCGTTTGCTGAGCCACGAAACTGGACTTCCGGTTATATTGGCCGAGGAGCCACTAACTTGCGTTGCGCGGGGTGGTGGTGAGTTTTTAGATATGATGGACAAAAAGAGGCTAGATCATTTAACTTTGTAGCCCGGTTTCTGGGCAATTGGATTTATGGGTCTTTGAAGTGTCGGGAGTAGAACAATTAACAAAGTGTTCGTTAGGTCATCCTCCACCATTCGTAAAGTGGTTATATTCTTTTTAATCGCATTTAGCATGATGACGATTCATTATTACACGAACTGGTTTAGTTCGATCGAAAAGTTTGCTGACCGATCGATTCGTCCGTTCTATTGGGTTGCTAATATTCCTTCGCGTATTGGGGAGTGGGCAGATTTAAGTTCAACTGATCGGTCTGTTATCGAAAAAGAAAATCTCCGGTTAAAACAAGAAAGCCTTATTTATCGCGGTCAGTTACAGCGTATGGCTGAGTTAGCTGCAGAAAATCTACGCCTACGCCTTTTACTCAATGCCACAGAGTTGCTAACCGACAGTATTTTGGTGACAGAGGTTATTGGTGTTTCACCTAGCTCGAAAAGCCATACTTTGAGCATTGATAGAGGCCTTAAAGACGGTGTCTATGTTGGGCAACCAATACTAGATGCTGAGGGTTTAATGGGCCAAATTATATCGGTTTTTGAGAACCATAGTGTAGCGCTGCTGATTACTGACAATACACACGCAATTCCCGTGCAGGTTTTGCGAAACGGTATGCGATCCATTGCCGAGGGTACTTCAGACTACAATAATTTGCAGTTACGGTTCTTGTCGACGACTGCGGACATACGGGTAGGGGACGAGCTTGTTAGTTCAGGTTTGGGAGGGCGCTTTCCTCCGGGTTATCCCGTGGGCTCGGTTCTCAGTATTGGAAAAATCCCAGGTGAGAATTTTATTGAAGTCAATGTGCGGCCAGCGGCCGAGATTGACAGAAGTAAACATCTTTTGTTGGTTTTCACCTCACAAGATGGCAGTAGAAATGGAAATTCTCAGTGACATCTATGCGTTACGCCTTAACTGTTATCTTTTCGTTGATGTTAGCCTTGGTGTTGCAGCTAATTCCCGTTTCTGCCGATTGGTTGCCGTGGAAACCTAATTTTTTACTTCTGATGGTTATTGGGTGGGTTATTTTTAAACCTAGCCAGTGGGGTATTGGGTTTGCCGCATCTGTTGGTTTGCTGGCTGATTTAGTGTTTAGATCGCCCCTAGGACTTCATGTGTTCCTTTTTGTTTTTATCGGTGCAGCGCCCTATTTACTCAGCGGCTGGTTAATTTATTTCAATGTTATTCATCGTTGTTTTTTTGTATTTATTCTCATTATTTTTTCTGAACTGTTAGGTAACTTTATGTACTCGGTTTGGGGGGTGCCGGTGGATTATCGAGATGTCCCCTGGGGTGCGATTAGCTCGGCCGTCATATGGCCTTTCATGGATAAATTTTTGGTTAATGTACATAACAATCGTCGTTAGCGCTTAGAGAGAAGTCTAGAAATATATTCATTTAACCGAAGTTAACTTAGGAATTCTGCATGCCGTCGGAATTGAGAAAGAAACATGAAGGTTTTGACCTCATTTTAGCCTCAGCTTCTCCGAGGCGAGTCGATATTCTAAATCAGATTGGGGTTCGATTTATCGTTGCACCTGCAGATATTGATGAGAGTCAAATTAGCAATGAATCACCCACTGATTTTGTTTGCCGCTTGGCATGTCAGAAGTCGCAGACTGGATATGAGTCTCAAATGGGAAGCCAAGCCGTGCTGGGTGGCGATACGATCGTTGTATGCGATGAAAAAATATTCGGTAAACCGAAAGATTATGCCGATTCAAAACGAATGCTCAGTCAGCTTTCAGGGCGGGCTCATAAGGTAGTCTCGGCGGTCGCTATCAACAATGGCGTTGAGGCCGCTGTATTGATGTCAGAAACTCTGGTGACATTTCGCACTATATCGGACCAAGAGTGTCTCAATTACTGGAACACAGGCGAGCCAGAAGGGAAGGCAGGTAGTTACGCTATACAAGGTTTTGGATCAATTTTCGTAGAGTCTATCGAAGGCAGTTATAGTGGGGTTGTTGGACTACCTATTGCTGAGACCTGTAGTCTTCTTCGTCGCTTTGAGATCCCTATCTGGCAGACACTGTCAGCATAAACACTATCAGTTAAAAGTGAATAAAGAATGAGCAATGAAATTTTGATCACAGTTGCGCCGGGAGAAACCCGTGCGGCCTTGTTGCATGGTGGAGTTGTTCAGGAAGTCTATATCGAGCGACCTCAGAATATTAGTTTGGTTGGTAATATATATATGGGTAAGGTTTCCCGCCTGCTTCCTGGGCTTGAGGCAGCCTTTGTTGATATCGGTATCGAGCGAAATGGATTTCTGCATCTCAGTGACATTGTAAACCAAGTCTCCAAGAGGAGAAATAACGAAAACCCTAAAGCTACTGATATTCGTCATGCCCTGCATGAGGGTCAGTTAATTATGGTTCAAGTGATAAAAAACCCTATAAATGATAAAGGTGCTAGATTAACAACAGAGATTTCCCTGGTGTCTAGGTATTTTGCTTATTTGCCCGCAGGTATTGGCAATAAGGTGTCACATCGCATAAGAAAGAGGGATGAGCGGCAGCGTCTGCAGGATAGCCTGGCGCTAATGCTGTCTAAGGATGAGAGACAAGGAGCAGTCGGATCGACTCAGCAAAGGTTAGTTGGAAGCTATATTGTTCGCTCTGCGGCAGAGGGTATTGGTCTTAAATATTTACAATCTGATCTAAGTTTTTTACAGCACTGTTGGGAGGCTGTGCAATTGGAGAAGGTCACTATAAAAAAGCCCGGCCGGGTGTTTGAGGAGATGGCTCTGCAGGTCCGAGTGATGAGAGATTTAGTCGACGACAAAACTACTCGTATATTAGTCGACTGCGCGGACGTTTTTGATCAGCTTGGAAAAATAATGGAGAGGTATCACCAGAGTATCTCTAACCTGCTGGTTTATTACGACGGTGAAAAGCCATTATTCCAACACTACAAGGTCGAGGAGGAGGTTACTAAAGCTCTTCAGAGGAGAGTTAATCTTGATTCTGGAGGCTCTGTTGTTTTTGATCAGACTGAGGCGATGACAACTGTTGACGTCAATACTGGGGGCGATATTGGCCATCGCGATTTGGAGAAAGCGGCGTTTAATACAAATATGCAGGCAAGTAAGGTTATCGCAAGGCAAATAAGGCTGCGTAATGTAGGTGGAATTATTGTTATTGATTTTATTGATATGGATGATGATAGCCATCGAAAAAAGGTATTAGCCAGCCTTAAAAAAGCGTTGCTAGTGGATACAGTAGCTACATTTATTTCTGAATTTACTGAGTTAGGTCTGGTGCAAGTTAATAGAAAGCGCATTAATAAGAGTCTAAGAGAGTTATTGAGTGATAACTGCCCTACCTGTGACGGAGTGGGATCAATTAAATCTTTGAGTACTATTAGTTGTGAGATATGGAGAGAGATTTCTCGTGCTGCTAGCGCCTATAATTGCCGGAACATCAGAATCCAAGCGAGTCCCGAAGTGACTGGATATTTGGCAACTGAAGAAAGGTCGGTTCTGACCGAGATCGAAAAGTCGATTAACTGTACAATCCAACTTCGTGACGATGAACTATATTCTCGTGAACAGTTTGACATTATCCCGGTTTGAGACCGCAGAATGGTAACTAAAGTAACAAATACAATTACGTCAATTGGCCGATGGTTTATTTGGACCTCTGTGTTACTAATTTTTGGAACCTTTGTTTTGGTATTGGTGGGCAGGCAAACGATCAACGCGATTGACGGATTGAGACCCTCTCTTGTCAATTTACTTAATCAAAGCACCGGTATGCAGGTTAACCTTGGCGAGTTGAGGGGCGAATGGCCGAGATTGTTACCGATTATTGAGATAGAGAATCTCGACATTATGGATGCTGATCAGAAGTCAGCTATCTCAGTGCATCAAGTAAGAGCCGAGCTGGATCTATTTCAAACTATTAGACATGGAAATGCTATTTGGCATGAATTAGTGGCTGATAATTTAATTATTAGATTTGCTGAAGATGGGTCAGGTCGGTGGAGTTTGAAGGGTATTCCTGGCGGTGATGAAACCGACTTGAGGGTGCTTCTAGAGCCGCTTATTTATAGTCGCTTGATACACTTAGAAAGGATTCAGATAGAGTTCGAGTTTTTTTCTGGAAAATCAATTAAAGTCCATGGAAGCTCAGTAAAAATTGAAAATGATAGAGATTTTCATCGTACTGAGATGACCGTCTATCAATCTAATCTAGATGCTCCTTCGTATTTTGTTATCGAAGGTCAGGGTGATCCCTTAAATCTTAAATCCTTTAGTGCAGAGGCCTATTTACAGTTGCGAAATCTCTCTGTTCCGCAGCCATTGGTGGAGTTGGGTAAATCGCTAATGCCGGAATTACTGGCTGATATTTCACAATTTACCACCGATGCCAGTGGTGAGTTATGGTTTGATATTCATCAGGGTGGCGGGGTTGATTTTGAGGGTTCTGTATCTGTTACTGAGGTGCCCCTTGATTGGCTGGCGGATGTGCCAGCTGTCAGAGATATAACCACTGAGATAACAGGTTGGTATACACCTGAGTTAGATTGGGGTGTACGTCTACAGGGGCTCGATTTTGAATGGTCTGACACTGAAATCGAACCCTTAGATCTTGTTTTTAGTCAACGCCTCAGTGCGCAACAGCAAGGTTTTGATGTGTCAATTAGTCACTTAAACTTAACACTTTTATCTGACTTGCTCAAACAGGCAGATGTCTTAAATAATCAGATACTACAGGCGATAGATACACTGAGCCCGCGTGGCCAACTAAGTGTACTTACTTTTGGCCAACAGCACTCAGGCTACTATGCGTCGGCCAACTTTACTAATATTGATCTCTCACCCTATAAAGGCGTCCCTGGAATAAAAGGGTTAACTGGTTATCTCGAAATTAAAAATAATGAGGGGCTTTTTCACCTGAATGACAGTGATGGGTTTGAGGTGCTTTTTCCTGCTGTCTATAAAGATTATATTAGAGTTCTTGATGCGCAGGGCACTGTGTATTTAGAGCTTGATTCCCAGAACCGATCTCTCAGTGTGTATAGCTCCGTGATTGAGACCGAAGTTGAAGCTGGCCTCGCTAATATAATTTTCTCAGTCGAGCAAAATAGAGCCGTTAAGGATTCCAATCCAGAGGTCAACCTCATTATTGGGGGTCAAAATATTGATGCAAAGTACAAAGATCAATTTCTACCTTACAAAATGTCGCAAAGCTTTTCAGGTTGGCTGAAAACCTCAATTGCAAAGGCTGACATAAAGCAATTCGGTATGGTTTATCGCTCAGGAGCAGCGCCTAACAAGGAGCCCGTTCGAACCACGCAGTTGCTAATAGAGGCAGAAAATGCCGATATTAATTTCCATCCTCGCTGGCTTGGGTTGAGTGATGTTAGAGCAACTTTTTTAATTGATGACACCCATATAGAAGGAGTTGTCGGCTCAGCAACGATGGGCGGCGCTAAGATTGAAAAGATCAATTTGGCTTATGGTGTCCATCCTGAGGGGCATTCAAAAGCAAACATACTCTTTTTGCATGGCAGTCTAAAATCTGATGTATCACAGGCAATCAATATTATTGCTAAGTCTCCATTCGATAAGGATATTGGACCTTTGGCTGATTGGAAATACAGCGGCCAAGCAACGACCCAGTTGGCACTGGAGGTTCCTTTAGTCCAACCGACCGGTAATGCGTCTAAAGGCGATTATCGCGTCGATAGTCAACTGACAGATGCTAGTTTATTGATTACCAACACATCAATTAATCTAACTAATATGGTCGGAGGTATCCATTTTTCGGTCGAAAAAGGAATCTACTCGGATGATATTAATGGTCAGTTATGGGGTCAGCCATTTAACGCGCATCTCTTCAGGCGTGGTGATGAGCAAAAGATAGCGCTTAGCACCGCAGTGGAGCCAGCAAGTCTTAGTCAGTTGGTGGACTTTCCCTGGGGTAGGGTGGTAAAAGGCACTATACCGATAGAGGGGTTATTAACTATCAATCAGAGGAACTTAGTCCAACAAGATATACCTACCCAGGCTACTCAACCGAATAAAAGTGCGGTTACTTTATACTTAACAAGTCAGCTAAAAGAAAATGAAATTCATTTACCCCCGCCCTTAGGCAAGACCGCTGGAAACAATGATGATCTCGCGGTGAAGCTCCATTTTGACTCTGGTTTGACGAGGTTTGAAGGTACTTTGGGGCAAAATCTGGTTACAGATCTGCGTTTTAGCCAGCAGGGGTTGCTAAGAGGCCTAGTAAGTTTCGATCGCAGGGTATCGCTTCCCGCAAAAAATGAAGTTTTAATAGCAGCCCATTTACCGACCACCGAGATTGATTTATGGGCACCGGTTGTAGCTTTGTTTGGTGAGCGGTCAGATTCAAAAAAACCTATATGGAGTCCAGTTTTTGATTTTACATTTGATAGTCTTGAGATGGCATCCATCGAACTAAAAGATCTGTCAGCGGTGGTTAGGTTGTCTGACAGTGCGACTAATATCGAGTTTTCCAGTCATCTTGCCGATGGGCATATATCGCTGCCGACTGACGCAACGCAGGCTCCTAAGATGAATTTGGTTCGCTTAGACATAGCTGCTGATTTACTTGATGCTAAAATAGCGAAGCAGCTAATTGATCCCAGGCGTTTTTTAGCGGTTGATCTGTCGGTCGAAAGCTTATTTATTGGTGAGGAACTCTGGGGTTCTCTGGCGTTTCAGTTGCGGCCTAACGACTTAGGGGCCGCTTTTAAGAAGATTAAAGGTAATTTTCTTGGACTACAACCTGGCATGGTTGACGATCAGAAGTCGGCGGATTTTTTCTGGGGGTTCGACGGCGTCACCTATACTAGCAGACTTACTGGACCCGTCTCAGTTGGCAATATATATGACGTTTTTAGTGGATTTAAAGTTACCCCAGTGGCTGATAGTGAGTCGGGGAAATTTGTCTTCGACCTCGCTTGGCAAGATCAGCCGTGGAAAATCAATAGGGAAAACATTACTGGAAACTTTCAGATCAATCTAAATAATGGGAGCTTTTATAGATCCCCCGGGGGTGCTGGTGCCGCTTTAAAGTTGGTTAGCTTGTTTAACTTTGCGAATTGGTTGAAGAGGCTTCAATTGGACTTTTCTGACGTGGCGGGTCAAAACTTACCCTATAACAACCTACAGGGCACTATTCATTTTGATCAAGGTAACGCTAGCTTGCTTGATCCATTAAAAATGAAAATGCCTTCTGGCCGAATGAGTATGGCTGGAACATTTAATTTGCTTGATGAAACAGCAGAGGCTAAATTAGTTGCGACTCTTCCCGTAGCAACCAATTTACCTTGGGTGGTCGCACTACTTGGAGGTGTTCCTGCGGCAGCCGGTGTGTATATAACCAGTAAAATTGTTAGCAAGCAGGTGGATCGTTTGTCGAGTATTAGTTACCAATTAAATGGACCTTGGGATGACATTAATATTTCTGTTGATGAGATATTTGCTAGTGAATTAGAGAGTCAGCCGCTGCCTGAGGCGGAAGTCAATGAGCAGTAATCAACAATCGTATCGTACAGAAGATACCTTCACTGTGGCCGCAATTCAATTAATGCCTGCGGACTCGGCTGTCAAGAATCTAGAAAATGCCCAATCCTTACTAAGAGAAGCAGCGAGTCGCGGTGCTGATATTGCCGTCCTTCCTGAAAACTTTGCTTATTACGGACAGCCCAATATTAGTGCTTTGATAAAGGGAGAGGATGACGAAAAGGGTTTGGCTGGCGCATTTCTGCGGACCCAGGCTCAAGAGTTAGGTATCTGGATTGTCGGAGGGACTATCCCTGTTTTGGGTTGTGTTGAGCCAGTCGATATAGATAGGCCTTATGCGCGCTCTTTTTTACTTAATCCTCAGGGTGAAAGAAAGGCTTATTACGATAAAATTCATCTTTTTGACGCCGATATATCGTTATCTAAGGGCGAGCATAGACAATATAGAGAATCGGACCGTTACTCGGCGGGTAATAGTATCTGCGTAGTACCTACCAGTTTTGCAAAAATAGGCTTAACCGTTTGTTATGATTTGAGGTTTCCCGAGTTATATCGGAAGTTGGCGGATCAGGGCGCTGAAATTATTACAGTTCCCTCTGCTTTTACAGCCAATACGGGCCAAGCTCATTGGGAGGTATTGTTGCGGGCCCGCGCTATTGAGAATCAGCTGTTTATTGTTGGGGCTAATTTAGTAGATCGTGAGCATCCTAAGCGTGGGCTTTGGGGCGGAAGTGCAATTGTTGATCCCTGGGGAACAATCCTTGACTCAGTCATAGGCAATCAGGCTGGCATTGCAATTGCTGATATTAATATTGACGTAATACGTCAGCAACGCCGTAACATACCAATCCGACAACATCGTAAATTGTAATTGTCTGTTAGGGACACTATTCTGTTAAGGATCGGATATAAGCGAAAATTTTACGGTTGGCCACCGGTGATTTTTTGAGTTCTAATTCCCGATTAGCCTGGCGTTGAAGATTTCGCAGTTTCTGCCGATCAGCCTTTGGATAGCATCCTAAAAACTCATCGATGCCTGCTTGTCCCTCATGGATTAATCGCTCTCGCCAGTCTTCCAATGACTTAAAATGTTGACGATACGTTTGAGACTGATGATCCATTTTATCTAAGGTGATTTGAATATCATCAATATCAGAAATTCTCATCAGCTTGCCAATATATTGTAAATGGCGACGTTTGGCCTCGCGACTCTTTAGTCTACGAGCTTCATGAATCGCTTCTTTAAGAGGCTCAGGAAGCGTAAATTTCTGTAATTTACCAGCGGGCATTTCCACTAATTTTCTGCCCATTTCTTGCAGAGCATGGCTGTCTCTTTTGAGCTGTGATTTACTTGGCCCGTCATAGCCATTGTCGTCGACAGAGTCTTCCATCAGATAAGGTACATTGCGGCTAAGCCTAGGAATGAGACAAAGCCAACAATATCAGTAATGGTGGTTAAAATAACAGGACCTGCTAGCGCGGGATCTACTTTTAGAGATCGTAATAATACGGGCAAGATGGTCCCTGCAAGCGCAGCAGCCATTAAATTAATTGCCATCGCCAAGCCAATGATTACGGCCATTAACCAATTCTGAAACCAGATTGAGACAACACAGCCCACTATTAGCGCATAAAGTAATCCGTTTATAGCTCCTACGGAAAATTCTTTACTCAGTAACCAGTTAAGATTGCTCCGTTCCACCCGGCCTAAGGCCATTCCGCGAATGACCACAGTGAGGGTCTGACTTCCAGCGACACCGCCCATGCTAGCTACTATGGGCATTAGTATTGCTAGTGCTACAAGCTCATCTAGAGTCGACTCGAATAGGCTGATGGCAGATGAGGCGAGAATGGCGGTGATTAAGTTAACACCTAACCAAATAGCTCGTCGCGGCGCTGTTTTCGCAACTGAAGAGAACGTGTCTTCAGTGCTACTAAGGCCCGCCATAGCGAGAAGCGAGTGATCTGCATCTTCGACGATCACATCTACCACATCATCAATGGTTATTCGGCCTAGTAATCTGCCATCCTCGTCAATGACGGGAGCGGAAACAAGATCATATCGCTGAAATATTTGTGCGACTTCTGAATCAGTGAGATTGACATTGATAGCCTGAACTTTACTGTTCATAACCTCTCGAACGGTTGTAGCGGATGACGAGGTCAGCAACTTACCAATGGATAAATTACCCATAAAGGTGTCACTGCGGCTAACAACAAAAAGGTTGTCGGTGATATCAGGAATTTCTTCGAATCGTCTCAGATAGCGAAGCACCACATCGACGCTGATATCTGGGCGCACTGTGATCATCTCGGTGTCCATGAGTCCACCGGCGGTGTCTTCATCATAGGTAAGGATAGTCTCAATTCTCTGACGATCCTGTGCTGACATCGCTTTAAGCACCTCAGGAATGACTTTATCAGGAAGTTGTTGCAGGATATCCACGATATCGTCAACGTTTAACCCTTCGGTCATCGAGGCGACTTCAGCGCCATCCATGTTCTTGAGGAACTCTAATTGGATTTCGTCAGACAAATCCTGCAGTACTTCACCTGAAATGTCTGGATCAACTAGCTCCCATAAGATGTGTCGATATTTGGGCGGCGCGGTCTCAAGTTGGTGAGCAATATCTGGGGGCAATAGATTGTTAAGGGTATGCCTAACTTGATTCAAGGTAACTGAATCAATCGCGTTATCAAGCTTAGCCAGTAAGTCTTTTTCGATATTCATACATTGCTTTCCTAGTCGAGCCACTGCGTGCTGGACGAGTCTCTATTCTAACTTTGTCTGCTTGAGTTCGATAGGGGGATCTGCAAAATAGGATAAAATTAAGGTGAAATTAGGCTTATTCGCCTTCGCCAAAATAATCGGCAAACAAATCGGTTATTGCGTCGCAGGCAAGCTGCTCTTCCGGTCCATCAAGCTCGAAGACAAGTACTGTACCTTTTGATGCGGCCAGTAACATTAACGACATTATGCTCTTAGCGTCGACAAGTGGTTCTTGTATCCCAGTTCTAATTGAGCACTTGTACCGTCCTGCGGTAGTGACTAATTTCGTCGCCGCGCGGGCGTGTAGACCAAGATTATTGATAACAATAATTTTTCGGGAAATCATATAGGCGCAATCTGTTTCATGCGGATATTTCTTTATGGACAACCTGCACTAAGGATTGTTCTTTTGCAAAATGCTCTCGTAATCGATTAGCAATATAAACTGAACGATGTTGACCGCCGGTGCAACCGATAGAAATCGTTAAATAGCTACGGTTATTAGCTTGAAATTTTGGTATCCAACGAGTCAAAAACCCAATGATGTCTGACAGCATTGCCGCGACATCAACTTGGCTTTCTAAAAACTCAATAACACTCTCATCAAAGCCAGTTAAGCTGCGTAACTCCTGTTTCCAATAAGGATTAGGTAAGCAGCGAACATCGAAAATGAAATCAGAGGCGTCCGGCAGACCTTTTTTAAAACCAAAGGATTCAAACAATATCGCCATGTGTTCTGGATTGTTACGAACAATGATGTTTTTTATAAGATCCCTTAATTGGTGTAGTGATAGTCCAGATGTGTCAATGTTGCGATCAGAGATATTTAAGATTGGAGATAGGATCTCTGCTTCGAGGTCGATTGCTTCGGGTAGGCTAACCGCTTCACTGCTAAGAGGATGTTTGCGTCTGGTTTCACTATAGCGACGAATTAATTCACTGCGCCGTGCCTGGAGAAAAATAACACTTACCTCAATGCCAGTGGCTTCCAATCGCGCTAGGATATCTGGCAATTTATCGAGGTCTCCAGTCAGGTTTCTAGCGTCCATTCCTACGGCCAATCTCAGGTCGTCATTGATCCCTTCTGAATTCAACTGCTTAATTAGATCAGGCAATAAAGTTGGCGGCAGGTTGTCAATACAAGCGAAGCCAACATCCTCGAGAATGTTGAGTGCAGACGTTTTACCTGAACCAGATCTACCGCTAACGATGACTAGTCGTGGCATTAGCGTGAGCGCTCCAATTTTACTGCTGTATTGTATAGATCCTCATTATTTTGGCACTCCCGTAAAAGCTGTCGAGATGAATCTTTCTGCATCAATGCCGCTATGCTTGCCAAGGTCGCTAAATGCTCGTCATTTTTCTCCTCGGGAACGACTAGAGCAAAAATTAGGTCAACAGGTTCATCGTCGTAGGCATCAAAATCAATGGGGTTTTGAAGAGTGATTAAACAGCCATGAATGCGCTTAAAGCCTGCCGCTCGACAATGGGGGATTGCTACGCCATCACCTATAGACGTACTGCCTAATTTTTCTCGAGCTACAAAGCTATGGAATAGACTGTCTGCTTGATCTGCATCACCGCCTAAATGTTCGCTGACTAAGGAGGATAGATTTTGGAGTACGCGCTTTTTACTTGACCAAGCCAGATCACATTGTGTCATCGCTGGAATTAGTACGTCAGTGATCTTCATTAGAAAAGCTAGTGACCTCTATTTTTTTCTTTATGCTTAATGAGTTGTCTGTCCAATTTATCAGCCAGAGCGTCTATCGCCGCATACATATCTTGATGCTCTGATATGGCAAATAATTCTGATCCACTGACGTGCACTGTTGCTTCGGCTTTATGCTGAAGGTTCTCTATAGAGAGAATAACGGCTGTGTTAGTGATCTGCTCATAATGCCGCTCTAGTTTGGATAGTTTATTTGTAACATAGTCTCTCATCGGATCTGTGATATCCAAATGGTGTCCGCTTATAGTCATTTGCATTTATTACTCCTCGGCTAGTTAATATTTTCGAAGCGTTTTCTCCGACTCGAGGGTGGTATACCCATGCCTTCTCTATATTTAGCAACAGTCCTTCGTGCGACTTGGATACCTTGATCTTCAAGAAGAAGCATTAACTTGTTGTCACTTAATGGCTTCGATGTTTTTTCGGCACTAATAAGAGTCTTTAGGATAGCGCAAACTGCAGTCGATGAACACTCTCCTCCTGCTGCTGTGCTAAGGTGACTTGAAAAAAAGTACTTGAGCTCGAAAACGCCTCTTGGAGTTGCAAGATATTTATTGGTCGTCACTCGAGAGATAGTTGACTCATGGAGATCCAGTTTGAGGGCGATATCCGATAGAACCATTGGTTTCATGGCTATTGGACCATGCTCTAAGAACCCTTGCTGTAACTCAACAATAGACATACAGACCCGCATTAAGGTGTCATTTCGGCTTTCTAGACTGCGTAGAAACCATTTCGCTTCGGCAAGGTTATCTTTTAAAAACTGGTTTTGTTTACTATCGTCTGATCGTTTTATTAAGTTGGAATAAAGACTGTTAATTTTTAGGCGGGGCGCACTACCATCGTTAAGTCGGACTTGCCAGCGGCCTGAAATTTTTTCTACATAGGCATCAGGCACAATATATTCAGCTTCGTTAACGGTTAAAGCCTCGCCGGGCCGAGGATTAAGACTACGAATTAGCCTTAGGGCTCCTTGAAGGTCTTCTTCACTGTAGCGAGTTTTCTTGCAGAGACTGGCTAAATCGATCGAGGCAATATCATTTAAGAATTCAGATGCTATTCGAATAGATTGAGATATGAATGGTGTATCCAAAGATAGTTGATGAAGTTGTATGTTGAGGCATTCACTTATGTCTCGAGCAAAGATTCCCGGAGGATCAAACTGCTGCAAACGACGCAATACAGCGATCATCTCATCTTCCTCGACAGGATTTTCTGTATTCTCACTTGTAGCATAAAAAACAATATCAGCAAGATTTTCATTGATGAACCCGGACGGACTAATAGCATCTATGTAGGCTTCAGCTATCTCTCGGTCACGGTCTGAGAAGGGGGTGAGGTTGAGCTGCCAGGTCAAGTGATCTTGTAATGACTCGGTTACCTGATAAACCTGCTCCCAATTATTTTCAGCGGCGCCACTGGAGACCTGCATGGTCGGACTGTAGACTTCGTCCCAGTTAGCGTCGACGGGCAAATTCTGAGTCTTTTCATTCTGCCAAATATCATCTAATTCAGTCTCGGTAACAGCTTTATCCGTGGCATCGACCGCAGTTTCATGCAGATTGCCATGGTCTGCGTTTAAATCAACGGCGATAGTATCGTTTGGGGCTGATGAACTAGGACGTTGGTCGGAATTAATTTCACTAGCATTGTCGTCGTCTATTTCAAGCAAAGGGTTGCTGTAGACCTGCTCGATCATTTCTTGATGTAATTCCATTGTGGAGAGTTGCAGTAATTTTATAGCCTGCTGCAGTTGCGGGGTCATAGTCAGCTGCTGGCTGATCTTTAAT
>ERZ890510.1381-NODE-1381-length-15925-cov-7.379080_pt1 | contig 15925 bp, 11 predicted proteins | sample MGYA00521265_ERZ890510 | MGnify/ENA primary metagenome ERZ890510 (study PRJEB32303, sample SAMEA104408624) | aquatic metagenome | biome: Brackish water; feature: Chemocline; material: water | place: Baltic Sea | collected 2014-10-26T21:54:00 | depth 110 m ...
GCCAGGCATTGGCGCCCAAGCGTCCTATCCAGCTATCACCCTCCCAGGTGTCATGGCCCAATTCTCCCGGCTGGGGCACAGAATTAAACTCCCAAACCTTTTCGCCGTTGCGGGCATCGAAGGCTCTGGCGTTGCCGATGCCGCCGGCAGCGCCCTGTGGCGTATTGGCGCCAATCACCACGGTGTTCTCAAAGATCATCGGTACAGAATTGTAGGGAATCAGTAAATCGATCTCACCCGACTGGCCGAAGTCGGTGGCCAGCTCACCACTGGCGGCATCAAGCGCCACCAGACGGCGTCCCGCGGTATACAGTATTCGCGCCGGGGTTCCATTCTCTCCCGGCCAGTAGGAAACGCCCCGGCGTGACGCGGCACTGCTGCCTGTGACGTTATGAGACCACAGTTCCTGCCCCGTTACCGGATCCAGTGCAATCACCCGATCGGCGGCGGGCAGATACATTATGCCATCGACGACAATAGGCGTGACCTGAGAATTCGGTTGGCGTGGATTTTCGCTGGCGGTGCTGAGCAGAGAATAAGTCCATGCTTCTGTCAGGCTATCGACGTTCGAGGCGTTTATCTGTGTCAGTGGCGAATAACCAGTGCCGGATAGATTGCCGCGATAATGGGGCCATTCGGCACCGGAAGAGATCGCGTCGGGGGCTTGTGCCCAAACGCTGGCTAGCGGCAAGCTGGCAAGGAGCCCGCCGAGTAGAATCAGGCGTCGGCTGTAGCGCATAACATCACCTCATACTTATTATTCTTTGGAACTAACTTGTGCAAGCAGTCTATATGAAACGCCAGGCTTTGTATTTAACGGGTGAACTCGGGCAGTGTCTCAGTTTGGATTCACACCGCCTTTCGGCTCATTACGCTGACAAAGCAAGCCGGGATTCTCTCGATTGGCTTTAGATCAACGCAGCTTGCTATTAAACCGCAGTGAGTTCAATGGCATTGTCCAGAGGGCTTTCCTCTATATCAGTGATGCCTTTGAAGTGAGACGCTGCTTTATTCCGTTTGCCGGTAGAAAAGAGTACCCTTGCCGCTAATTTTTTGTCCTTTTGTATCTAAAATAAGTAGAAGCAATAAGTGGTTTTAACTATGAGTCAGTTATTTGAACCTTTGAGTTTTACCCGCGGCCCCGACATCAAGAATCGTTTTATGTTGGCGCCGCTCACCAACAGCCAGAGTCATGATGACGGGGTGTTATCTGATGAGGAATTTAAATGGTTAAGCATGCGGGCGGAAGGTGGCTTCGGTCTTACCATGACTTGTGCGGCGCATGTGCAGGCGGTTGGTCAGGGATTTCCGGGACAGTTGGGCGTATTCTCCGATGTGCATCTGCAAGGATTGACGCGACTCGCGAAAGCCATAAAGAGTAATGACAGTGTTGCAATTTGTCAGCTGCATCATGCGGGCATGCGTTCTCCCGCCGCGCTAATCGGCACCGCGCCGGTCTGTCCTTCTGCCGATGAGGAAACCGGGTCCAGGGCGCTGACCACAGAAGAAGTGGAACAGCTGATCAGGGATTTTATTGCCGCCGCCGTGCGCTGTGAAAAAGCGGGTTTCGACGGTGTCGAACTGCATGGTGCCCATGGCTATATTCTGTGTCAGTTTTTTAGCAGCGAAATCAATCGCCGTGACGATCAGTACGGAGGCAGTCTGGAAAACAGAAGCCGCATCCTGTTCGAGATCATCGAGGGCATTCGCCAGCAGTGCCGAGCGAATTTTATGCTTGGCGTGCGTCTGTCGCCGGAACGCTTCGGCATGCAGTTAACTGAAATCCTGCAAGTCGCTCAGCGCTTGATGGATGAAGAGCAAATTGATTTTCTCGACATGTCTTTGTGGGATGTATTCAAGCAGCCAATGGAAGAAGACAAGCAGGGTCGAAGTCTGCTGTCTTACTTTACCGAATTGAAGCGGGGCAATGTCCGTCTTGGTGTGGCCGGGAAAATTCGCACGCCAGCGGAAGCGGAGCAGGCCATGGCGGAGGGAGTCGACTGGGTGATGCTGGGCCGCGCCGCAATCCTGCATCATGACTTTGTAAATCAGTGTCAAAGCAATCCGGATTTTACCCCGGTCGAAATTCCTGTCTCGCGCGCGCATTTGTATGCGCAGGGTTTGTCGGACAAGTTCGTCGCGTATATGGCGAGTTGGCCGGGATTCGTCAAAGAAGACTAATTAATTGAAACCGATTTATTCGAAAATCTATCGGCTATCTAAAATAAGTACACAGCTGCCCGAGAAAATGATTCGATGAATACCGAGGAATATGAACAGTAGCGTCTGGCAGGTCCGATACAAGATGAAAGCGGCAACAGGGAAAGTGCGGCAAGGAAACAAGCCGATAAAGGGGAATACCCAAGGAGTTTCGAGGGTTTCTACCTGATTGTGTGTAGATTGGTAGCGGATGTAGCGAATACAAATGTCTGCTCGGGTGCAGCAACAGCGCTATTCAGCTGACACAATTCGAAATCCGTCAGTGATCAGTGACGGAATAAAATTTCGATTCAGTGTAGTGCGCGGCGATGCGGTTAAAATTCCTAGTTAAGGCTTTGTTATTGTAGAAAAGTGTATATAATTTAGCGCATCCTGAATCCAGGTACCATTTCTCGGCTGGTCGGCTGGTCGGCTGGGTGTTGGGAAAGTAGTACCAGCTAGAAAATAATAACTAACTGTTCTTCGGAGAGAGTAATAATGAGTAAACCCACAAACAAGTTTCAGCAATTCAGGAGAACTGTGCTGTATAGCAGTATTGTTCTCTCACTAGGCGCCCCCGCCTACACACTGGCTCAAGATACTTCCGTCGAAGAAGTGATTGTGACAGGCTCTTTTATCCGCCGCAGCGAAGGCCTTATCGCCGCCTCCCCTATAACCCAGCTTAGCGCTGAGGATATAACCAATCAGGGCACCCTCAATATGGCCCAGATTGTACAAAATATGACGTTTAACAACGGCACCGGTACTACCAATTCGATTCAAGCCAGTGGTGCCAACAGTAATAGCGGCGCCTTTAACCTGCGTGGCCTCGGTACATCGGCAACCTTGCAATTGATCGACGGCAAACGAACTACCAATGGCAATGTTCAAAACTTGATGCCGAGTATTGCGATTCAACGTATGGATATCGTGACTGACGGTGCTGCTGCACTGTACGGCACCGATGCCGTGGCCGGGGTTGTCAACATGCTGCCCTACAAGTCCTATGACGGCCTTAAAATTGAACATTATAACGAAGAGGACTCCCGCGGGGATGTTCGAGACCAGACCACCTCATTTCTCTGGGGCAAGGAACTGGGTAACGGCGTCGACTTCGTTGTTGCAGGTTCTTTCAGGGCCAACGGTACGCTGGAGTGGACCGATCGTCCCAAGTTGATATTGTCCGGTTTGACCGATAACAGTGGCGCCAATCCAACCAACTGGAATGTGCCGAAACGAGACGATAACGGCGCGTTGAGCGGCGGTTATAAGAGTACCCCGGATCCAATCTGTGGTACCGACCCGGTTACCGATCCGCTGGTTCAGGGAGGCAATAAATATGGAACGCTTGCCTTGGGGCGTTGCTGGTTTCCTTTCGCTGACACACGCGATTTCATGGAGCAAAAGACCCAAGCCTCCCTGTATTCCAATATCAATTGGGACGTAAATGAAGACCTGACTCTGGGTGCGCAGCTTCTCTGGGGCCGGCAGTCGGGTCATGGACGCTCTAATCAAGGAAATCCGGGCACACGCTATGCGGATTTGTCAGATGTACGCGGTGAAATACCGGGTAACCCCTTTCGAGCCCACAGCGGCGATGGTCGTGATTTGTTTGCTCAGCCGCGACTCGATGGAAATGGCGCTGTGGTAACCGATGGCTATGGTACGCCACAGCCTCTGCGCGATGCTAACGGCGTAGTGCAGCTAAACGCAGATCCGTTTAGTGCGGCCGGTGGCGGTGTGGCTTTTAACGAAGACGTGCCTTTTAGTAGTACCTATCTGCCATTTGGCCTGGCCAACACGCTGCCATCGATATTTGGCAGTGACGACATCAACACGAAAGAGGATGATTCACGTACCGGACGCCTGGCCTTTTCGGCCAATTTTACCGTGCCCTATCTCGATGATTGGGAAGGAGTAGCAGGTTATGCCTATTCACTGGATAACAACGTCAGCGCGAATACGCAGGCGTTCTCTTTCAGTGCAGTTGAGCAAGGTCTTAATTGCGATGTGGTCACCGACTCAGTGTCCTGTTTTAACCCATTCGGGGCTTCCGATCCGCGCTACCTCAATTCACAGGCGATAGCAGATGCAATCTATACTCGGGATCGTATAGACTACAAGAACATCCTGGAGACCTTTGAAGTAGTCGTCAATGGCACGCTTACCCCAGGTGGTTTTGAGTTACCTGGAGGGCCAGTCGGTGCGGCTTTCGGCTATCAACGTCGTGACGAAACTAATGATAACGTTCCAACTCTTCATCAGATACAAAACGATCGCCTGAACAGCACCCAGCAATTACCGTCAAAGTTTAGTCGTAATAGTGACTCCTACTTTGCCGAGTTTTCGCTTCCGGTACTGTCCAATCTTGAAGTCAGCGCCTCCATTCGTGATGAATCATTCAGCAGTGGTCAAGGTGATGTTGTCACAAAATTCGGCGTTACCTACACCCCGCTCGACTGGGTTACCTTTCGTGCTACCCAGGGTGAAGCCTTTATTGTGCCAACCTTGTCGCAACTCAACAGGGACGAGTCATGTGGGCTGAGCAACGTGGATGATCTGTTCACTGAGTTCTCGGGCTTCATCACCTCCTGTAAGGGCAGTAATAAGAGTCTGAAATCGGAAACTTCCGATAGTCTGTCATTTGGTGTGGATTTGACACCGATAGATGGTTTGGATATCCATTTGACCTACAGTGAAACCGACTTCGCAGACCGAATCGTCGATAGTACGACGCAGGATATTGTACGAGCGGATTATGCGAAATTTCAGGCACTCACCGGCTTTGTTCCTACCGATGCGAAACCCTATCCTGGGATTGCTGCGCTAACGGCATGGGTCGCTAATCCGGCCTCGGACAAGCGTATTGAACGTGATCCCCTGGATATTGAAACCGCTACGCGCATCAACCGCAGCGATTCCAATGCATCGACTATGCTGGTAAAAGCCTATGATATGCAGGTCAATTACAACTTTACCCTGAATGACATCGGTTTAGGCAGCTTGGGTAACTGGGGTGATTTCCGCGCCAGTCTTCAGGCCACCTTCGTCGATACCTATTCGTGGAAGGCGAATACTGTTACCCCTGTTCGGGAAGCAAAGGGCCATCAAAATAACTCCTTCGGTGCGGTACCTGTCATTCCAGAGTGGCGAGCCAATGCGAGTTTGGGTTGGTCGCGTGCAAATCACAGTGTGATGGGCACGGTGCGCTATGTAGATGAAGTGCAGTTTGATGCCAACGAGTTCAGCTTTCAGAGACTCCTCCGGGCTGAAAACACCTGGCACCATACTGACATTATAAGAGCCTGGACAACTATGGATCTGTTCTACACCTACAGCGATCTGAGCGTATTGGATGGTACTGCAACGCTGAGCGTTGGCGCCCGTAATCTGTTTGACCGCGAAGCGCAGAGAACTGGGATGATCGCCGGTGCGGTTTCCCAGATTCAGAATGTACTGGGTCGTGTGTATTATGTGCGTATGAACTATGAGTTCTAAAAGCTAACGCGAGTACTTGATAAAATGGCAGGTGCTGCCTGCCATTTTAGCGAGTGAAGTTATTTCGAAGTTAATTCGAGGTCACTTCAAACAACAAAAAAGTTAGACAGTAGTATCAGAGGCCGATGTAATTATTTACATTGGCCTTTTTTATTGCTGCTCATTGTTGAAACCAAGGCCAGAGTTGGCGAAGGCAACGACCGTTTGAAGATCGGCCCTATTGAAATCTTCGCCGATGGTGCTTTCAGCGGCCCCGCCGCTTTTATCAGCGAGCCCTATCTGAATCAGGGTGACTACCGTGGTTATCTGAATAGGCCGGTTTATTTTCTGCGTGACGCAGGAAGATGTTCGCATCGACAAACGTCTCGGTGCATTGTTCCTTGGCAGGCACGACTACAGTTTCGAGAATTCTGTTAGCGACCTCGGTTAATTGCTGGTCGGGAGAGCCATAGACTTGCTGACTTTCCAATAGGAAATTTACTGTGCCGCGATCCATCAGCATGGATATCTGGCGCTCAAGTTCTTCACGTTTGCTGGCAAACAGAGAGTGCAAGGTAGGGTCTGCAACCGACTCCACTTCAATCGCAAAAAGCTGACGCTTCAATTGTGCAGGATCAATCCGCAGCGCACGGTAATGGAACTCGGGCGCTACTTTATAGCTGGAATTTTCAAAATCCTGCCACGCCTGCCTGGTATTTATTGGGGTGACATTCAGCAGTAGATTCACCGCGTTATCAATTTCGGCAAGATCGGCATCCACTTTGCGATCAATATTTTCCAGCCGTCTGGGGCCAAGTTCATAATAGTGTGCCGGGGTGTAACTGGTTTTAACTTCACTGAAGGCATAAAAGGCGCGCTTGATTGATAGCGCAAGAATTTTGCGTACTGCCGCATGAATCTGGGATAACAGCTCGCCACACCTGTCCACTCATCCATGAAGAATTTCTTAACTTCGATGGACAGCACACAGCCGCTCTCTGGAAAATGCTCATGGATAAATTGAGCGAAATAACGACCCTTGAAATTTACATTCTCTCTTACATCAAGCTGGCGGCCGAGAAAATCGAATTCATGCAATTCCTTGATAAAGCCGTCTACTACTGGTGCCCACAACTGGCGACTCATGGTGCCAGTTCGCACATTTATTTCAGGATTAAAGGCGGGATCTGCCGCCAAGGCCGCGGGGCCATTGCGCTGATGGTTGTAAGTGAAAATCCAGTACCACGAAGCGGCTCAATCACGCTTCAATTTCAGCCAGTTCCTTCTTCGGTGTGCTATAAAAGCAGATCGTGTTCTACCAGAGAGGCCTGCAAAGTAAAATCGTCGAGTGTCTGTTTCCAGATCGGGATTCCCCAGGCATCCTCCGGCGTACGGTATACTGCTTCCTCTCGTGGCCGGTTTAGATCCACCTCGAATCTGGAACGCAGGGTAATGATCTGGGTGCCGCAAACATTGGTCCAATATTCCGAATAGGGGTCTTCTTCTCTGAAGCGTTGTTGCTCATCGATGGCCAGCAGCGGCACGATTTCTGCGCGCAAATTATGACCCGCGTGGATGGCCACACCCACCAGCGGGCCCGAGCCCTTGCGCAATTCCCAGAAGGGTCCAATATCGAGAGGTAGTTCTGTCACGGAATCTCCTGTCGACAGCCCAAACGTTGATGACATTGTCTCTATTTGTACAACGAGTGGCGCTGATATGCATCAAAATATTGCAAGGGGGGCGAAGGCATTAAATATTAAGCCGCAGGGATGAATGGGAGAGGCAAAGAGTAGAGGCAAAGAGAAAGAGTAGAGGCAAATTGCAGAGGCGATAAGCGCGCGAGCCTTCCCCTATTACTAATTAGCCCAGCGCCAGTCCTGCAGAGAGGCCTCCGTCGAAAATCTGGCTGCTACTCATCGCGATAGCTCTGTTAATAAATGGATAAACGCAGACACCGATTCTATCGACACAGATTCCTCTGTCGTGTGATAGCCGGTGGTGGGTACCTGAATGGTGGTGCCATCGACCAGGCCTCTGGAGGCGGCAATTATTCGACCCATCTCTGTGCTGCCCAGCGTCTTGGCTACTTCACCCGCCGCCAGCAAGCGCTGATTCTGAGCCTCTACGTAGCGATCTTTATACAAGTAACTAGTTCCAGCCTGCACGCACAGATCCTCTATCAACTGTGTGGCCTGCCGGTTAAAAGAAGCATTGGCATCTTTTTCCCTGAGTACGATTAACTGTTGATTCGCTTCTTCTATACTTTGAAAAGGGCTGGTATCCAGCACAAACAGCCGATTTGTCGATCCCCCGAAGCGGCGAAACCACTCCAGCAGATAACGCCAGCTCTTACCCGCCTCTTCTTCGGCGGTAAAAAATGCCGTCCCCTTAAAGCCGAGGCTGAATAAATGTATCAGTACCGCAACGCTCAATACGTTATCCAACTGCGCCTGTAGCCGGTTCTCATTGATCACGAGTTTGTCTCTAAAGGCGATGGGTGTCCCGGCAACAACATTATCCAGCCCGTCAACCTCAAAAATCAGATTATTCCTGAACTCACAAACTCTTGAGCTGCGGATGCTGCCACTGCCTCTGTACACGCCTGACCAGGGTTCGTAGGCAAAAACAGCTTGCTCCTGATAGCGTTCAGTGACTTTCGCCATAAGCTCTTCGGAAACGGAATTGTTCAACAGGTCTGTTCTATTGCCGGCAATAAATGCGGCGTATTGAAATTCATTTGGCCCGGTACACATGAGCCCATGCCGATCTATATGTGCGGAAAACAGCGTGCTGTCTGGATCACTGCCCTGGGCTACCAGTAGTCCTTCGTACCAGCTTACAGTAGCGCCGCGTTCTTCCAGTTCCCGTTGCAACACCCGGAAGAATGAATGCTCCGCACCCACCACGCTGGGTTGTCGGATAAGCGCTTTTAGCAGATCTATGAATTCAGGGCTTAACACCGGCGTGTCCTGAGGGTTAACTGATTGCCCAGTAGTATAAGTGCCAAATCGGGATTTGCCTATTCTGGGCGCGACCATTTCGTGGATTAAATCAGTGGAAACAAATGTCTCTCGCGTAAGCACCCGGTCTCCAGTATATCCCTATGCAGGGTCTAAGCCGGTGACACGGTTATTCCATACGATAAATGAATTCAGCCGAGAATGTCCGGCTTTTGCTGCGCTATACAGAGATATTCACAGGGTCCGATATTATCGGCATGCACTCAACTTTCCAGCCACCTGCGGGAGATGAAATTGGGAGCAAAATTAATGCCGGGGAAATGCAAATAATTCTTGGCGATTTGGAAAAAAGGCAGTATAAAGCGAACCGACAACTTTTAGCATACAGTCGTATAACCGTTGTCCCCTTTAGTTGTGTAGTCCTTTTTGGAGATTTGTCTATTATGCTCTATCCACACTCCTACGGTGAGAATCTGCGACACCCGAAATCCACTGATTTTTCAGTGGTTCAAAAAGACGATAACACTGGCTTTGGCGTGATTTCCTACCGAAGCTTTAAGGCTAATGAAGTTCTGGCGCATGTCTCTGGAGAGGTTGTTTCCGACATCAGGCAGCATACTTTGCAGATTGCCAGAAACAAGCATTTGTACGATCCTTATTTCACTGGATATCTTCTGCATTCCTGTAATCCCAATGTCTCCCTCAATATGAAGAGGCTCACGCTGACGGCGCTAAGGGATATTCCGGAAAACAGTTTTCTATATATGGACTATGCGGAAACGGAGGACACCTTGTTTAGACAGTTCTCTTGCTCCTGCGGTCAGGAAAATTGTAGAGGAGTAATAACCGGACGCAAGGAAACTCCCTATATTAACCTGGTGGATTCAGGGGCGCGTATTCGGATGGCTCGATCCTAGTGAGTCTGGATCGCACCGCTTGCTGGTGGGAAAGAGAGGATCTAGGCTACCGGAATAATGCGCTGATTTTCGCGGGTCATTCTGTAAAGGAACTGGCGGAGCAATTTGGCTCCCCCAGTTTTGTCTATTCCTTTGATCGTGTCAGGGCTAACCTAAACAGGCTGCATAAGAGCCTGAATGACGTTGGTCTGAGCGACCGTTTTTCTATTCTATTCGCCATGAAGGCCAATCGCTTTGCTCCGCTATTGGCAAACCTTAAACAGACTCAGCTATGTGGTATAGACGCCTGCTCCCCCAATGAAGTTGAGTTGGCCGTCAGCTGTGGATTTCAGCCAAAGCAAATTTCTTTTACAGCAGGAAGTCTGTCCGTGCTGGATTTTTCAACATTGGCCAGATACGACGGTCTTTTTTTTGATTGTGACTCTATTCATGCGATTCGAAAATGGGGAGAACTTAAGCCCGGAACAGAAATTGGAATTAGAGTAAACCCGGGAATGGGCATCAGTCGAGAGGCGAATGAGAAACTGCAATATTCCGGCAGTAAGATCAGTAAATTTGGCATCTATCAAGAACAGTTCGATGAAGCATTGAGCACGGCTAAAGGATACGATCTGACCGTTAGTAAAATTCATTTTCATACCGGCTGTGGTTATTTGACCCCTCAGCTTGAGTATTGGGAAAGTATTCTGGAAAAATGCCAATGGTTTATAGCGCGCTGTGAAAATATTACGCGGGTAAATATTGGCGGCGGCCTTGGGGTTCCACATACGGATACCGATCAGGCCCTGGATCTGGAAAAATGGGCTGAAATTCTCATGCGGCAGTTTGGCGCCAGTAATCTTCATATCGAAATCGAGCCCGGAGATTATCTGCTAAAAGATGCGGGACTATTGCTGCTGGGCATTACCTATATTGAAAAGAAAAAGGACACTGTGTTTCTTGGAGTGGATGCGGGATTTAATATAGCGCCAGAGCCTGCTTATTATGATCTGCCTTTTCAACCAGTGCCTCTTGAGTTGAGCAATGAAGAATACTCGAGCTACCACGTTGCGGGGAATATCAATGAGGCTCTGGATATCTGGTATGAGAATGCGTCGCTGCCAAATATGGAAGCGCAGAAGTATTTGGCGCTGCTTAATGCTGGCGCCTACTCTGCATCGATGGCCTCAAACCACTGTATGCGAGGCCACTTTAAGGAATTTCTCCTCGCCTGAGAAACTGAAATTGCAATTAACCCTTCGCTGAGCAGGTGCCGAATTGAACTTAACAACAATATTATCCATAGATCCTCTGAGTTGGGCTTCCATCGAAACTGCTCTTTTTTGCGGTGGTATTATTGGTCTCGAAAGACAGTTGCGAGGGAAACCTGTAGGCATAAGAACATCGTCGCTAATTGTTTTGGGAACCTATCTATTCATTGCCACTTCAGCCATCGCCGCGAGTGAGACAGGTGATCCTTCCAGAGTAATAGGTCAGGTTGTGACGGGAGTCGGCTTTTTAGGTGCCGGGGTAATGCTGGCCAGGGATGGAATAGTCATGGGAGTGACCTCGGCGGCGACAATTTGGTCTTTAGCGGCAATCGGGGTTTGCATATCTGTTATCGGGGAGCCGGTGGCAATAAAGTTGTCTCTGGTCGTTGTAGCGATACTCTATGGCGTCGATTTGCTTGAGCGGCATTCAACCAGCTTTACTCGTGGAGTGCATACGAAATTTAGCGATTGGAAGAGGAAGGAGTAGTGGACTCCAGTTCTCCTTTCAATTAGTTCTGCGAATCAAACTTTTAATGTTGAGAAGCTATTTTGCCCGGCCCTGAGGATAGGCAATTTATTGTATTTTATGGCTCGCTAATGAAAGATTTTGGCCGCCTGGATGAGTTAGGGATCAGGCAAGCAATTCATTATATTGGTCCCTGTGAAGTGGCTGGGACATTAGTTGATTTAGGCGAGTACCCTGGTCTGGTGCCAGGCGAGGGTATTGTTCAAGGAGAGATGTTTGAGATAAGCGATTTAGAAAGCCTTAAAGCGCTTGATCGATTCGAAGAGTATTCCCCGACAGAGAAAATCAATTCTCTCTATATTAGATTGGCTATACATTTGCTGAAACCCGATAAAATTGCCTGGGTCTATATCTACAATCAGGATGTTTCTAATAGCCCTGTTATCGAATCAGGCGATTGGAAGCAGTACTGCGCTTACAAGAATAAAGGTTAGAAAAAGACGCCACCAGACTAATAACTCAAGCTCCTTTCCCTGGCTATATGTCCAGCACCGCTTCCATATCTGCCGCCAATTCGGGTCGTTGGGTAATCAGCGAAACACCGATAAACAATACCAGAGAAGTCACGAAAGAGACCAGTCCGCCACTGATGCCATAGGGCAGCACGAGACCCGCTAACTGCACGACAAAATTTATCAGCAGGGCGGCAACGATTGCGGTGACCGCGCCCATCGCAGTGGCTCCCTTCCAGTTCAAGCCAATGGCCAGTACCGGGAAGATCGACGCGGCAAAGGTCGCCCAGCCGAAGGCGCCGAGGATCGCGACCAGAGTCGCGTCCTTGTAGTGAGAATACAGCGCAAAGCTTGCTGCCACGATAGCCAGCAGCACGGTGACTATTCGTGCCCAGAACAATTCATTCTTGATGCTGTGGCCGCGAATGGCCTTGGGAATATCATGAATAATCGCGGCCGTTCCGATATTTAAAAAGGCATCGGAGGTGGACATGATGGCGGCGAACAAGCCGGCAAAGACGATGCCCGCCAATAAGGGGTTGGTGAAAAAAGATAAGAATACCGAGGCGGCATCGTCCGGTAAAGTCAGTGCCGGCACTACGCCATCGATGACGGCAGCACGCATAATCACCCCGATTGAGATCCACAATAGCGCGGCCATTATATAGCCAAACAAAGACATCGGCAGGATGCGGCGGTTGTCAGAAATATTCTTGTTCATCATCATCTTGGTTACCAGATGCGGTTGGCCCGCCAGGCCGAGGCCGAATACGAAGAACCATCCTAAGGATGCCATAATTCCGGCCGCACCAAACGGCATCATCGACTCGGTGTCGTCCGTCAGGATTATTGACGTGGCTTCCTGTATGCCGCCGTCGAACACCGACATCGCGGTGAATAGAATCAAGCAGCCGGCGATCATCATAATCGCACCCTGCACCACGTCGGTATAAACCGAGGCAATGATGCCGCCAGTCACACAGTAGAAGATGAGAACCGCCGAAGAAATCACCACGCAGGCGAGCAGGCCGATATCGGCAAACATGACCGTGCCAGACATGATTGCCTGCATGACCACCGCCATAGCCAATATTTGGGTGGCAAGGTAGCCCATTACACCAAGAACGATTGTTACAGCAATTAAAAATCTTACCGCTTCGCTGTTATAGCGTGCAGCGACTATGTCGGGCAGTGAAATACAGTTGCGCAATTCTGCGATCATGCGAATTCGTTTTGCCACCAGGAAGAATCCCAGCGCATAACCGGAAGAGGAAATAACCACCATCCAGAAGGCACTGACCCCGATGGAATAAACCAGGCCGGGTCCACCGACAAAGCCGAATCCACTCAGGGTCGAGGAGAACAGCGCCAGGGATACCACGATGGGGCCGAGGCTGCGGCCGGCGATAAAGAAGTCGCTTGAGTTCTTGGTGCGCTTCATGGCCCAGAGGCCGGTCAGCACACAAAAAATCATATACACAGCAACAGCGCCAACAATAATTTCTTGTCTATAAGCTTCCATGTTCTTTACGGCTCCATCTGCTCTGCTTGCCGGGCCATTAGCTGATCAAATTTTGCTTCGTCTTCGAGTGTGAAGATGAATTTACGAAAGCCCAGGCTGTAGATAACGATGAGAGGAATGGCGCCTAGCCAGGTGCCGTAGACTTGCCAGGCGGTGGCTACGGGAAAACCCATGAAATAGCCTGTGCTTCCAGACTCCATATACGCCTGATGTCCGGAATACATCTGCCACCAGGCAAGCAGGCTGAACAGGAATGTGCCGCCCAGGTAGGCTGCAAGCTCTGTAGTGCGACGATGCTCCGCTACGCCAAGCGCGGACAAGCAAACTATTAGGAGCAGCAACAGGCTCTGAAACAGGAATGCCAGGGTGCCGATGTGAGCAAGGCGCGCGCCGCCGTCGCCGCCGACCTGCATTCCGGGAATAATTGGGTGCGCCATGCCAGCAGAGTTCGCGACCGGTTCAGCCAGCCAGATGGCAATCAAGATGCCGGCCATCAAAACGACGATGGCGAAGATCAGGTATATTAACTTGCTTGCCATGGGGCCCTCATGAATTTTTATTATGCGCAGAGCATAACAGTCCGGCGGTGGGAGTCTAGAGAATCCCGCTGCAGTTTGTGAATTCTCTGCGTATCGAGGCGACGGGCTATCTTGACAATACAGGCTCGAAAGTCCATGTTCTCTAGTCCGCCGAATTTATTATGACTATAAAGAAGGTGTTGGGAGCGTTCTCGTAAATGTGAACGGTTTAATTGAAAATTAAGAAGTTATCAGCGTGTTAATAAAGTAGTTCTAAGAGGTGAATAATGAATAAGACTTTCATACTAAAAGCAGGACTGACCGGAGTTGTCCTTTCCCTGCTGTCTGCGTCTGCAATGGCACAGGGACAGCGCGGCGCCATTCAGCCCGCCGCCCATGCTAACCAGGAGCCGATCAATAGCCGGCCGAATCCCTACGAAACCCAACGCAACTTCGGTACTTTACCCGATGGGCGCAGCTGGGGTTCAGTCAGTGCTGTCAATATCGACATCGACGGTATTAATGTGTGGGCCGGTGATCGCTGTGGTGGCAATTCCTGTGCAACCTCCAACGTTGATCCCATTGTTAAGCTGGACCCTGAGGGCAATGTGTTGACCAGTTTCGGTGCTGGCCTGATCATCTGGCCCCATGGTATGGACGTGGACAAGGACGGTAACGTCTGGGTGGTCGATGCGCGCGCGGCTAATGAGAGAGAATTGGCAGAAAACCCTTGGGCAGCAGGCAAGGGTCACACGGTTTTGAAATTTAGCCCGGAAGGTGAGTTGTTGATGACCCTGGGTACCGGCGGCGAAGTCGGTGATCCACCGACGCATTTCGATGCCCCGAACGATGTGTTCGTTGCACCAAACGGCACCATCTATGTCGGTGATACCCACGGCGCACAATTTCAGGATGCAGCGGGACCGACTTCAAAAAGTCGTATCTCCATGTTTCGACCGGACGGTACTTTCATCAAGACCTTTGGTGAATTTGGTTACGAGGACGGCCAATTTCGCTCGCCCCACTCGATAACTATGGATTCTCAGGGACGTCTGTTTATTGCCGATCGCGGTAATGCCCGCATTCAGATCTTTACCCAGGACGGCGAGCATCTGGATACCTGGTATCAGTTCAGCCGCATCAGTGGCATCTTCATCGATCCCAAGACCGATATGCTGTACGCCATCGATTCCGAGTCTGATCCAAACTACAACCCCGGTTGGAGTAAGGGTCTTCGCGTTGGCAGTGCGCGCACCGGTGAGGTCATGTATTTCATTCCCGCACACGAGTCCGAACGCGCCTCGGGTATGGGCGGAACAGGTTCTATGGGAGAAGGTGTGACGGTCGATCGTAATGGCGTTGTCTACGCCGGCGAGGTTGGGCCGGTTCAGGGAATGACCAAGTTTATTCCACGCTAGTTTAGCGGGTATAGGCGGTCGATTTAAATCCCGAAACTTTTAACTTTTGGAAAACGGGCGAAGGGTAATTCTTTCGCCCGTTTTTTTTGGCTGGAAAATTCATCCCTTGCTGCCGGGATATGATAGATTGTTACTTTCGCGATTTTTGAATGCTATCGCCCCTGAAATAACTGTTCCAGATAATGTATAAATCACCCACTAATTCACCCTTCAATCCCACTAACAAGCTGAGCTTTTTCAAGTATTCAGTCCGCTGTGGCAAAGCAGAAAGCAGGGGTTCTCGCGTTGGGCAAACGAATAGCAAGAAGCTGCTACTGGCATGGCTTTGTCTGCTACTGGCCTCCTGTGTCGGTCCCAATATTTCAAATTGGCCAGATACCGTCCCACGGCAGGAATTTTTCGTCGATGCCTATCTGGCCGACGAGGATAACCAGCAACTGCAGTCGCGCAGTGAATACCTGGAGTGGACCCTGAGTTTCTATCAGGGGAATCTTGCCTACCATTCTGGGTGGCTGGATGTGGAGTCGGTGGTACTGAATGCCGCCACACCCCGGGAAGCGGAGCAATTAGACGCCGAGCTTAATGCTTTGGGCGCGGCCATCGGCGTCGAGTGGGCGAAGCACAATCAGGTGCGCCTGATCGACAGTCGCGTGCTCGCCCTGTGGGGATCGGTGTTACAGTTG
>ERZ890510.1383-NODE-1383-length-15915-cov-5.085120_pt1 | contig 15915 bp, 14 predicted proteins | sample MGYA00521265_ERZ890510 | MGnify/ENA primary metagenome ERZ890510 (study PRJEB32303, sample SAMEA104408624) | aquatic metagenome | biome: Brackish water; feature: Chemocline; material: water | place: Baltic Sea | collected 2014-10-26T21:54:00 | depth 110 m ...
CTGGGACACACGCTCGTCACCTTCCCACTTGAAGAAGGCCTCCGGCGCTCCTTTGACACAGGCCCCGGCGTGGCAGCAGATGCCGATGTCATCAACAACGGTCAACTCCTCCCCCGCATACTCACGCACCGGATGCTCTTCCTGCCGCTGCCTGGCTCCGGTGAAACCAATCTCCTTATGTGTGCCGTCACAGAAGGGCTTGTTCTTCGAAGCACCACAGCGACACAGGGCGATGACATCCTTGGCCATCTCGATGGGATGATTCTGGGCGTCTGTCAGTTTGCCCAGACCCTTGACGAGGAAGGGGCCGTTCTCCGGCACGTCGATCGTCGGCTTGTCGTCACTCATTGTCGCTCTCTCGCAGTATGGGTGGTCAAAAAGTCTGACTACGCCGTGGCAAACTTTGCCTGGCGTGCCTCTCTCTCGCGCAGGTGGCTCTGCAGTTCCTTCTTGCGGATCCGCAGTGAACCCGGTGTCACCTCCATCAACTCGTCCACACTGAGATACTCGATGATGTCATCGAGTGACATAATGCGGTGCGGCGGCAACTGCTCTTCATCGCCGGAGGGTGCTGCCCGGTGCCCGGTGCCGGGCTTGCGCTTTGTCGGGTTGACGAGCAAGTCTCCCGAGCGAATATGCTGGCCGATGACCTGACCGTCGTAGACTTCGGTGCCCGGTGGGATAAAGAACGAGCCCCGCTGCTTGAGATTGGTCAGCGAGTAGGCCGAAGCGATGCCGGTGTCGCCGGAGACGAGGGAGCCGAAGTCCTGCGTGTCGATCGCACCGGCGAAGGGGGCGTACTCGTGAAACAACGTGTGGTAGATGCCGTTGCCGCGAGTGGAGGTGAGGAACGGATTGCGGAAACCGAGCATGCCACGCGTGGGCACAACGTACGTGCAGTGCACGATGCCGCTGTCTGTGTGCCGCATGTCGGTCAAACGCCCGCGACGACGGCCAAGCATCTCACTGACGGCGCCGAGGTTGGCTGAGGGCACTTCGATGTAGACTTCCTCAAAAGGTTCCTCGAGGCCGTTGTCACCTTCATGGTAGATGACTTCGGGCTGGCTCACGGAAAACTCATACCCCTCGCGGCGCATCGTTTCGATGAGAATCGCCAGATGCAGCTCGCCCCGCCCGGATACAGCCCACTGTCCGGTGACGTCCGCATCTTCGACACGCAACGCGACATTCTGCTCGAGCTCGTGGTGCAGTCGGTCGCGGATCTGGCGACTCGTCAGGAAGCGACCCTCCCGTCCGGCAAAGGGGCTGGTATTGATGCCGAAGGTCATGCGCACCGTCGGTTGCTCGACCTCGATCCGTGGCAGCGGGCGAGGGTCGTCGATATCGGTGATGGTATCGCCGATGCCGACGTTCTCGATACCGGACAGGGCGATAATGCTGCCGGCGGTCACAACCTCCTGCGGTTGGCGTTCGAGGTTGCGGAAGGTGAAGACCTCGCCGATGCGTGATTTGTGCAGGACACCGTCACGATCGATGTGTGCCACCGGTTGGCCGGCGCGCAGTTCCCCCGACAACAACACACCCACGGCAATCTTGCCGACGTAGTTGCTGTATTGCAGGGTTGTGACCAGCAGCTGTGGTGGGGCGTCACGATCAACCACAGGCGGGGGCACACTCTTGAGAATGGTCTCGAACAACGGGCCCAGATCATCGGCGAGGTCGGTGTGGTCATACCCCGCCCGCCCTTCCAGGGCCCGCGTATAGAGAATCGGGAAGTCGCACTGTTCGTCGCTGGCGCCCAACTCCAGAAACAGGTCCAGGGTCTGGTCGGTTACCCAGTCCGGACGCGCCGCGGGACGATCGACCTTGTTGACCACCAGGATCGCTTTCAGCCCCTGATGCAGCGCGTGGCGCAGGACGAAGCGGGTCTGTGGCATGGGACCCTCAACGGCATCGACGAGCAGCAGCACACCGTCCACCATGTTGAGAATGCGCTCCACCTCACTGCCGAAGTCGGCGTGCCCTGGTGTGTCGACGAGGTTGATCGTCGTGTCACCGTAGAGCACGGCTGTATTCTTGGCGGTGATTGTGATGCCGCGTTCGCGCTCCAGATCATTGGAGTCCAGAACGCGTTCCATCACGGCCTGATTGTCGTGAAACACATGCGTCTGCTTCAGCATGCCATCCACGAGCGTGGTCTTGCCGTGATCGACGTGGGCGATGATGGCGATGTTTCGAATGGTATCGGCGGTACTTTTCATTCTGCCTTGATTTCGTTCCAGACGGTGTCCATCTCTTGCAGAGTCGCCTCACGCAGGCTGGTACCACGTGCGGCAAGAACCTGTTCCACTCGGCGGAAACGCCGGTCGAACTTGTCGACAGCACCACGAAGGGCGTCTTCCGGTGCCACCTTCATGAAACGGGCTACATTGACAAGGGCGAAGAGCAAATCGCCAAATTCCTCGTGGATGCGCTCCGGCGTGCCGCCGGCATCACATTCCTGGCGCAGCTCTTCGATTTCTTCAGTTACCTTGGCGAGGGCGCCATCGACGTGCTCCCAGTCGAAGCCCACGTGTGATGCCTTTTCCTGTACCCTCTGCGCGCGCAACAGCGCTGGCAAGGGCCTGGGGACGCCATCCAGCGCCGAGGGAGCGGGACCTTCATCACCGCCACGTTCCTCGAGCTTGATCTGTTCCCAGTTGCGCAGGACGTCGTTGGAATCTGCCACGGCAACGTCGGCGAACACGTGCGGGTGACGACGGATCAGCTTCTCGGTGATCGCCCGACAGACGTCGTCCGCTGTGAAGCGCCCGGTCTCGGATGCGATCTGCGCATGGAACACCACCTGCAGCAGCACATCCCCCAGTTCGCTGCGCAACTGGCCGTCATCTCCGGCTTCGATGGCATCGAGAACCTCGTAGGTCTCTTCCAGCAGATAGGGTTTGAGCGTGATGTGATCCTGCTCGCGATCCCACGGGCAGCCGTCGGCGGCGCGCAGCCGGGTCATGATACCTACCAACTCTTGGAAAGCAGAACAGGCGGTGCTGTCGGTCAACTCGTCTCCCCTTCTGCTGGTCTCAATTCGGTGTACTTCTCGTTAACGCCCCGCGCCTGATCGATCGGATACTTGCGGGCCGAGACTTCCAGCTTGTCGCGCAGAATCGTCGTCACGTCATACCCGAGGTTGGCACTCATGAGCAGAACGAAGTAGAGCACGTCTGCCAGTTCATGGGCGATCTCGGTGCGTCGATCCGCCACCAGCAGACGCTGTTCCATCTCATCATTTGAGCGGAAACGAAAGTGCTCCAGCAGTTCCGCAGCCTCCACCGAGAGACCGATGGCCAGGTCCTTGGGCGTATGGAACTGGTCCCATTCCCGCTCTTCGACGAATGCCCGTACCAGCGCTTTGAGCTCGCTGACGGGGGTCGCCTCGTCGCCGCGCTCGTCCATCTCAGGGTCCATCCTCGTCGGTCATGCGGATCTGTCGAGCCCAGAGAATGTACGGGGACTCAGAAATTCTGCCACGGGCCTGTTTCAGCGGGGCTCTGAGGAGTCGGATGTGGCGCCTGAACGAGGAAGGTGATTCTGCTCACAAGTACCTGTCAATTCACGACATGCAGGGAACCGGGGAATTTTCTGAGGGGTCCCAAGGGCAGTCTCCACAACCGATGAAAGGATGCCCATGATGGCAGGGATAAAGAGATCCACCGACAGTCCTGGACCGCGGCGTGGCACCACCGAAGCTACATCGACCCTGTCGAGTTATCTGCGGGACATTGCTGATTCCTGCCCCTTGTCGAGTGCCGCAGAAGGGGAACTGGCTCGGCGCATTCGCGCCGGCGATGGCACGGCGCGCAACACCCTTGTGGAGGCGAACCTCCGCTTTGTGGTTGCAGTTTCTAAGGAGTACCAGGGACGGGGACTACCACTGGCTGAATTGATCAGTGCCGGCAATGTGGGCCTGATTACGGCGGCGGAGCGATTTGATGAAACCAGGGGCTTCAAGTTCATCTCCTACGCTGTCTGGTGGGTGCGTCAATCGATCCTGCAGACTCTGATGGAGCAGGCCACGGTGCGTGTGCCCGCCAATCGCCTCGACCTGTTGTCGAAGATCGCAAGGACGATGGAAGCCCTGCAAAAAGGCGGCGAACCGACATCCCTGGAGAGGGTCGCCGCTGTTCTCGATCACCCTGTAGAGGTGATCGAGCAGACCCTGGTCGGTGGTCAACCCATGCGTTCCCTCGATGCCCCATTTGCCGGCGGCCAGGAGCGCTGCCTGCTCGATATGGTTTGGGACGAAGGTCAGCGCAGCGTCGAAGACGACTTCCTCGACGATACGATGCAAGAGGATGTAGGCACAGCTCTGGCAGCGCTGTCGGAGCGCGAGGCGAGGATTCTGCGGCTGTACTACGGCATTGGGGAGGACAAAGCTCTGACGCTGGATCAGATCGGTGGGCGCTTCCGGCTCACCCGGGAGCGTGTCCGGCAGATCAAGGAGGTCGCTCTCAGCAAGTTACGGCACCCAAGGTTCCACGACCGCCTGCGACCCTACGCGGCCACCTGACGGAGAGAGATCTCGGGGTGCCGTCCGGCGGCGCTCCGAGACCTTTCTCATTCGGGTACGAGAGTTGCTCAAGACAGGGCGTGTGTCATGATGACGCAGGCGCCAGGGAGGCGCCGCAGAAAAGCGTTCCGCCCCAACCCAACCCGACGGAAAGGACTTCCTCTTTCCTGATCAAGGGATCCAAGGAGTCTGCCGATAACAACGGTACAGACCCCCAGGAGGATACTGAGCAATGCACTCGAACCAGATTCGCACCCGCGTCTCAAAAAACAGCTTGATGATGCGCCTCGGCGCTTTCTTCTTCGTCGCCACCGGGCTGTTTTTCGGCGCCCTACTGGCAGCTCTTGCGGGCGTCTCCGGCTAAAGGAGCACCAGTGGACCGCACCTGAAACGGCCAAATTTCAGGGCACCTGCCGACGACCTTGCGGCGCGTCCATTTATCATTGACGCCCCCCTAGGGGCCCACATATATTGCCGCTCACAATGGGACTGTAGCAGATCCCCAATGTGGAGGCACCACGACGCGGTTTCCCTTCCGGAACCGCGTTTTCGTTGCGCCCTCGGATCAGCAATTCATCAGCGAGTCGTGAGCAGTCATATGGGCCGAGTCATTGCTGTCTCGAATCAAAAAGGCGGGGTGGGCAAAACAACGACTGCGGTCAATTTGTCTGCCTGTCTGGCCAACGACGGCAATCGCACTCTGCTCATCGACATAGACCCCCAGGCCAATGCGACGAGCGGCTGTGAGGCCGGCATCGACAATCTCGACGGTTCGGTCTACGAAGTTCTTCTCGGTCACGCTCCCCTCGAAGCAGTAATCAGTTCCACCGGCATCCCTGGCCTTGATCTGGCACCATCGCGCATTTCCCTGGCTGGTGCCGAAGTCGAAATGTCTTCTGTTCTCGGGCGTGAAAAGCGTCTGGCGGAGGCCCTCGAAACGGTACGTCCTGATTACGACTTCATCATTGTCGATTGTCCGCCATCCCTGGGACTGCTCACTGTGAACGCCCTGACAGCGGCAGATTCCGTGTTGATTCCGGTGCAGTGCGAGTACTATGCCCTTGAGGGCCTGAGCAAGCTGCTCAACTCCATCCAGCTCGTGCAGCGCTATCTCAACCCGACCCTCGAAATAGAGGGGGTGCTGCTGACCATGTACGACGAACGTCTGCAGCTATCGAAGCGCGTCGCCGCCGAAGTAAAGTCCTACTTCAACGACAAGGTTTACGAGACGGCGATCAAGCGAAACGTCAGCCTTGCCGCCGCGCCAAGTTTTGGGCAGCCCGTGATCCTGTACGAACCGCGTTCGACGGGCGCTGACAACTACCGGCGTCTTGCCGGCGAAGTCAGTCACGCGCGTGCGGCGGCACTGGTCTGATCGACAGCCTCTTCACTTTGTAACACGCCAGGGTTCTGCCATAGGACGCCGCACATAAGACGTGTGGCGTTTTCTCGTTCTGCCGGAGAGACTGCGCCATGATGATCGTTGACACGCACTGCCACGCCGGGTTGCAGAAATATGAGCCGGTGGAGTCGCTGCTGCGACATATGGAAACGTCGGGCGTCGGGCAGGCGGTACTCATCCAGTACGGTGGCAATACGGACAATTCGTACCTGGTGGATTGCATCTCGCGGTATCGGGGTAAACTGGCAGCGGCCATGATCGTCCCCGATGACGATGACGGCACGGCTGTGCGTGACTGGGCCGCACAGGGGATCCAGGGCATTCGCCTGCGCGCCAACGCTCGTGCCGCCGCTGAAGATCCATTGGCTCAGTGGCGTGCTGCCAATGAGCTCGGGCTCATCGTCAGCGCCCCCTGCCGACCGGCATGGTTGCTTTCGGCAGCATTCGACGAGGTGATCGAAACATTTCCAGATCTGCGCATCGTCATCGAACACCTCGGTGGCGTGGGCCCGGACGTGGTTGCACCGTATGGAGAATTTCGTCAGGCCCTGGCCCATGTGTCAGCCCACCAGAATCTGTCGATGAAGCTCCCCGGTTTCGGCGAGTTCTGTCCGCTGCCCCTGCCTTTCGATCCGATCCCGCCGCTGGCTCGACTGGCGCTGGATGCCTTCGGTCCGCAGCGCCTGATGTGGGGATCCGACTATCCTCCCGTCAGTTCACGCGAGGGCTACGACAATTCTCTGCGTGTTCCCCTGGAATACTTCGCCGACCTCAGCGCTGCGGATCGTGGTGCGATCTTCGGCGCCACGGCACAATCCGTGTGGGGGTTGTAGACCGGGCGCGACAGATCAGGTAAGACGCAGGACACAGCTCTTCAGCAGAGGCGGGACCCCGGCGGCCCGGCAATCCTGGCCAGCACCGGGTGCTGACTCGATCGTGCCGCCGATTCCACGCACAACGGCCTCGAAGCGCGCCTGAGACCAGCCTTCGAAATTGCATGACACAAGAACCCAGCCCCCCGGTTCGAGGATCGCCCGGCATTCGTGCACGAGTTCGGCCAGGTCCCGCTCGACACGGAACACCCGGTTGTTGCGGCCCCGCCCGCGACCGAAGGAGGGTGGATCACAGATGATGCCGTCAAAGCGGCGCCCTTTCTTGTGGCAGCCGGCAACAAGGAGCCGGGCATCCACCGCGCTGTATTCCACACGAGCCGAACTCAGGCCGTTGAGTGCGGCATTGACGCGTGCCCAGTCGAGATAGGGGGGGCTCACGTCCACTTGCACGACCTCCAGCGCGCCGCCGGCCAGAGCGGCGACGCCGAAGCTGCCGGTATAGGCGAACAGGTTCAGAATGCGGGCACCAGCTGCGTGCTGTCGCACCCAGGCGCGATTGTCGCGCTGGTCGAGAAACAACCCCGGCGACTGCCCGCTAGCGGCCCGCAGCTCAAAAAGTTGGTGGTTTTCTGTTGCGTGCCAGGACCTGGGGGCGCCAGGGGACTCCGTGTGGTGCCCTAGTTGTGGATCACGGCCACGATCGTGCATGCCATGCGCGTGCCAGTGGTGGGCCCCTGCGGCCCGCGTAAAGGACTCATACAGCAGCTGCCGGGCTTCTGCGGGCGCTCCGCTTGCATACTCGTAAAACCAGCAGACAGAGCCGAAGCGATCACAGCGCAGCGACAGATCTTCGGCATGCAGCAGGCGCACGCAAATGTCCGGGTCCTGCAGATCGAAATGCCGCCGACGGTGGGCCAGAGCATCCTGCCAGGTGCCAGGCAGAGGGTTCACGATTGAGCTGCCCGGTGCACGCGGTGCCGTCGGATCCGGTCGTGCAGAGTCGAGCGCTTCATGCCAAGTTGACGGGCAGCAGCGGACAGATTGCCCCCAGCCTGTCGCAGGGCCGTCTCCAGCCGTGTGTGTTCATCAACGCCTGGCGGCACTTGCCGGGCACGCTCCCCTTCACCCCGTGACACGGCCGACCACAGGTGTTGTGCCGTCAACACCGGCCCGTCACAGAGCAGGATGGCGCGCTTCATAACGACGCTCAGCTCGCGCACATTGTTGGCGCGCCAATCGCAACTGCACAGCCAGGCACGGGCGCCCTCACCGAGGGCGTCGATGTGCCGCCGGTCAAACAGATCTCGATAGAGGTGCAGGAAATGATCGGCCAGATGTGGGATGTCACGGCGTCGTTGTCGCAAGGGCGGCAGATCAAGAACGAAGTCGGCAAGCCGGTAGTAGAGATCGACACGGAAACCTTCGTGACCCATGGACATGTCCAGATCCCGGTTTGTCGCCGACACCACGCGAACATCGACGGCCACTTCCTCTGACCCACCGACGGGCCGCACGACACGCTCCTGCAGAACCCGCAACAGTTTGGGTTGCAGGCGCGCAGGCAATTCTCCGATTTCATCAAGAAAGAGCGTGCCTTTGTGGGCCTGCTGGAACAAGCCTTCACGGTCGCTTGTTGCGCCGGTGAAGGCGCCCCGACGGTAGCCGAACAAATCAGCTTCGAGCAGACTCTCCGGCAGGGCGGCGCAATTCACTGCCACGAAGCCGTGTCCGCGCCGCAGGGGATCGGCCTCGTGCAGAAGCCGGGCAATCAGTTCCTTGCCCGTGCCACTCTCGCCTCGAATCAGCACATCGACGGACACGCCAAGCACGCGCTTGACATCGTCGATGACCGAGCGGAGCCCTTGCTGGCCATCCAGCAACTTGAGTATGGGGCAGTCTGCCGTCCTCTCGCCATGGGCTTGGTTCATCATGCGCATCAATATGCCGTTGCCTGCAGCGGTCCTCAAGCGTCATCCCTTCCGTCATGGCACACTTTCCGCGAGGCCCCGGCATGTGCCGCATGACGACCGGTACCGAAATGCACGACAGAGTACCGGCCGGCAGATCTGTCGGGCCTGCAGACCACTGTCAGGGCGGCAGGCACAAAGATCGCTGAGGCAGTGGACAGCACTCACTCATTGCTGTGCCACTGACATGGAGCCTATTCGTGCATCAAACCCATATTCTCAACCAGCCCAGCGCTGATGGCCCACTGCTCCCACGTGCGATCCCTCAGGGACCCGTACCGGCGATGCTGACGTCGGCCAATCTCTATATGCGCCGCCTGGTCGCGCAGTTGCAGCGTGTGGCCCGTGAAGAGGCGACAGTGCTGCTCACGGGCGAAAGTGGCACCGGTAAGGGTGTCCTGGCTCGAGCCGTTCATGACCACAGCGGACGCGCCGCCGGCCCGTTCGTCGAGGTGAACTGTGCTTGCCTGCCGGAAAGCGTGCTGGAGTCGGAGTTGTTCGGCCACGAGAAAGGGGCGTTTACCGGTGCTGTGCGCCAACGTTGTGGGCGCCTGGAGCAGGCGCGGGGTGGCACGCTGTTCATCGACGAAGTCGGGGTGGCAGAAATGCGTGTGCAGACGCGCTTGCTTCGGGTGCTGCAGGAGCGCCGATTCGAGCGCGTTGGTGGGGATCGGACGCTGTCGGCTGATGTGCGAGTTGTGGCGGCAACGAATGCCGACCTGATGGCACAGGTACGGGCGGGTCGCTTCCGGGAGGATCTGTACTACCGCCTGCACGTTGTGCCATTCGAGTTGCCATCTCTGCGGGAGCGCCGCGAGGATGTGCCGCTGCTGGCGCGGCACTTTCTGCAGCGTCGCCGTCACGTGCGGTCGTGTCAGATCGATGACGCTGCGCTACAACTGCTGAGCGCCTATCCGTGGCCGGGAAACATCCGCGAACTGGAGAATACCTTGGAGCGAATGGCGGTTCTCGGAGGAGCACAGTTGACTGCTGCCGATGTCCCGGACGACATCCGACGCTGGCGCGAACGACAGGATCCGGAACAGCTCTGTGACCTTGGCGCAGTCAGCTATCGCGAGGCTCGCGAATGGTTCGACCGGAGATTTCTGTGTGCGGCGCTGCGCCGTCACAACGGCGTGCTGGCAAGGGTTGCCGATACCATCGGTATGTCACGCAAGTATCTCTACACGCGGCTGGAACGGCTCGATATCAACATCGGTGATTTTCGCCCGAGTGATGGCGCAATCGTGAGAGCCCTACAGGACTGAATCGGAGCTGGCAGGATGAAAGCGCTTGAGCTGCTCTCGCAAGTAGTGGTAGTGCTCGCCATCCTCGGGCTCCAGTTCTATGCAGCGTCGGATGACGGCGACCGCCTGTGGCGTGCGCCCCTTGCGGAACAGCACCTCGGCATAGGTGTCGAGAAAGACAACATTGTCAGCATCGGTCTTGACGGCCCGCAAAGACAACTCATGGGCGCGGTCGAGATTGAGATCTGCCTCCGCGTAGGTCCAGGCCAGGTTGTTGAGCGTCAGTGGTTCGGGGTGTTCCATGATGGCTCGCTCGTAGAACAGAATCGACCGGGATCGATCCCCTGCGTTGTAAAACGCCATGGCGATCCGTGACGCCGTGATGCCTGGGGCATCACTGTGTGCAACGGCCTGCTCAAAGAAGGCTTCCGCTTCCTTGGGCTGCTGCAGCCGCAGATGCAGTTCCCCTGAGGCGACGAGCAATCGGGGGTCATGCGGTGCGTAGTGCAGGGCATCGCCGAGAACACGGCGGGCATCATCCAGACGCTCCTGCGCGGCATAGACCCGGCTGAGCTCGAAGTGGGCGAGTATGAGGTCCTCTGTCGGCGCCGCAGAATCCGGATTCGCGACGGCCGATTCGAGTAGCAACAAGGCCTGCTCGTCATCGCCGACAGCACGGTGCGCCCAGCCGAGATTGAGTGTCAGCAACCAGTGTCCGGGGCGTTCGGCAACAAGCCGCTGCAGCGCCTCCAGGGCAAGGTCCTCGCGGTCGGCATCGATGCAGATGGAGCGCAGCGTGCCATACAATCTTGGATCATCCAGATCCAACTCCAGGGCCCGTTCAACAGCGGTGGCGGCCGCCTCTGTCTGACCGAGCCCGGCCAGAGCGAGGGACGCGATGACTCGTGGCGTCGGGTCGTCAGGCGACTCGCGGATGGCGCGTTGCGCCTCACGCAGGGCTCGGGCATCCTGCCCGCGGTCGAGGAAGTGTGCCGCCAACTGGTCGTGCGCCACTCCGGGAACGCCGCAATGGTTCTGCACGACAAACACGCCGAGGGCCGCCAGCATCCAGCCGCTATGGCGCAGGTACTCAAGGCGGTTACGCAGACGTTCGATACAGGGGAGCATCAGTACTCGTGTCGGTGGGCGTAGATGTGCAGCAGCAACCCCACGGCCAGACAGTTGGTCAGCAGTGAGGATCCTCCATAACTGAGAAAAGGCAACGGCAGACCGGTCACCGGCATCACGCCGATCGTCATTCCGACGTTGACGAATACGTGGAAGGTGAGCATCGACCCGAGACCCACGGCCAGGAGACTGGCGAAGCGATTGTTGGCAACCGTACCGATGTAGAGGCAGCGCCAGATGACGAACAGGAAGAGCGACAGGACAAAGACGGAGCCGACAAAACCCAGTTCCTCACCGATGACGGAGAAAATGAAGTCTGTATGTGCCGCTGGCAGAAACTCGTACTTCGTCTGCGTGCCCTGAAGGAAGCCTTTGCCTGTGGGGCCACCCGAACCAATGGCGATCTTGGATTGGATGATATTCCATCCCGATCCGAGGGCGTCACTCTCCGGATTGAGGAACGTCATGATGCGAGCCTTCTGATAACCGCGAAGAAAATTAGCCCACAAGTAGGTCGTTACCAGACCGGCGGACAGGTTGACACCCAGCAAGGTAAGGGTCACCCACAAGCGTGCCAGCAAGAGCTGAATGATGACCGAACTGAGAATGATGAACAGGGCGAAGACAATCGGCGCCTGGTCCTGCCACAGGGGCTCAAAACTGAAGACCACACTCAGCATGGGCGCCGTCAGAAAGAAGACGTGTAACGGGCGCATACCCGCCCAGTATAACATCGGGATCAGGGCGGCGCCGAAGGACACCGCTGTGCCGAGGTCGGGCTGACGAGCGACGAGGCCCATGGGGAGGGCCGCCAGCAACACGGCCAGGCCGATGGTGCGGGGGCCGGAGACACGCTCCGACGACTGGTCGCCGAGAAAGCGGGCAATGGCCATGATGGTCGCAATCTTGGCGAACTCCGCCGGCTGCAGTCGAAGCGAACCAATGGCCAGCCAGCGCGCAGGGCTGCCGGTGCCCCACACGAGGACCACGATCAACGACAACATGCCGATGCCGTAGAGTGGGTAGGCCAGGTCGTAGAACAGTTTTTCCGGGACGTAGACGATGGCTACGGCCACAAACAGGGCGATGATGGCAAACAGGCCCTGACTGCGCCACACATCGGAGCCGCTGGCGCTGTACACCATGGTAACACCAAAGGCGATCATCATGGCGACGGCGACGAGCAGGCTCAGGTCGAGTTCACGACGCAAGGTCAGCTGCCTCCACGTTGGCGACTATCAAGTTCAGCGGCCATCGCGCCGTGGCGGGCCTGGTCGAGGAAGTATGCCTCCACCACAGCGCGGGCTACAGGTGCAGCATTCGTGCCGCCGCCGCCGCCCCCTTCGATGAGCACGGCGACGGCGATTTCCGGCTCGTCGTACGGCGCGAAGGCGACGAACCAGGCATCATCGTCCGCCCGCGGCCCTTGAGCCGTACCGGACTTGCCAGCCACAAGGATGCCCTCGATCTGCACCCGCTTGCCGGTGCCATGATCACCGTAAACCACCCGGTACATCGATCGCCGGACAATGTCGATCGTCGCATCGGAGACACCGTCGATGCGCACAGGGGGCGGGGGGTCTCCCTGCAGATGCGGGGTAACCAGATAGCCACCATTGCCGAGAGCCGCCACATAGCGCGCCATCTGCATCGGCGTCACCAGCATGGCTCCCTGCCCGATCACCAGGTTCATGAGGTGTCCAGTAACCCAGCCATCGCGTTCCTGGTGGTAGCGCCGGTCCGGCAGAATGCCAGACAGCTCCGATGGCTCCAGATCAACGCCCGTGGGCACGCCAAAGCCGAAGCGCGCCGCATAGTCGTGCCACGCCTCTATGCCAAGGAGGGCAGCCAGATGATTGAAGTAAATGTTACACGAGGCCTCGGTGGCTTCCAGCAGGTTCAGCTCGCCGTGACCGTCACGGCTGAGACAGCGAAAGACGACATCGCCGACCTGCAAGGAGCCGGCGCAAGCGGCAAACGTCGACAACGTATCCGTGATACCACTCTCCAGTGCCGCCACGGAAGCAATCATTTTCAGCGTCGATCCAGGCGGGTAGCCGCCCTGGATGGCCCGGTTGAGCATCGGTTTGCTGGGATCCTGTATCAGCCGCTGACGCTCTGCCTGTGAGCCATAGGAGACAAACACATTGGGATCGAACGACGGATGACTGACCAGAGCGAGAATGGCGCCGTTGCGAGCGTCGAGGGCGACGACACTTCCCGCAAGCGAGTCGGGCAGGGCGTTGACGGCAGCCCGCTGGATGTCGAGATCAATCGTCAGCTCCAGGTCCCGCCCCGGGCGTGGTGCACGCTCGCGATCCGGGAAAGGATGTTCCTTGATGACTCTCTCGCGTACATCGACCTCGAGATAGCTGACGCCATCCCAGCCTCGCAGGCTGTCTTCGTAGACGCGCTCGAGGCCCGTCTGTCCGACGTAGTCGCCGGCAACGTACGGACGTCCCCGCGGGCTTGTCAGATCATCCTGCTTCTCGCCCAGGTAGCCGATGAGATGGGATGTCAAAGCACCAAAGGGGTAGAAACGCTGCGGTTCTATCTCAACGTCCAGAGGCCATTCGTCCCGCAGGCGCTCTTCGACGATGGCGACTGTGGGAAAACTGACGTCCCGCTTCAGGCGCACGGTGCGCTCACGCCCGCGCTTGCCGAGTTTGACAGTCTCGCCCGTGGCCGCCTCGAGGGCGGCGATCGCCTGAGCATCGCTCTCACGCGATCCGCGGATCAGTTGAATGCTGTAGGCGGCCCGGTTGCGCGCGATGACTTCGCCATCTCGATCGAGGATCAGACCACGCGGCGCCTTCAGTCGCTTCTGGGTGATGCGATTGTCCTCCGACTCCTTGGCATAGTCGTCGGCGGTGGTGATCTGCAGGTGGAAGAGGCGCAGGAGGAGTACGGCAAACAGCAAACCTGCGAGAGTCATCAGGCCACGCAGTCTCCGTGCCCAGTCCTCAAGGACTTCGGGGTCCATAGCGACGGCCTAGGTGGGAATCAGTTGGCGCCGGATCTGCAACAACCAGGCTATGAAGATCCCGATCACACCGGTGTATATGGCCCGGCCGATGCCGAAACGTATCAACAAGTAGGGCACGTCGGACATCGAGGCGGCACCTGACCCCAGGTAGTAGATCATGTCGTGGGCGAAGACGGCGACAACAACAACAGCGACCTGGACCTGTGCAGTGTCGGCCAGAATCCCACCGCGACCGAAACCTACGCCGAATCCCACGAGGGCTTTTGCCAGCGCGTTCAGCCCGAGGTCCTGGGGCGAGTAGGCATCCTGGCACAGGCCGATGGCAAAGCCGAGCAACGCCGCCTCCACGTGGCCCCCAAGCAGGGCGATGAAGATGACCGTGAGCAGCACCAGATCGGGTTGTATGCCGCCGATCTGCAGATGGCGGACCCACGTGGTCTGCAGGATGAAGACCAGCGCCAGATACAGGATATGTCGTAGAACCGTGAGCATGGCAGCCGGGGCGCTCGCCTAGTCCAGTTGGCGGCCGGGGATGCGCAATTCCATTCCCGTCAGAAGTGTCGACGACAGGCTCATGTTGTTGTGCCTGGCGATCTGGTTGGCGTCGATGCCAAAACGACGGGCAATGCTGTAGAGCGTGTCACCACGCACGACGGTGTAGGAATCCTCGCTGGCTTCGGGTGCAACACTGACAATCAAGGACTGCCCGGGACGAATCATGTCTTCGGCCAGGCCATTCCACAGTTTCAGGTCTGTCACGCCGATCGCATGGATGCGAGCAATGATCCACAGGTTTTCGCCACTGCGGACGGTGTGCACGGAACGGCCGTTGGCGTCAGTTCCGACGGGAGACCGCTGGCGGGTTGTCAGCACCTGTTTGCCGACCTTGAGCGTCTGGCCCGGGCGGATGACATCATCGCGGAGGGCGTTCCAGACACGCAGATTCTGCAGCGAGACGCTGTACTTCCGTGAGATCGTCCACAGGGATTCGCCGCTGCGCACGGTATGCGAGCCGGACCCTGGTGGCGCGAGTTGTCCACCCATGATGGGGATGACGATGACCTGACCGGGGCGTATCAGCGAGGCGTTGGCCAGGCCATTGGCGTCCGCCAGGTCGCGTGTGGACACGCTGAAAGCGCGGGCGATGGTCGACAGGTTGTCACCCCGGGAAACCTTGTACTCATAAACTCCGGAGCGCGCCGATTTCGGCATGCGGTTGAAGGAGGCAAGAAACCGTCCGCCCTGTCCCGGAGGCACGTTGAATACATACCCCTCTTTGGGACGGTGCGGCGTGAACACATTGAGCAGTTCCGGATTGAGCACGCGGAGATGGTCAATGTCCTTGATGCCGAGCAGCCGCGCCGCCGTTTTCAGATCGATCAATTCCGTCAGCTTCACCTGGTCCCACGTGACCGCCTCGTCGACTTCAGGTAGTTCGAAGCCGAAGCGTTCCGGGTCTTTGGCGATCACTGCCGCCGCCATGAGCAGGGGCACATAGTTGCGCGTTTCACGGGGCAGTTCAAGCGCCCAGAAGTCTTCTGTGCCAGCCTTGGCAATGGCCCGCCGAACGCGGCCGCGACCTGAGTTGTACGCTGCTGCCGCCAGTCGCCAGTCGCCGAATTCCTTGTAGAGGCTGGAAAGATGCTGCACCGCTGCGTGTGTCGACTTCACCGGATCGCGGCGCTCGTCCACCCAGTTGTCAATGCGCAGTCCTTCGAGGCGACCTGTGGAGCGAACAAACTGCCAGAGGCCGGCAGCGTGCGCCCGCGAATAGGCGCGGGGATTGAAACCACTCTCGATCATCGACAGATAGAACAGGTCTTCCGG
>ERZ890510.1384-NODE-1384-length-15913-cov-6.870412_pt1 | contig 15913 bp, 18 predicted proteins | sample MGYA00521265_ERZ890510 | MGnify/ENA primary metagenome ERZ890510 (study PRJEB32303, sample SAMEA104408624) | aquatic metagenome | biome: Brackish water; feature: Chemocline; material: water | place: Baltic Sea | collected 2014-10-26T21:54:00 | depth 110 m ...
AAGGTGCAGCCTCACTGGCCATTCAGAGACTGGTTCGCATTCGTCTGACAGCACCTGCGCGAGGTTATTTTACCAAACGGCATGCCGGAAATTCTGACCGGAATTCGGAATGCCATCGGGGTTTGTTGGGGAACGCTGGTCGCGGCCGAAATGTTGGCAGGCACGACGGGTATCGGGTTCATCGAAAACATAGCCCGAACGGTGTCGGATTATGAACTGATCTGGGTCACCATCCTGATCATGGGACTGCTTGGCCTTGCCTTTGATGTGATCATGCGGTGGGTAATCGGCAAGGCGAACCCATGGCGCGGAAATTGCTAGGGCAGGACAAATTCTGCGGTCTATGAAAAGCAGATAAACAGTAATGTACTGAGCGCCGCAAGCAATATCCCATTGATAATCCTTTGTGACAGGTCCGTACCGTGGGTCGATTTTGAGACATAAGTTGATTCAATAACGATCTCTTGGTTCAGTTTCGGAGGTTTGCCAGCGACTGTATCGTCGAAATATTCTTCGACCAAGGGGCGCAGTTTTGCGGGGCATCTCAGATCAATCCGTAAAAACAGCAAACCCGCCTGAACTTCCAGCGGCTGGAATGCCGCGGTACTTGCTTTCGAAGCGGTGCGTGGAACGAACTCGGATCGTTCGAGAATACGGCCTTGGCGGTTGAGGGTTGCAACATAAGACATAAAAACACTTATTAGTATGGACCCCCGCCAATTCTCTGTTCATGAATGCTTAACGTCCGTGTCAAAACTTTGGCGATACCATGGCCAAAACACGGTTTTCAACGTTTCCGGCGCTAAAGTGCCGCAAAAGCGTTCGATTGGACATACCTGAGACCTTTTCAATCTTGATTCCATTCCCTAATGTCTGCCGTCTGTGAGGTGGATGAAACCCAGTCATAAAAGAAGTCCAGACCAGTATATGAAAACGATTTATACCACTGACGAGCTTGCTGAATATTGCAAGGCTGCGCGAAATCACCCTTATGTCACGATTGACACAGAATTCCTGCGCGAGCGGACATATTATTCAAAACTGTGTTTGATCCAGATGGCGTATCCGGGCATCGGTGACGACGGGGCGGTGCTGGTTGACGTGCTGTCCGGCAAGATGGAACTTGATCCGCTGCTCGAACTTTTCAAAGACGAAAGCGTGGTCAAAGTTTTTCACGCGGCCCGGCAGGATCTTGAGATATTCTTTTTCGATGGCAAAGGGGTTTTTCCGAAACCATTCTTTGACACCCAAATCGCGGCGATGGTCTGCGGATTTGGCGAGCAGGTTGGCTATGAAACGCTGGTGCGCAAGATTGCCAAAGAAAACCTGGATAAATCCTCGCGCTTTACAGATTGGAGTCAGCGCCCGCTGAGCGAGCGCCAGCAACTCTATGCGCTTGCTGATGTGACCCATTTGCGTGCTATTTACGAATTTCTGGCAGCCGAGATCAAAAAAACTGGGCGGGTTAAGTGGGTGGAGGAAGAACTTGAAATCCTCACCGACCCGGCCACCTATATTATTACCCCCGACATGGCCTGGACACGGGTTAAGACACGAACGACGTCTGGCAAATTTTTGGCGGTGGTCCGCGAATTGGCGCGATTTCGCGAGGATTTTGCGCAGTCGCGTAATGTCCCCCGGTCGCGCGTCTATAAAGACGATGCGATGTTGGAACTGGCATCAACCAAGCCGAAAACCCATAGCGATCTGGCGAAATCACGGCTGTTGATGCGGGATGCACGCAAAGGCGAGATTGCCGACGGGATATTAGCAGCAATTGAAGCGGGCACCAATTGCCCGCCCTCAGATTATCCGGTCGGAACCCCGGCGCATGAACGGGCGCCTGGCAGTGAAGGCTTGGCCGATTTGCTGCGGGTGCTGTTGAAAGCCAAGGCGGAAGAGGCGGGTGTTGCGCAGAAACTGATCGCGAATGCATCAGATCTTGACGATATCGCGGCTGGCATCGTCGATGGCCCGGCGATGCGCGGCTGGCGACGAAATGTCTTTGGTGAAGACGCGTTAAATTTGTGTGCCGGCAAGATTGCCCTGTCGGCCAATGGCAGATCGGTCAAGTTGATCCAGATTTAGACTGCTTAGCGTCGCACGCTGCGGCGGTTTTTCAGCGCGATAACTTCGATGCTGTGAACGCCTTCCAGAGTCTGGTCTGAGACGAAATGCCCGACAATGACCTCGCGCGACCATGCCGTGCCAACTGGATTTGGCGTGGGTGGCGGCATCAATCGGAATTCATAGCTGAGTTTGCCCTTGTCCGGCTTTTCACCGTTGATTGGCGTCAAGACCGCTTCCCAATAGCCTTGCGTATCGGGTAGTCCGACGGCGGAAATGATTGCCCCGCCCGGCATCCGGTCAACCTTTAGGGAAATTACTTCCGAAACCATTCCACGTGGATCAACGATAACCGTACGGTCCACCGCGATTCTTTGTTCTTTGGCGCGACCAAACCAGTTGAATGGATTAAGACTGCTGCTGCTCGAGCCGCTGCGCTGGCCACCACAGGCAGCAAGAAAGGTCAATATCAGGATTGAGGCAATCAGTCTGGTCATGTGGCGTGGTTCCCGGCGTAATGTTACCCTTGGATAGCTGGAAAACTTGACTTTGCAAAGGTCGCGTAATGGTTTTGACTGGATTTCGGTCTGGACCTTTGCATTGTCGCAACTTAGGTGAAGGCAAGTGCAAATAAGAAGTATCGCCATGGCCAGTGCAGCCTTTGAAGAAATCGCTGAAAACTTCGAATTCCTTGACGACTGGGAGGACCGCTACCGTTATGTGATCGAGCTTGGCAAAGCTATGCCGCCGCTTGAGGACGCGTTCAAAGTTCCCGCCACAAAAGTTGACGGCTGCGCGTCACAGGTCTGGCTGGTTCCAATGATCGAGGCTGATCTGTTCCGCTTTCGCGGCGATAGCGACGCGATGATCGTGCGCGGTTTGATCGCGGTTCTTGTCGCTTTGTTTAACAACCAAAGCCTAGTAGATGTGTTAAAAACCGATGCTGCAGCCGAATTTGCGCGCTTGGGGTTGGATCAGGCCTTGTCTGCGCAACGCTCGAACGGGTTGCGGGCAATGCTGGAACGAATTCGTCTGCTGGCGCAGGCCGCTCAACAGGATGGTGCAGTAAATGTCTGAAAAAGTTACAAAACTTTTGAAAAGTCAGGGCTGGATATTGGCTGATGGCGCGACCGGCACCAACCTGTTCAACATGGGCCTCGAAGCTGGTGAGGCGCCTGAAATGTGGAACGATCAGCACCCGGACCGGATCGCTGCCCTTTACAAAAGTGCTGTAGACGCCGGAAGTGATTTGTTCCTGACAAACTCGTTTGGCGGCAACGCGTCGCGCCTAAAGCTGCACAATGCGCAAAAACGGGTATTTCAACTGAACCGAATCGCCGCAGAAATCGGCCGCGAAGTTGCGGACAGAACTGACCGGACAGTGATCGTCGCTGGTTCGATGGGACCAACCGGCGAAATTATGCTACCGATTGGAACGCTTTCACATGCGGGCGCGGTGGAAATGTTTCACGAGCAAGCCGAAGGGCTGAAAGAAGGCGGTGCCGATGTCTTGTGGGTGGAAACCCTGTCGGCACGCGAAGAATATCTGGCGGCGGCCGAAGGCATTGCGCTGGCCGGAATGTCGTGGTGTGGCACCATGAGCTTTGATACAGCCGGGCGCACGATGATGGGTCTTACCTCGCGTGATATGGTCGGCATGGTTCAGGCGATCAAACACCGCCCTATGGCGTTTGGTGCGAACTGCGGCGTGGGCGCGTCGGATTTGCTGCGGACATTGTTGGGCTTTGCCGAGGCCGAACCACAACTGCCGGTGATTGCCAAGGGCAATGCCGGGGTTCCGAAATATGTTGACGGGCACATCCATTACGACGGCACGCCGGATCTGATGGCGGACTATGCCGTGTTGGCGCGCGACTGTGGGGCGACGATAATTGGTGGATGCTGCGGTACAATGGCCGAGCATTTGACCAAGATGCGCGCAGCACTTGAAAACACCCCGATGGGTCCAAAACCGGCGCTGGATGAAATCGTCAAGCGGATCGGTCCGTTTTCGTCTGAATTTGACGGCACAACCGAAGGCGGACCCGAGCGACGCGAACGCCGTGGTCGCCGCAGATAGCCAATTCCTTACACGTCGGAATGTGAAAGCATAATGTCGCAAAAGCCGCAGTTAATTCCGCGTCCTGAGGATAGTTGCAGTTAACTTTCCTTCGCATCTGCGATTTTTCAGGGACCAAAAAAATGTCTGACGATCAAGACGAAATCATCCTTGCCGAGCTTGATGACGAAGAGCTGACGCTGCAAATGCATGATGACCTTTACGATGGCCTGAAAGAAGAAATCGAGGAAAGCGTCCATATCCTTTTGGGCCGCGGCTGGATGCCTTACGAAGTGCTGACCAAAGCACTGGTTGAAGGCATGCGCATTGTCGGTATCGACTTTCGCGACGGCATTCTGTTTGTGCCCGAGGTTCTGCTGGCTGCGAACGCGATGAAAGCCGGGATGTTCATCCTCAAGCCATTGCTGGCCGAAACCGGCGCACCGCGTATGGGCCGGATGGTGATCGGAACCGTTAAGGGCGACATCCACGACATTGGCAAGAACCTTGTCACCATGATGATGGAAGGCGCCGGTTTTGAGGTTAAAGACCTCGGCATCAACAATCCGGTTGATAATTACCTCGAGGCGCTTGTCGCCGAGGACGCCGACATTCTGGGAATGTCAGCGCTTTTGACGACGACAATGCCTTACATGAAAGTCGTAATCGACACGATGATCGAAAAAGGTATGCGCGACGATTACGTTGTGATGGTCGGTGGCGCGCCTTTGAATGAAGAATTTGCCAAAGCGGTTGGGGCCGACGCCTATTGCCGGGATGCGGCTGTGGCCGTAGAAACCGCAAAAGCGTTTATGTTGAAAAAACACAACTCGGTCAGTGCCTAACCCGATTGCTTGTGATCGATTTGAAAGGCTCCGCATGCGGGGCCTTTTCTTTTTTGCCTGACTCCCCAAATAAGGAGGGCAGGGGGACACAATGCCACAATCAAAATTTGCCTTGGTTTTCGTGATCGTTCTGATTGCGGCACTTCTGACGGTTTCAGGCGGGCTGGTATTGTCCGGCTGGGGTGATCTTACCGGTTTTGATTATAGAACACTTGCACCATTTTTCGTATTGGTCTGGCTGGTCACACGACTTGTGGCGCGTCGGCGCAAATAGAGATGTCTTATTTGGCTGGGGCAGGTCGCATCCGCATTGAAATCAGGTTTGAATTGGGTGCAGGATTGGTGGCATGACCGGAAACGACATTGATCTTCTGGATGATACGACACTTACCGAGATTGGCGCCGATCTGACAGGCGCCAAACCGGCACAGATTCTTTTGCTTGCTTGTGGGGCACTGGCGCATGAAGTGCTTGCCCTGAAGGCTGCAAATGGCTGGGACCACATGGATTTGACATGCCTGCCTGCCAAACTGCATCTGTATCCGGATAAGATTGTCGGTGCGATTGAACAGGCCGTGACCAAGCATCGCGCCAAGTATTCCGAGATTTTTGTGCTCTATGCCGATTGCGGCACCGGCGGCTTGCTAACTGCAAAATGCGCCGAGCTTGGCATCGAAATGCTGGCCGGCCCGCATTGTTATTCTTTCTTTGAAGGCAACGCCAACTTTGCGGCGCATGAAGACGAGATCACCGCGTTTTACCTCACCGATTTTCTGGTGCGCCAGTTCGATGCTTTCATCTGGAAACCCATGGGCTTGGATCGACATCCAGAACTGCGGGATATGTATTTCGGCAACTACACCAAGCTGGTTTACCAGGCGCAGTTGAAGGATAGCAAACTGGAGGCCCTGGCACAGGGCCACGCGAAACGTCTGGGGCTGGCCTATGAATACCGCTTTACTGGATATGGCGATCTAGCGCGGGAGCTTGCGCGCAAGGCTTAATGCGCGCTAGAGAGATTTGCGGCGCGAGATAGCCTTTGCACTTGCACTCGCACTTGCGTTCGCGTCGCAAAACGCCTCAGAATAAATGCAAAACGCTTTAGCCGGCTTTTTCAGGGATTAATCCCTTTGGATAGAACCTTAGCACAAACAACAGAATTGCGCCCATTGTGATCAGGCGCATATGCGCGGTTGAATCGATCAGATGCGCCTTGAGCCACGAATCGTCCGCCATACCAGAGGTCAGAAACGCCAGGACATTGTTACCAATCGGCTCCACCTCGACATAGAGGAACCAAATCAGGAAACCACCCAGAACCGACCCCCAGTTGTTGCCGGACCCGCCAACAATCACCATCACCCAGATCAGAAAAGTAAAGCGCAAGGGCTGATAGGTGCCGGGGGTCAACAGACCATCCATCGAGGTCAGCATAGCGCCGGCAATCCCGCAAACGGCTGAACCCAGAATGAAGACCTGCAAACGTCGTTTGGTGACGTCTTTGCCCATCGCCTCGGCGGCCTCTTCATTGTCACGGATCGCCCGCATCATCCGGCCCCATGGCGAACGCAGTGCCTTTTCCGACATCCACATGATGATTGCCAAAACGATCACAAACAGGATTGCATAGGAGATTTTGACATACAGCGACGAAGCCTCGATCAGATCAAGCCCAAGCCAATCAACCCAGCCGATGAATTGCGGATCGACCTGCAGGTCAACTTCATAGGCAACCGGGCGGGGAATACCGTTGATGTTCTTCACGCCGCGCGTCAGCCAGTCTTCGTTTTTGATGACAGCGATGATAATCTCTGCGATGCCAAGCGTGGCAATGGCCAGATAATCGGACCTGAGGCCAAGTGATATCTTGCCGATCACCCAAGCGGCACCGGCCGCCAACATGCCGCCCACCAGCCAACTGACGGTAATTGGCAGGCCCAACCCGCCGATATGGCCAGCACTGGCGGCGTTAATGCTTTCGATCAATTCGACAGATGGGTCAAACACCGCGCGAAACAAGATGAACCCACCGACAAGCACGGCAATCATCGAGATGTTCCGCTTGCGCCCGGAAGGCATGCGTTTCCACAAGCGGATCGCAAGTAAGATGGTGGCAACGGCGATTACAAGCGCCGCAATGACACCCAGGCCACCCATCGGCCAGGATTCCCGTACCGGCGGCATCGAGGTGATTGCGGCGGCAACACCGCCCAAGGCCACAAAGCCCATCGTGCCGACCGAAAACAAACCAGCATAGCCCCATTGGATGTTAACCCCCAGCGCCATGATCGACGAAATCAAACACAGGTTCAGCAATGCGAACGCGACCGACCAGCTTTGGATGAAACCGGTTATGATCATCAATGCCGCCATCGCGGCAAACAGCGAAATGTTGCGATAGTTCATACTGATTGCCCTTTGAATATGCCCGTTGGTCTGAAAAGCAGAACCAGAATCAGGATGCCGAACGAGACGGCAAACTTGTAATCGGTCGACAGAAGCTGGACCAGGTGGTCAGGTGCCCAGCTTTCCGGCACCACATAGGTTACGACTTTCTTAAACGCATAGGTAACCGAAACCTCGGAGAATGCGATCACAAACCCGCCCGCAATGGCGCCAAGCGGATTGCCGAACCCACCGACAATAGCCGAGGCAAACATTGGCAGCAAAAGCTGGAAGAAAATGAGCGGCTTATAGCTTTTATCAAGCCCATAAAGCGTGCCGCCGACGGTCGTAAGAACCGCCACCAAAATCCAAACGATTGTCACGACGCGTTCCGGATTGATGCCGGACAAAAGCGCCAAATCCTCGTTGTCGGAAAACGCCCGCATTGATTTGCCGGTGCGGGTTTTGTTCAGAAACCAGAACATTGCGGCGACCAATATTATTGTCGTGACAACCGTAATCACCTGACTGCCGCGCAAGGCAAGTCCTTCGGCAAGGCCGGTTACGCGCTTGAAATCACCCGCCGTAAAGATAAACCGCGCTCCATCGGCAAATGTCTGGTCATTGGGGCCGATAATAAAGCGCACAAGACCGTTCATGATGAACATGACACCAAGCGAGGCCATAACCAGAATTATCGGCGCGGCTTTTTGTTTTCGATAAAACTTATAAATCCCGCGATCTGTTCCCAGCAATAACAGGGCGGTGGCAATGATTCCCACAGGTATTGCCAACAGCGCCGTCGGCAGGGGGGCGATCGAAACACCCATTGATTGCAACCACCATGTGGTCAACACCACAGTCATGCCGCCAAACGCCATCGTGTCGCCATGTGCAAAGTTGGAAAACCGCAGAATGCCGTAGATCAATGTAATCCCAAGCGCACCAAGTGCTAATTGGCTGCCATATGAAATCGCCGGAATAAGAACGTAGTTGGCCAGAGCGACCAGTGCGTTAAGGAAATCGACCATTTCTCAGCCCCCCAGAAATGATTTGCGGACTTCAGGATCGGCCAGCAATACCGCACCGGTATCGGTGAACCGGTTTTCGCCTTGCACCAAAACATAGCCCTTGTCGGCGATTGCCAATGCTTGGCGTGCATTTTGTTCCACCATCAGAATGGAAATACCGGTTCGCGCTACTTCGATGATACGGTCAAACAATTCATCCATCACAATCGGCGATACCCCGGCTGTGGGCTCATCCAGCATCAAGACCTTGGGTTGGGTCATCAGTGCGCGCCCGACAGCGACTTGCTGGCGTTGCCCGCCTGAAAGTTCACCCGCCAATTGGCGGCGTTTGTCTTTCAGGATCGGAAACAGATCATAAACCTGCTCCATGGTTTTGCGGATGTCGTCGCGGCGCAGAAAAGCGCCCATTTCAAGGTTTTCTTCGACGGTAAGGGAGGTGAAAACGTTTTGCGTCTGCGGCACAAACGCCATGCCCTTGGCAACGCGATCTTGCGGTGAAAGGCCGGTTATATCCTCGCCATCGATCCTGACGGACCCTTTGCGCAGGTTTAACATGCCGAAAATCGCTTTCATTGCGGTCGATTTGCCAGCGCCATTCGGCCCAACAATCACCGCAATTTCACCCGGCTCAACTGCGACTGTGCAATCGTGCAGAATATCTGCTCCCTTACCATAGCCGCCGCACATATTTTCACCAATCAGGAATGGCGTGTCGCTCATGCGTGGGCCTCATGGATGACTTTGTTTTTCAGGCCGGTGCCCAGATAGGCCTCGATCACCTGTTCGTTGTTTTTGATATCTTCAATTGTGCCTTCTGCCAGCACGCGGCCTTCGGCCATGCAGATCACCGGCTCACACAGGCGGGCAATGAAATCCATGTCGTGTTCGATCACGCAAAATGTGTAGCCGCGTTCTTTGTTCAGCCGCACAATTGCGTCGCCGATCGTGTTCAGCAGAGTGCGGTTCACACCCGCGCCGACTTCGTCCAAAAACACCATTTTGGCGTCAACCATCATGGTGCGGCCAAGTTCCAGCAGTTTTTTCTGCCCGCCAGACAGGTTTCCAGCCACTTCGTCTGCCAGATGGTCGATTGTCAGAAACTCCAGAACCTCATCAGCCTTTTCAGCCAGTGCGCGTTCTTCGGCAGCAACAACGCCACGGCGAAACCACGTGTTCCACAGAACTTCGCCCAACTGTTGGCCGGGCACCATCATAAGGTTCTCCCGCACGGTCATTGATGAAAACTCATGCGCGATCTGAAAGGTCCGCAACAGACCTTTGTGAAATAATTCATGTGGAGGCAGGCCGGTGATATCCTCGCCCATCATCGTGACCCGGCCAGACGTTGGTTTAAGAACCCCGGCGATCACATTGAATAAGGTGGTTTTTCCGGCGCCATTTGGTCCGATTAGTCCGGTGATAGACCCGGCCTTTATCGTCAAACTCGCCCCATCGACGGCGTGAAAACCGCCAAAGTGCTTGTGTACGTCTTCAACGACGATCATTTTTATCCCCCCTTTGTAAAACAGCCCGGATTGCGCCGGGCTGTTTCTTAGTCAAATCGCGGTAAAATCAACGATACTGCTTGGTGACAAATTTGCCGTCAATCACATCGACTTCACGGTAGTTGCCAGCAGATTCGCCGGGTCCGATTAATTCAACAGCCGAGGCACCGACATAGTCAATGTCGCCGCCAGCGTTGATGATATCCAGAGCCTTGCCCAATTCGCCGGGATAGATTTTTTCACCCGGTGCGTTAGCAACATCCATGACCTTGCTTTTGAAAACTTGGGAATCGGTCGACTTGGCCGCTGCCATCGCCAGCATGATCAACGCAGCAGCGTCATAGCTTTCTGGCGAGAACGCGCTTGTGCCATCAAATCCAGCTACTTTTGCCATTTCAACATATGACGAGGCACCCGGGCTGTCTGTGCCTGGATGCTGACCGAATGATCCGTCAATCGCATGGCCAAGGCTGGCAAGCAATGGATCACCGATCATACCGTCGGGCAATTCAAATACCGAGAAAGCACCACTGTCAACCGACGCCTGGATGATGCCTTTGCCTCCTTGATCAAGGTAGCCTGCAACAACCAATACTTCGCCACCGGCCGACGCAAGCGCGCCAACTTCTGCGGAATAATCGGCTTTGCCATCCTCGTGGGCTGTATTGATGGTGACTTTGCCGCCATCTTTTTCAAACGATGCCTGAATCGCGTCAGCCAAACCCTTGCCGTAGTCGTTGTTGGTGTAAGTGATTGCTACGGATTTGAAACCGCGGCTGTTCAGGATGTCAGAAACAACCTGCCCTTGGCGTGCATCCGACGGGGCTGTGCGAAAGAACAGGCCGTCGTCTTCGGCATCAGACAGTGCAGGTGACGTCGCTGAGGGCGAGATCATTACGATGCCGTTTGGACGCGCAACGTTCTGCAGCATCGCACCTGTGACGCCCGAACAGTCGCCGCCAACTATGGCTGCTACTTTGTCGGATGTGACCAGACGTTCCATCACAGCTATTGCCGCAGCACTGTCGATGCAAAGGTCATCACCGCGTACGGGAACGACGGTCAGGCCGCCAAGAAGTTTGCCGGATTTAGTCACTTCAGCCATGGCGAGTTCAGCGCCATCAGCCATTGCAGGGGTTATCGATTCAATCGGTCCGGTAAAGCCCAGAATGATGCCGATTTTCACCTCTGCAGCGAATGCGCCGGTGGTGAATAGTGCTGTTGCCGCAGTAGCAAGCAAGAATTTTTTCATTTTTTTCTCCCGAGTGTTAAATGAGAGAACAGCTTAGTAGTAAGGGTTTAAAAAGAAAAGCCTAGATTTTTGGACGACATTTTGCACTACATTGCGGCATGCCGCAATTTCAGACGAGGCGTGACCTAACGGAGGCCCTTCGGGCCACGCCAATGAGGCCCTGCGGGCCGGATTTAGTGTTTTTGACGTTGCGATACAGATTAGTTGAGCGACGCCTGCGATCCGCGCTCGCGGTAAGGCGTTGTATCATAGTGAGAACGGTAACATTTCGAGAAATGCGACGGGCTGGCAAAACCACAGGCAAGGGCGACGTTGATCACACTCATGTCGGTCTGCATCAGCAGATTGCGGGCTTTTTGCAGCCTCAATTCCATATAATAGCGTTTTGGCGACCGGTTAAGGTAACGGCGAAACAAACGTTCAAGCTGGCGCGTAGACATGCCAACATCGCGCGCCAGAATAGAAGGCGATACCGGTTCTTCGATATTTGCCTCCATCATCTGGATGACTGTCGACAATTTCGGATGCCGCACGCCAATCCTTGTAGGAATCGACAGGCGTTGTTCGTCGCGGTCGGTACGGATCGAGGTGTAGATCAGCTGATCGGCAACCGTGTTGGCCAATTCCTGCCCATGATCGGATGCAATAACATTCAGCATCAAGTCAAGCGACGACATGCCACCAGCCGAGGAATAACGGTTGCCGTCGACCACATAAATCGACTTTGTCAGCTGCACTTCGGTAAATTCTTCTTCAAAACTGTCGTGGTTTTCCCAATGTATCGTACATTTCTTGCCATCCAGCAGCCCGGCCTTCGCGACTGTATAAGCGGCCGTACATAAGCCGCCGATCCCGGCACCTTTGCGCGCCTCCCGACGCAGCCAGTTCAATACCGGCTTTGTGGTGGCATCTTTAATGTGAATTCCGCCGCAGACCATAACTGTGTCGTCGCGATTAACCAGATCAAGCCCCATGCTGACTTTCATTTCAACACCGTTTGAGGCCAGGGCGGTTTGGCCGTTCTCGCTGGCTAAGCTCCAGCGATAAATCTGGCTGCCACCGACACGATTGGCGATGCGCAATGGCTCGATCGCCGACGCGAAAGACGCCATTGAAAAGTTCTTCAACAGAAGAAACACGAAATGCCGGGTGCGAACTTCGGATTTGTCGGCCATTTGTACCTGAACTTTAAATTTGGACGAAATCCGACATGAGATTCGTTCTTTCGCGACACTCACAGAAGCATGTTAAAAGGTAAAGGGGGCCACTTGTGATATTTCCAGCGCCTGATCACTGTAAGGTTTATTTGCTGGTCAAGCTGAAATGCGGTTATTATAAACACGCCCTTAAACTAAAGACGACCGGAGAAAACTTATGACACGGGTTTGGACTAAATCTGACTGGCGCAGTAAGCCGCGCATCCAGATGCCCACATATACTGATAAAGCCGCTCTGGCAGCAGTCGAAATGCAATTGGCCAAATATCCGCCATTGGTTTTTGCTGGCGAGGCGCGGCGGTTGAAAGCGGCACTTGGGCAGGTTTCCGAAGGGCAGGCGTTTTTGTTGCAGGGCGGCGACTGCGCCGAAAGCTTTAGCGAATTTTCGGCTGATTCCATCCGCGACACTTTTCGCGTGATGCTGCAAATGGCGGTCGTACTGACTTATGCCGCCAAAGTGCCGGTCGTCAAAGTCGGTCGGATGGCCGGTCAATTTGCCAAGCCGCGGTCGGCGGATACCGAAGTTATTGATGGGGTCGAGTTACCCAGTTATCGCGGCGATATTATCAACGATATCGAATTTACAGCTGCGTCGCGCATTCCGGACGCAAGCCGGATGTTGCAGGCCTATACCCAATCAGCAGCCTCGTTAAACCTGCTGCGTGCATTCAGCCAAGGCGGCTATGCAGATATACACCGGGTGCATTCCTGGACTTTGGGCTTTTCCGAAGGTGATAAGGCCGAGAAATACCGTGATCTGGCCAACCGGATTTCTGACTCTCTTGATTTTATGACAGCGGCCGGCATCAACAGCGACACGTCACACCGCCTTAGCACCGTTGACTTTTATACCAGCCACGAAGCCTTGTTGCTGGAATACGAAGAGGCTTTGTGCCGGATTGACAGCACAACCGGTTTGCCAGTTGCCGGTTCCGGCCATATGATCTGGATCGGCGATCGTACCCGGCAGCCCGACGGCGCACATGTTGAATTCTGCAAAGGCGTGCAAAACCCGATCGGGTTGAAATGCGGCCCGTCGATTACGACCGATGATCTGAAAGTTCTGATCGAGACTTTGAATCCGGAAAACGAACCCGGGCGATTGACGCTGATCAACCGCTTTGGGGCCGGCAAAGTTGGCGATAACATGCCAAGGCTGATCCGCGCCGTAGAAGAAGAGGGCTATAAGGTTGTCTGGACCTGTGATCCGATGCACGGCAACACGATCAAGTCGCCGTCTGGCTATAAAACCCGGCCATTTGAAAGCGTGTTGCGTGAAGTGCGCGAGTTCTTCCAGATCCACAATGCCGAGGGTACGATCCCGGGTGGTGTGCATTTTGAAATGACCGGCAAGGACGTGACGGAATGTACGGGTGGCGTACGGGCCGTGACGGATGAGGATCTTTCCGATCGCTATCACACAGCGTGCGATCCGCGCCTCAACGCCAGCCAGTCGCTGGAATTGGCGTTTCTTGTATCCGAAGAATTGTCGCAGCGGGTGCAGGAAAGGCGCGCTGCGGTTTGACCGGGTGCATCATCAGGTTTGAAACCCCGGTCGCGTTGACCGGGGTTTTGCTTTAGTCAGCAGATTTTACCAGACGTAAATAGTTTCCCCTATCAGATGTTTGCCCTTGGCTGGCTTGCAAACTGGACTGGCTTGAATAAACGTCCGGGCTTTCAGAGAAACCCGCCACTGTCTCCCGCACGCCAGTGAAATCGGTTGTGACAATCCGGGTGACTTTCTTGGTCGCCAACTTAAATCGGCACGGAGGCGCTCCCCTCAGGCCTTCGGTCACAAGGCAACCAAGGATGCGCGACATCTCGCCCTGATCACCTTTCAACGGCAGCAACAGCATCTGCGCGGACAACGACGTTACCCCGGGGCGCGCGGCCTCCAGATGCAATTCGACGATTTCCGGTGCGTCAAAGACGGACGCAAGGATGTTTTCAAATTCCCCACGGCCTTCAGGTGCTATTATCGACGTAGCGGGCATACCACGCACTTCCATGCCCATAATGGTGCATATTTGAATGCCAGCGATCCGAAACCGGACGTGATCTGCTTGAACGCGTTCAAGAATAAACGCGTGTTCCAACGCGTTTTCAATCTGGCGCGGGTCAACTTCTGAACGCAATGGCGCGTTGCGTCCGTCGCGCAGGCGCTCCCAGTATTCCAGTATTTCGACAAGAACGGGGTTTTTCATCGGCTTTCTATACTGCAGCAATTGAAAAACATTGCCGCCCTTTTCACATTGTTGTCTCATTCTCGTGGCCTTTACATTTCACAGGATCCGCCCACCCTTTAGATTGAGATAAGCTTTGTTGTGAAACAGGACCGGATTTGTTAACCCTATCTTCGCAATGCTTACCTAAGTCTTAACATTGCATAAAATGTGATGAAAAGTGAGGTAAAAACTGTTAAATGGTTAATTCAATGACGGGATTTGCCGCACTTAAAGGTGCGGGACATGGGGTTAGCTGGGCATGGGAAGTGCGGTCGGTTAACGCGCGCGGCCTTGATCTGCGTCTGCGTCTGCCCGAAGGACTGGATGATCTTGAGATCACGGTTCGCAAAGCTTTCAGCGAAAAACTGACGCGTGGCAACGTGTCTTTAGGGCTAAGGCTGCAAAGTAACGCTGCCAACGCCGCCGCTGGTTTGGTGAGCGATCAGTTGGACAAGGTGCTGGCTGCCCTTAAGATTGTTGAGCAACGTGCTGAAACGATTGACCTTCATCTGACTGCCAGTTCGGCCGCAGACGTATTGGCCTTGCGCGGTGTTCTTGATCAGAGCGATCAGGCGGAAACCGATCAAACAGCGCTGATTGCCGATCTGAAAGCGCAAATTCCCACACTGATTGCGGCCTTTTCCAGTGCACGAGCCGACGAAGGGCGTGCACTTGGTCAAATTTTGAACGAACAACTTGCCCGCATTAAGACATTGGTGGCCGAGGCGGCACTTGCCGCAGTGGAACGTCAGGCGCAAGTGGCCGAGAACCTGCAAGTAAACCTTAAACGCGTGCTGGATAATTCTGAAGGCGCTGACAGCGCGCGGGTGGCACAGGAATTGGCGATGCTTGCCGTTAAGGCCGATGTGGCCGAGGAAATTGACCGCTTGGGGGCGCATATTTCGGCGGCCCTGGACCTTTTGGCAGCAAAAGCGCCGATTGGGCGAAAATTCGATTTCCTGATGCAGGAATTCAACCGCGAGGCCAACACATTGTGTTCCAAGTCCGGTTCAACCGAGCTTACCCGGATTGGTCTTGACCTAAAGACGGTTATCGACCAGATGCGCGAACAGGTCCAGAACGTGGAATGAAATGACACAGCGGCGCGGTTTACTTGTTATTTTATCCTCGCCCTCAGGCGCCGGGAAATCCACATTGGCCAAGCGGTTGATGGCATGGGATTGCCGCCTCAGTTTTTCAGTGTCAGCCACCACGCGCACGCCGCGAACCGGTGAACTGGACGGCCGCGAATATTTCTTCAAATCCCGCGATGAATTCCTGAAAATGGTCAAAGACGGCGAAATGTTGGAACACGCCGAGGTTTTCG
>ERZ890510.1386-NODE-1386-length-15884-cov-4.631562_pt1 | contig 15884 bp, 13 predicted proteins | sample MGYA00521265_ERZ890510 | MGnify/ENA primary metagenome ERZ890510 (study PRJEB32303, sample SAMEA104408624) | aquatic metagenome | biome: Brackish water; feature: Chemocline; material: water | place: Baltic Sea | collected 2014-10-26T21:54:00 | depth 110 m ...
CGCGCGTGATTCCAGAAGGTGCGCAAATTGTGAGCGAATCGAACATCGCCGATGTTCGCCTGCCACAATCCTCGCCGGTGCCGATGGAGGGTCACGTCACCTCGAGTTATTTGAGCGCGGTGCTCGGACGATCCATTGCGTTGGCGCTCGTGCGCGACGGTTTTAGGCGGACCGGCGAGATGGTCTACGCAGTCGCCGACGGCCATGCCATCGCCGCGCGAATCGGCCCGACAGTGTTCTACGATCCCGACGGAACTAGACGGGATGGATAGGGTCGTTCATCGTCAGAGTCCCTTGGACGACTACCCGCCAATGTTCGCCGATTTGGCTGCGCACGGACTGACTGTGTCCGTCGTGCCGCCGCTCGGCCAGATCAACCTTCGCGGCCTTGATCATGAAATCGCCCAAGCGGTAGCGGCAGCGTGCAACGGCCTTGACGTAACCGGGCCGACCAACCGTTGCGTCGCAGCCGGTGCATCCTGGTCGCTATGCCTCGGGCCTGACGAGTGGCTGCTGGTTGTCCCCAAGGATGATACCAACGATACGGTGCGTGATCTCGCGGTCGGGTTGGCTGGCAAACACGCGTCGATCGTCGATGTTTCGTCGAACCGCATCGCCCTGGATGTTGGCGGACCAAAGGCGGTGTCCCTGTTTTCGTCGCTCACCAGCTTCGACATGACCGACCTCAGGCCCGGCCGCTGCGCCCAGACCATGCTAGCCAAGGCGCAGGTCATCATTCACCCGCTCGCCGCGCCCACAACCTACCGCGTTTTTGTCCGCCCTTCGTTCGCACGGTATCTCGCCGACGTCATCGTCGATGCGGCACGTTTCCTATAACCCTGGCCGCGAACCGGGATCCTTGGCGCATGCCGCTGCGCATTCTGGCTCTGTCGGACGACGCGAGAGGTCATAGAGGCCTGGGCCGCTGGCCATCCCCTGTGCGGTCGGCGATACTCGCCCGCCCCGGCGCGCAAACGTGTGCATGTGGTTAATATTCCAAGGGTGCCCGTTTTGACCGCTGCCGACCAGCCATCTGCGATTGCCTTGCAACGGCTGGACGCCTTGGTCGCTGCAGGCTACGCGGTCCAGCGGCGTCGCTCAAAAGTGGCTACCGCGTTGTCGCTCCACCATCCTTCACGCCATCGGCGCCGGGGCGCACCGCCATCGCTTCTCCTCTATGAAGACGGCTTGATCGCCACCTATCCGCAGGAACGGCAGGGCCGTCTGCGTTTTGCCGCCGACAACGCGGCGGTTTTCGACGCATTTCTAAACCTGGTCCCGTCGCCCAGCTACTGGGAGCTGGCAGCCCCGACGGTGAAACTCGTTATGGTGTTTGGAACACTGGCCGCATTCGGGGGTGTCGTCTTGTGGGCCATTCTGAACGGCCAAGTCGCGGTGACGGGGTTTGTCGTTCACCTCATCCTGTTTTCCGCCCCCTTCATGGCCATTCGACTTTTTCTCAAATAGGGCGAGGGCGGGTCGAACGGCCGGATTCTGAGCCGCCGCGCGGCAACGCCGGGGATCCGATTAGCGGATGATCAATTAATTCTCCCGGTTTTGGCCATATTCGCCGAAAAAGTGCAGTGGTAGCCGTCTAACGCGTCTCGCGGCGTCGGAGACGCTATTCCATTTTTGGTTCTGAAGAACTACTTTCGCGAACCTTTAGGGAGGAACTTTCATGAATAAAAGAACACTTTTAGGTTTTGTCGGCGCTACCGTTCTCGCGATGTCTTTGGCGAGCGGCGCGCAGGCGCAGCAGTTGCTGCGGGTGAGCGGTGGCCTCGCTGGCACCTATCCGCTCTTTGCGGCAAAACTCACAGAACTCATTAACAAGAATATTCCGGACGTCAAAGCGGCAGCCGTGTCCGGTGATTCGGTCAAAGCGCAGATTGATCTCCAGAACGGCCAAGTTGATTACAAGATCGGCTACACCTACGACGTCAAACGGATCGCCGATGGCCTATCGACGGTTCCCATTAAGACCCCGGACGTTTGCCATATCATGACACTCTACGGCTCGGGTCTCTTTGCCGTTGCAAAGACCGACGGGATCAAGAACCTTCGCGAACTCGGTAAAGGCAAGTACCGGATGTGGACGGGGTCCAAAACCGGCTTCTTCTTCAACTTGGTCTCGCCCGCGCTTGAGGCGCATGGCGTCGATATCCTGAAGATCGAGAAAGACGGAACCATTCTGGAGTCCTTCGGCTACGGCGACACAGTCACGGCTTTCCAGGATCGTCGTCTGGATGTGACCTATTTCTCCGGTGGCATCCCCTACAGCTTGATGTTGCAACTCGAAAACTCACCGGGTTTCCACCTCATCGATTGGGATGACGAAGCGCTGACGAATATGAGCAAGATTCGCCCGGGCATCTTCCGCGGCGTTGTGCCGGCGGGTTCCTACAAAGGCCAGGACAAAGACGTCAATGTGCCGTGGTACGTGAACCAATTGGTTACGAATTCCAAGTTGCCCGTTGACCTCACCTATCAGGTCACCAAGATCATGAACGAACAGGCCAAAGAGTTTCACGGGCTGTTTGGCGGTTCGACGGAAATCGGTGTGAACGATCCCCTCGAAAACAACCAGGTCCCGGTCTGCGAGGGCGCCAAGAAGTACTATCGCGAAAAGGGAAAGATGTAGGCCCAACTCGGGCACTGCCGCGCTTCGCGGTGGTTTTAGATCGGACTCCGGGGCCAGTCGGCCCCGGAGTTTCCTTGGCTAAACCGGCACCACGATGATCCGCGATATCGCCTACGGTGAGACCTCGTTCATGCGCCATTGGCGCGGCTGGGTCATCGCCGTTCTCGGCAGTTTTTACGTTCTCATTCATCTATACGCCGGCTTCTACGGACCGCCGGAATCGATCCTGTTCCGCGCGTTCCACGTCGGCACCGCGCTTGCACTCGTGTTTCTCTATTTCCCTTTGTTCAAGAACGCTCGGGGCCCGCTAAAGTGGGTTGCCTGGACAATCGATTTCATCTTGATCGCGGGTGCGTTCTGGATCCTCATCTATTTCGTTTTGGAGCTCGAGACCTGGGACTACCGACGGTTTGCGCTGCGCTTTGAGGAGTACTTCACAGCAGCCTTGCTGACGCTTCTTGTGCTTGAGGCTGCCCGGCGCGCGGTCGGACCGGTACTCGTAGTGATCTGCGCGATATTCTTGCTGCAGGCCCGTTTTGCCGATCACTTTCCAGGCATGTTCTACGGTCCGCCGGCCTCATGGGATCGGTTGACCGAAACCCTCCTGCTGGGCAGCGACGGCATCTTCGGTATCCCCGTGGCGGTGATGGCACAGTTCGTTGTGCTGTTTATTCTCTTCGGCACGCTGCTCAATATCACCGGCGGCGGTAAGTTCTTCACCAGATTGGCATTCGCGCTCTTCGGGCATCGTACCGGGGGGCCTGCGAAAGCAGCGGTTGTCTCGTCGGCAATGATGGGCAGTTTGTCGGGTAGTTCGATCGGCAACGTCATGACGACCGGCGCCTTCACAATCCCTTTGATGCGGCACCTCGGGTACAAGCGTGCCTTTGCCGGTGGTGTCGAGGCCGCGGCGTCGAACGGCGGGATCATCATGCCGCCTGTGATGGGGGCGGTTGCCTTCATCATGGCCGAGTTCCTCGATCGGCCCTATCTCGAAATCATTATGGCCGCCGCGATCCCGGCGCTCCTGTATTACGTCGTCATTTTCGTCACCGTTCATCTTGAAGCCAAGAAGTTGGGGTTGGCGACGATGGACAAGGCGAACCTGCCCAGCCCGTGGCCGATCATCTGGCGCCAAGGATATTTGGCCTTGCCACTTGTGTTGATCATCGTTGCGTTGGTCCTCGGTTACTCGATCGTCTATGTCGCCATCGTCATCATCATCACAACATTTGCCTTGGCCTTGCTGCAACGAACCAACCGGATGACGCCGGTCCGGCTGGCCGATGCGATTGAGCAAACGGCGCGAGCCACGGTGGGCCTATCGGCGACCGCGGCGGCGGCCGGCATCATCATTGGTTCGATCTTCGCGACGGGTCTGAGCTTTCAGATCAGTCAGGCTGCGGTCGAATTCTCGGGCGGCCAGATTTGGATATTGCTGCTGATTACCGCGATCATGGCGTTGATCATGGGCATGGGGATGACGGCGGCGGCGGTCTATATCACGCTGGTCGCCACGGTTATTCCGATTCTGACCCGGGCCGGGATTCCCGATATCGCGGCGCATTTCTTTGCCTTTTACTACGGCATTATTTCGAACATCACGCCGCCGATCGCGCTGACCGCTTTTGCCGCAGCGCCGATTGCCGGTGCTGGCCCGATGGCAACCGCGGTTCAAGCAACGCGGCTCGGCGCTGCATCGTTTCTGTTGCCCATCTTGTTCATCTACGGACCAGCGCTTCTCCTCGAGGGCGAGTGGTGGGAAGTGATCACGGTAAGTGGCACCGCGTTCTTGGGTTTGTCCTCACTCGCCATTACCTTCACGGGCTACTTGTTTGGCCCGGTGCCGATGTGGCAGCGAGTCTTTTTTCTTGGCGCGACCGGATTACTAATCGCGCCCGAACTGGCCACCGACCTCGGCGGCATAACGTTGTTTGCCGTGGGCTGTGCCGTGAACTTCTGGTGGAGCCGCCGGCCCGAGACCGGCGCTGGTACCGAGAGACGTCGGGTAAGAAGAGAAGAGCGCGCAAACGCCGATCCGACAACTGGCGTTGGCGGTTTCTTCCAGCGCATGGTCCAGCGGCGTCTCGAGAAAGAGGGGGAGGAGGCCAAGTTGGACGCCCCCCCCAAGGACATCAACGATTTGACCAAGGAATTGATGTCCGACAAGGAAGGCGATGGCAACACCAAAGAAGTAACCACCGTCGGTCTCTTTATCGGCTGGGGCGTCGTGATCGCGATCGCGGGCGCGTTCGAGTTCATGGGGCAGATTGTCCTCCACGCGACCGATCCGTTGGTCTGGTTGGCGGTTATGGCAGCGCTCTCGGTCGGCGGCGTGTTCGGGATCGTCGTGACGTGGCGCACCTTTGCCCGGTCAGAGAACGCACCGCCGCCCTATAAGGCGCGGTAGGAACGGAGCGTCATCATGGATTTTAGCCTCACGGACGAACAGCGCGCACTTCTAGAGTCGGTCGATAAAATGCTGGCGCAGCATCTGCCGGCCGATGAAGTGCGCCGCAGAGACCAAGCGCACGAGCCGCCGGATTTCCTGCTCAAGCACTACGCAAACCTCGGATTGCTCGCTATTCCGTTTCCCGACCGCTACGGCGGACTCGACGGCGCTTGGCAGACCGTCGCTGTCGCCCACGAGCGTCTCGGTTATCACGCCGCCATGGCGGCATCGTTGTACGGCACGACGCTCGGTTTCGGCGGCATGTCTGTCTACACCTACGGATCTGACACACAACGCGAGACGCTACTGCCGAAAATCATCGCGGGCGATCTCCGCTTTTCACTCGGTCTGACCGAACCTGGCGCAGGAACCGATGCCGGCGCCCTGATCACGCGTGCGCGGCGCGGCGATGGCGGCTGGATCGTCAACGGTCGCAAGACCTGGATCAGTGGGGCCGATCAAGCTGACTACATCGTCACCGCATGCCGTACGACCAAAGGGTCCGAGGGCAATCGCGGGATCTCCATGCTGCTCGTACCGCGCAGCGCCCAGGGCATCAACATGACCCCGCTCCAGAAAATCGGCAACAACTGTCTGACCTCATGGGACATCGCCTTCGAAGACGTCTTCGTGCCCGATGACGGGTTGCTGGGCGATGAAGGTGACGGCTTCAAACACCTCATGTCGACACTGCAGTTTAGCCGCTCCGGCCAGGCCGCCAATGCGATCGGCCAATCGCAACGCGCGGTCGATATTGCCGTTGCTCATGTCAAAGAGCGTGTCCAGTTCGGGCGTCCGCTCGGCAAGTTTCAAAGTGTGGCCCACCGCATTGCCGATATGCAGACGCGGGTCGATCAAGCTCGCTTCGTTCTTTATCATTTGGCCTGGCTGATCGATCAGGGTGGGCGGTGCCGCAAGGAAGCTGCCCAGGCTAAGACGGTGGCGTCCGAGTGTCTGCAATACGTCACCCATCACGGTATGCAACTTCTCGCCAGCGCTGGTTATGCGATCGAAAGCGACATGCAACGTCTGTGGCGCGATTCGCGTCTCTATACATTCGGCGAAGGCGCTAACGAAATACAGCGCGACATCATTGCCCGCGAAGTCGGGCTGTAGAACCCCGGGGAAGAAGACGCCATGACCTACGCCATCAAAGCCATCGACGCCGTCGTCAATATCTGGACTGACGAGGCCATGGCCCACCGGCCCAAGACCAGCCAGGACTTCTTCGTCGGCAAAATCGGGGTCGAGCAGGGCACCTACACCGGGATCTCCCATGAGGAGATGCTTAAGCGCATGGACGCCGCCGGGGTCGAGATGTCCTTCCTCATCGCCAACAAGAGCGGCCAGATGGGCTTGCCGTCCAGTTCGTTCATTCCCTATGAGGTCGTCGCTGACGCCGTGAAGGCGCATCCCGACCGCTTCCGCGGATTGGCTGGCATTGATCCGACCCAGGGCATGACCGGGGTCAAAGATCTTGAGCGCGCCGTCAACGACCTTGGGTTCGTGGGCGCGCACTTCTATCCTCACTGGTTTGACATGCCGCCCAACCATGCGCGCGTCTATCCGTTCTATGCTAAATGCGTCGAGCTCGACGTCCCAATCCAAATGCAAGTCGGGCAATCGCTTGTCTACACGCCGGACCGCCGGTTGCGCAGTGTCGGCCGCCCGATAACCCTCGACGATGTCGCGTGTGATTTTCCTGAGCTCAAGCTTGTCGGCATCCACGTCGGGATTCCGTGGGTCGACGAAATGATCGCCATGGCGTGGAAACACGAGAACGTCTACATTGGTTCGGACGCGCACGGCCCAAAATACTGGCCGCCGCAGTTCGTCCACTACATCAACACCTACGGCAAACACAAAGTCATCTTTGGCACCGACTTTCCTGTGCTCGATTTCGAGCGCACCCGCAAAGAGATAGAAGATCTTGGCTTGCGCGAGGACTCGTTGCGGTTGTTCCTGCGCGACAACGTCCGCCGCCTCTACAAGCTCTGATCATGGCCCGCGACACGCTTCTCCACATCGCCGATGCGATAAGCCACAACGCGGGGCGCCGCCCGGACCACCCGGCATTGATCGAGCGCGATGGCAACGTCATCACCTATAAGGCGCTCGATCGGTTGATGCGCCAGACGGCCAATCATCTCGTGGCGCAAGGGATCAAGGCCGGCGACATCGTCGGGTTGTCGATGCCCGACACAGCGGGCCATCTCGTGGCCATGTTCGGCTTGTTCCGGATGGGCGCGATTTTGCTGCCGATGGACATTCGCTGGACCCCTGAAGAAAAACACCGGATCGTCGACTTTTTCGGCGCGACGGCGGTTGTCGCGGACGCGCCCGTTGAGGGTGCGCGGACACTGTGCGTGGATGACGCTTGGGATGCTGCCGTCGCAGGCCAAAGTGTCGACGGTGCGTTTCCAAACGACATCGGTGATCCCCTGTGGCTGTCGCTCTCGTCCGGGACCACGGGGATTCCTAAGGGGCCGTTGGTCACGCATCGCCAGATGGTTCTGCGTTTCATCTCCCAAGCCGTGAACCTCGGTTTCAACGAGCACGACCGTAACATCTTGGCGACACCGCTCTATTTTGGCGGTGGCCGGGGCTTCACGATTTCGAATCTCTATTTCGGCGCGACCGTTGTGATGCACCCGCCGCCGTATAAGGCCGAAGAACTCGCCGACACAGTCAACCGGATGGGGGTCACGTCACTCTTCCTGGTGCCGACGCTGTTTCGCCGCATGTTGGCGATCGCCCCTGATGGTCGCTTGCTGTTTCCCAATTTGCGCATGCTGATTTCCAGCGGATCGATTCTCCATGGCGACGAACGCGAAGCCATCAAGCGCGCCCTCAACCCGCATTTCGTGAATCTGTTCAGTTCGACCGAAGGTGGCGGCGTGGCCATCTTGGCGCCGGACGATCCCGCCGAAAAGGCCGCCTCGGTTGGCCGGGCCGCGTATCGCAACGAGTTTCAGGTTGTCGATGAAAACGACCAGCCGGTTGCCGCCGAGGCCGTCGGGCGTATTCGACAACGCGCACCCTGGTTACCGGACGGTTTCTATCGCAACGAGGAAGAGACCAAGAAATCGTTTCGCGACGGTTGGTATTACACCGGCGATCTCGGCAAGATCGACGCACAAGGCTATCTGTACGTCGTTGGTCGCGTGAAGGACATGATCATCCGCGGTGGCATCAACATCTACCCGGCCGAGATTGAAGATCTTTTATGCAAACACGATGCGGTTCACGACGCCGCCGTGGTGGCGTGGCCCTCGCGCCTTTTGGGCGAAGAGGTTGCCGCTTTTGTCGTCACGAAAAGTGACATCGACGAGACGGACTTGATCGCCTATTGCCGCGGCGCGCTGGCACCCTACAAAGTGCCCAAGGCGATCTTCTTCGTCGACGATCTGCCAAAAAGTGCGCAAGGCAAAGTGCTCAAAAACGACCTTGCGGAGCGCCTGCCTAAACTGCCGTAGCTGTCAGTCCGACAGCCGCAGTGTGGCCCCTGAATTGCGCCCTGTGGCCATGAGCCAGTCGCGAAAAACGGCGACCTGCGGTTCGTCCAGCGCCGCTTGTAGGCCGACGGCGAGATAGTCGAAAACAAATGAAGAAGCGGTTCCGAGTGGCGCGACCAGCGTCCCCTCGGCCAGGTCGCGCTCCACTAATGCGCCGCGACCGAGGATCACGCCATGACCGTGGCGCGCGGCGACGATCGCCATACTAGCGCCGCCAAACCGGTGCCCTAAGGAAGGGTCGATGGCGTGGAACCCTTGACTGGCCAACCACGTTTGCCATGTGGGGTACCAAGCATTGCGATGCATTGTGTCGTCGTGGATTAACGGGATGGGTCGACGAAAATCCAAAGCATTCTCCAGTTTATGTACAGCTTGGAAGGAGGGGCTGCAGACCGGGAAAATTGTCTCGCTCATGATCTTCTGCACGACCAACCCCTGATACTGGCGCGTGCCGTAGGCGATAGCCATGTGCGTCCGGTACGTGAGCGCCGTGGGGTCCGACGGTCGCCCCAGCAACTCGACGACGATTCCAGGATAGTCCTTGGCGAAACTCTCCAGATGCGGAATGAGCCAGTGTTCCGCAAATGAGGCTTCGACGCTGACGCTAACCCGGCCCGGCCGTTGTGCGACCGTCATCCGCCGAACAGCCTCTTCAATGCTGTCCAGACCTGCGGATAACGCGGGAAGGCAGTCCTGTCCGGCCGCGGTGAGCGACACCTTGCGGGTCTCCCGCAAAAAAAGCGGGACGCCCAAAAATTCCTCAAGGTGGCGAACCTGGTGGCTGACCGCCCCCGGTGACACGCCCAGCTCTCGGGCCGCCTTGGTCATGCTCATATTTCGTGCCGCCGCCTCAAAGGCGCGGATCGCAGTCAGGGGTGGGAGTTCGCGCGGCAAAGGGGCCCCATGAGTGAATTATTTTCAATTGTGAGGCGACAATATCTTTGTTGTCAATGTGGAGCCAGGGCGGTCTTATCTTTACCGGAGAAGGGCCGCAAAGGCCTAAATTTGGGAGGAATAGAATGAATAAGCCCACGAATTGGCTGGGCAGCGCTGCCCTTGCTGCAGTCCTAGCCCTGTCAGCGGGCGGAGCGGGGGCTCAAGAGAAGACATTTATCTTCGGTGCCGTCGGCACCCCGGCTGGCTTTGATACGGACGCCTGGCTGACCGGCACGCTGGAGACGACGGTCAACGTTTACGAAGGTCTGACCAAGCACGCGATCGTCACGGACGGGTCCGGCCGCGAGGTCATCGACGCGAGCAAGGTCGAGCCGCATATGGCCGAGAGCTGGACGGTGAGCGACGGCGGTAAAGTCGTCACCTACAAGATCCGTCCCGGCGTAAAGAGCCCGTTCGGTAACGAACTTTCGGCGCACGATGTGGCCCATTCCTGGGCCATGGCAAAAGACCGCAAGAGGGTCGGCAACTTCATGGTCAAAGTCGGCCGCGTCGAGTCCGTCGAGGCGATCTCCGACAGCGAGGTCAAGTTCACACTCGGCACAGCCAACAATATCTTTCCGCGGATTCTGTCGACAGTCTTCCCGGCCCTGGTCGATTCGAAGGTAATGAAAGAACACGCCACGGCCGACGACCAATGGGCGACCAAGTGGATGGCGAAGAACACGGCCGGCTTCGGTCCCTACCATGTCGAATCGGTGAAGCCCGGCGAAGGCGCGGTCCTTGTCTACAACAAGAACTATTTCGAAGAGAAACCTTACTTCACCCGTGTGATCTATCGAGAGATTCCTTCCGCCGCGAGCCGTGCGGCGCTGGTGAAGAGCGGCCAGATCCATTGGGCCGACCAGATGCCGATTCAGCAGCTTGTTGACCTCATCAAGGACCCGAAAGTCAAAGTAGACAGCGTGCCAGGTACCGGCGCGGCGACCCTCCGCATGAACCCGAACTTCAAGCCGTTCGACGACATCCGGGTGCGCAAGGCGATCAACTACGCGTTCGACTACAACGCGGTGCACGAGGCCGTCTTCCGCGGTCTTGGCGAGCTGTCGGATTCGATCCTCGCACCCGCGTTTGGCGCGTACTACACGCCAGCGCAGACCTACCAGACGGACCTCGGCAAGGCGAAAGCCCTACTCTCGGAGGCGGGTCATGCCAACGGTCTGGATATTCAGTTGGAATACAGTGACAACTGGTGGTGGGAAGAGTCTCTCGCGATCCAGACAAAGGATGCTTTGGCAAAGGCTGGCATCAACGTCGCGCTGAAGCGGATTCCGAAGACCGAGATGAACTCGCGCCGCCGGATCGGCAAGCGTGACATTCCGTTCTTCCCGCACTTGGCCAACGCCTTCGTGCTCGACCCGGGCTATGCCTTCTATCTGTCGGCGCATAGCGAGGGGTCGTCGGACGTCAACGACTACAACAACCCCAAGTTCGATGCTCTGGTTGATGCGCTGATCGGCGAAACTGACACCACAAAGGCAATCGCGTTGGCGAAGGAAGCGCAGATGATGCACGCCGACGATGCAACCTTCGTCATCTCGGACTTCCCGAAGACGTACGCGGTTACCGCTCCGTGCATCAAGGGTTGGCTGTGGTATCAGCACGACCGCGTCGTGTGGAAGCACCTGCGCTGCGAGGGCTAGGTTTAGACTTGGCCTAAACGGCTTAGACGTCAGGGATGTCCGTCCGAAATTTTCTTCTAAGACGGCTGGTAATGGTGGTGCCCATTTTGTTGGGCATCACCTTCCTGACGTTCATGCTTGTCCGCATCGGCGACCAAAATCCGGTCGCGATGCTCGGCGGGCCGATGGCCGACGAGGTCACCTTTGCCGTGATCGAGAAGGAGTTGGGGCTCGACAAGCCATTCTTCGTCCAGTTTGGTATCTACCTCGGTAATCTCGTTCAGGGCGATCTCGGTGAATCCTGGCAATCATCCGAGCGGGTTGCCGACGAAATCAGAAACCGATTGCCGGCTAGCCTCGAACTTCTGGTCTTTTCGGTCCTTTTAGGGGCCCTCGTCGGGGTCCCGGTCGGCTTGCGGTCGGCGCAGCGACCCAATGGGCTTTTCGATCAAGTCAGCCGCTTCGTCTCGCTGTTCGGGTTTTCCGTCCCGACCTATTGGATCGCGCTGATGTCGATTTTCGTGTTTTTCTTTCTTCTGCGATGGGCGCCGCCCCCCATGGGCAGGCTCGACATTGCTTCGTTCCCGCCGCCCGATCTCACCGGTAGCTATTTTATTGACAGTGTACTCACCGGAAATTGGACGACAGCGTGGTCTGCGTTGGGCCAGTTGACGCTCCCCGTGATCCTCTTTTCGATCATTGTGGCGGCGCCGATCATCAAACACACACGGGCGATATCGCTCGAAGTCCTGGCCAGCGACTATGTCCGCTATGCCCGCGCGCAAGGCCTACGCCCCAGAACGGTACGGCGCGTAGCGTTGCGCAACGCCATTACCCCGATTCTAACCTTCATCGGCACCGAGTTGACGGGCCTTCTCGCTGCCGTTTCGCTGCTCGAGCTTATTTTCGCATGGGGCGGCCTTGGTCAATGGGGACTCAACGCCATCTTGCTTGGGGACTTCGCCGCGGTGCAGGGATACGTTCTGGTTCTTGCGGTGTTTTCCGTCGCAATCTTCATCGTGCTTGATCTGCTCGTATTGCTGCTGGAACCGCGCGCCACCTTGCGGCCATGACCGACACCTCTATTGATCGTAGCGCTGCCGTCGGCTTCACCACGAGCGGGCGAATCTTGGGAATCGCGCGGCGCAGTCCGACGTTCGCGATCGGCTTTGCCATCGTCACAGCGTTCGCTTTCGTGGCCATTTTTGCCGATCTAATTTCCCCTTACGGGGCGATCGAAACGTTTTCGCGCCAGGTGCTGCAACCGCCGGGAGTTGAATTCTTTTTCGGTGCCGACGGCAACGGCATGGACGTGTTTAGCCGCGTCATGTACGGCGCGCGCTATGCCTTCGGAATCGCGGTCCCGGCAGCCACGTTGATGCTGCTGATCGGTGTCCCGTTGGGGCTGGTCGCGGGATACAAGGGCGGTGTCCTGGACGAGGTCGTCCTGCGAATCATGGACGTGCTCCGATCCTTCCCGTCGATCGTTCTGGCATTGGCAGTGGTTTCCGCGACGGGGCAATCCTTGATCAACGTTATCCTGGTGATCGGATTCTTGGACGCACCGATCTTCGCCCGACTGGTACGCTCCGAGGTCTTGGCCTTGCGGTCCAGCGGCTTCATCGAATCCGCGGTCGCTGCTGGCAATCCGACCTGGCGGATTCTATTCGTCCATCTCATGCCGAACGCAATTCGCGGGTCGACCGCGATGATCGCTGTTCGTATGGCGTGGGCCGTGCGCATCAGCGCCACGTTGGCGTTCATCGGTGTCGGTATCCAGGCGCCCACCCCGGAATGGGGCGCCATGATTCGCCAGGGCGCAGAGTTTGTGATCAGCGGTGAATGGTGGGTCGCCCTGTTCCCGGGCGCGGCGTTGGTCGGGATCGTGTTGGGCTTCAACCTCCTGGGCGATGGCCTTCAAGACCTGCTGGATCCGCGGCGGAAGGCGACCGGCAAATGAGCCTTCTCGAAGTGCGCAATCTTCACACCCACTTTGTCTCGCACGACCTCAACAATCGATCGCGGATCGCGAAGGGGCTCAACGGCGTCTCCTTCGAAGTCGACAAGGGCGAAATCGTCGGCATTGTCGGCGAAACTGGCGCGGGCAAGTCCCTGACGGCGATGTCGATCATGGGCTTGCTGCAACCGCCGGCCCGAATTGTCGAGGGGTCGGTCCGTTTCGACGGCAATGAATTGGTCGGTCTCGGCGTGGACGACCTGAATCGAATCCGCGGCACCGAACTAACGATGATCGTACAGTCGCCGCTGACCTCGCTCGACCCTTTGTCGCGCGTAGGCAAACAACTGGTCCGCGCGCAAAGAGAACATCGTAACATGTCCAGCGACGCGGCTTGGCGTGCCGGCGCCGACATGTTGGCGACGGTCGGTATCCCGGATGCCGAGCGCAGGATGCGCGCGTGGCCCCACGAGTTGTCGGGGGGGATGGCGCAGCGGATTTTGATTGCTCTGGCTTTGATCAACGGTCCCCGCATGCTCATCGCCGACGAACCCACCACGGGTCTTGACGTGACCGTGCAGGCGCAAATCCTCGACCTCCTGAAAAATCTGGTGCGCGACCGAGACATGGCGGCGATGATCATCACACACGATCTGGGAGTCGTCGCCCACTACTGCACCCGAATGTGCGTCATGTTTGCGGGTTCGATCATCGAGATGGGGCCGGTGCGTCAGGTTTTCAACGATCCGCGACACCCCTATACCCAGGCGCTTATCTCCTCCACGCCCAAGCGCATTGCCGAAAAAGGCTATAGCCAGATCGGCGGTCCGCCACCCAATTTGTACGATCTACCCGAGGGTTGCCACTACCGGGACCGGTGTTCGCGCGCCGCCGACCTTTGCCGGACAACGCCGCCGCTCAAGAATGTCGGCGGCAACCATGTGGCGATGTGCCACTTCGCCGACAAAGAAGCAGCTGACGGGACGGTGACCTCTCATGGTTGAGCCGATCCTGCAGGTCCGCGATCTGGTGAAGCATTTCGCCGGCAACCGGCCGGGCGAAATTATCCACGCGGTGAACAAGGTCTCCTTCGATCTCAACCCCGGAGAAACGCTGGGACTCGTGGGTGAAAGCGGGTCAGGAAAGTCCACGATCGGTCGCTGCGTTGTCCGTCTGTACAGACCGACCGCCGGTTCTATTCGTTTCGGCGACCGCGATATTTCGACCATTTCTGAAGGGCAGATGCGGCCGCTCCGTAAGGAGATCCAGATCGTCTTTCAGGATCCCTACAGTGCGCTGAACCCGCGGATGAAGGTCGGCAATCTGATTGGCGAACTGGTCAAATTGCATAGCGATCTCGATGCGCCGGCGCGGCGCGAAAGGGTAACTGCCCTGGCGGCGCGAGTACACCTCAACGCGGACCTGCTGACCCGCTATCCGAACGAGCTCTCCGGGGGCCAACTCCAGCGGGTGTGTATTGCGCGGGCCCTTGCGACCAATCCGAAGGTCATCGTTCTTGATGAGCCGACCAGTTCGCTCGACCTGTCGGTCCGGGCCGGAATTCTGGAACTCCTCGGTGAACTGCAGCGTGAAACCGGCGTGGCGATGCTGTTCATTTCCCACGACCTGGAGACCGTACAGCTCGTCAGCCATCGCATTCTGGTGCTGTATCTGGGGTCTGTGGTCGAGGATGGCCCCGCGGAAGCGGTGTTCGCCAAGCCGGCGCACCCCTACGCCCAGGCACTTCTCTCCGCGGACCTGCCGCCCGATCCGGACGTGGTTCTCGACCGCCAAATATTACAGGGCGAGGTTCCGGGTCCGGTTCACCTGCCGCCGGGCTGCCCCTTCGCGCCGCGCTGTCCTCTATCCCGCGAAGATTGCACCCGGGCCATGCCGCCCTTGGCGAGCGTGGGCGCGAACCATCATGCCGCCTGTGTGCGCATAGCCGACGGCACAAACGACATCCGAAGCGCCCATGCCTCGACGGGCGGCGATATTCACAAGAAATTTCAGGATCAGTTCGTTAGGAGAACGACATGAGCGTCAAAGGGACTATCGACATCGTCGTCAACGTGACGACGCCAGACCTGATCAAACGCGGCGGGTCGCCAAGTGACGATACCTTCAAGGACCAGGTTCGTCAGCCCAAGGGTGCGCGAAAAGGCGTTAGCATTGCTGACTACTTGCGCAAGATGGACCGTGCCGGGATCGAACGCTCGCTTCTGATTGCCGTGCGCGCCGGCGACATGCGTATGGAGGGATCAAAGGAAATCTCCTACAAATATGTCGCCGATATTTGCCGCAAATACCCCGACCGGTTCTCCGGCCTCGCGGGCGTTAACCCAATGCTCGGGATGCAACAGCTCCGCGATCTAGAAGAGGCGGTCGACAAATACGGCTTCGTTGGTGCCCATTTCTACCCGCACTGGTTCGATATGGCGCCCGACCACCCGTATATCTTTCCGGTCTACGCAAAATGTATCGAACTCGACATTCCGATCATGATGCAGGTCGGACACAATCTGATCTATCAACGCGACCGGCGCCTGCCCAGCCTGGCGCAGCCCATTACGTTGGATCGCATCGCCATTCTGTACCCCGAGCTCAAACTCTTAGGAATCCATTTGGGCGTGCCGTGGACAGATGAGATGATCTCAATGGCGTGGAAGCACGAGAACATCTATATCGGTGGTGATGCCTATGCGCCGAGCTACTGGCCTGAACAGATGGTGCACTACGCCAA
>ERZ890510.1387-NODE-1387-length-15881-cov-114.835587_pt1 | contig 15881 bp, 17 predicted proteins | sample MGYA00521265_ERZ890510 | MGnify/ENA primary metagenome ERZ890510 (study PRJEB32303, sample SAMEA104408624) | aquatic metagenome | biome: Brackish water; feature: Chemocline; material: water | place: Baltic Sea | collected 2014-10-26T21:54:00 | depth 110 m ...
CTCTTTAAGCTTTCCTGACTTTAATTCTTGTAGCCGAGCAACACTTTCAATTTTAGTAATACCACTCTTAATATGTTCATCAGTTATCTTGTAATCTTTCAACTGTCTTATTGTGGCAATCGCCGTAGAGATATTTTCTAATTGAAATTCACCTGGCAAATTAGGCTTTGGAAGTTTTAGACCTCCAAATTCATCTTCAAAGTAAAAAAAATTATTTTCTTTTATGGTAAAACTATAATCTTTATTAAAAATTATCTTTTTTGAAGAGTTATCTTTAACTGTATCTTCAATGGTTTTGCTAATTTCATTAGAGCTCTGTTTTGCAACAATAATTTTAGAATTTAATAAAGTTGATGTTTTCTCATATATAATTTTTTCAACAGTTTGCTCTCCTTTTGGAAGCCAGTCTAAATGATCAAGACCAATAGCCGTTACAATACTTGCTAAATTTTTCTTTAAGATGTTTGTTGCGTCAAATCTATGAAATAGACCAGCCTCGATTAAGTTAATGTTTTCAGGGTATTTTCTAGCATAATGGAAGTAAGCAACTGTTAAAATTTCAAAGAAAGTAATTTCAGTCCCATTATTAGCCTCCTCTATTTCAAAAAAAAGATTTGCCAACTCATCATCAGTTAATGGCTTGTTGTTAAAGACAAACCGCTCGTTAATTTTTTGAATGTGAGGACTTGTATAAATATTACATTTATAATTTGCCTCTTTTAAAATTGCGTAGAGTGCTTGAATGGTTGAAAATTTTCCATTTGTTCCAATAACTGAAATACAATTAATTTGATCTTGAGGGTTATCTAGTTTTTCTAAAAGATTTCTAGTCCGATCTAGACTTAGATCAATTTCTTTAGGATGCAGCTTTTGTAAGCGTTCTACTATCTTCTGAAGTTTCATTTATGACTGAATTTATAACAGAATTTTTCTTTAACAATATTGATAATAACATACCAATTTTTTCTCTAAGGTCTTTTCTTTCTACAATTAAATCTACAAAACCAGTTTTTTCAACGTACTCACTCCTTTGAAAGCCTTCTGGTAATTCTTCACGTACCGTACCTTGAATTACACGGGATCCTGCAAAAGCAATTAAGGCGCCAGGTTCTGCCATATGTATATCGCCTAGCATTGCATATGATGCTGTTATGCCACCTGCTGTTGGATCTGTTAACACCACAATGTAGGGAAGATTATTTTTCTTGAGCTCATTAATTGCCAAAGTGGTCCTGGTCATTTGTGAAAGTGAAATTAATGATTCCATCATTCTCATTCCGCCACCAGAAGTAAAAACTACAAAAGGTTGTTGATTTTCAATTGCATACTGAATTCCATATAAAAAGGCTTCACCTTCTGCTGCTCCAATTGAACCACCTACAAAATCAAAATCAGATGCAATAGCTGTAATCTTTATACTTTGAATATTTGTACTGATCACCATCATTCCACAATCCATACCTGTTTTTTTTCTAGCAGCTTTTAATCTTTCTTTGTAAGGTTTTGAATCGTTCCAATTTAAAGGATCATCCTGAGGAATTGGAGTTTTTAAAACTTCATAATTATTTTTACCAAAAATTACATCAAAGCGCTGACGTGGACTTATTCTGTGATGTTTATTACAAGATGGGCAAACCCACAGATTATCTTCTAAATCTTTTTTTAAAATTGGTCCCTTACAACAAGAAGTCCAATCACTATTAGCAATCTCTGCTTTACTGGCACGTTGCTTAATAATTTTTTTTATTTTTTCACCAAAACGTAGAGTTTTTTTAATCCAATTCATGCAATTTTGTTTCTTAATCTTTTTACAATATTGGTTACATTTGTGACAGGATTTTGTCCTTTTTTGATTGAATTTGATATTTCTCTACATAAAGCGCTACCAACCACCAATCCATCTGCTTTTCTCAATGAAGCTATTGTTTTTTCAGTAATACCAAAGCCAATTACAATATTTTTGTCTTTATTTAACTTTTTAATTTTATTGTATCTTTCTAAAATCTTTTTAGGGGAAACTTTTAATTTACCTCCAGTTGTTGAGAGCATACTGATGTAATACACCATGTCATGTGAGTCTTTGATGATTTTTTTCATTCGGCTTGGCGAGGTAGTAGGAGAGACTAATTGAATAAAGCTAATATTTTTCTTTTTACACTTTTTAGCAAAATCTTTATTTTCAGGATAAGGAAGATCAACAACAATTAATCCATCAACACCAACTTTTTTACAAATATTAATAAAATTGTTATCTCCATATTGATAAATCATATTATAGTAACCCATTAATATTACTGGTTTTGCTTGCTTAGATTTTTTAAAATCTTTTACTATTGAAAAAACATCTTTAATTTTAATACCATTTTTTAAAGCTCTATAAGCACTGGATTGAATTTGGCCCCCATCCGCAATAGGAGTGTTGTGTGCAAAACCTATCTCACAAATGTCAGCATAGTCTGCAATTGATTTTAGTATTTCTAGAGATTTTTTTTTACTATTATCACCTGCAACTGTATAGGTAAGTAAAGCAGGTCTTTTTTCATTTTTAGTTTTTTTAAATGCTAAGTTAATTAATGACATCTTAGTTAATCTTTCCCAATCTTTCTTTTAAAATATCACGGTCTTTTTTTGCATCTCCACAAGAGTTTACTATAATAATTGTATCCTTCCTTAATTTCGGAGCAATTTTAATCGCTTCTGCAAATGCATGACATGGTTCTAAACTGGGGTTTATTTTTTCAAGTTTGGTAACTAACTTATAAGCATTTAAAGCACCTTCATCAGTTGCAGATGTATACCTTGCTCTCTTTGTATCTTTTAAGAAACAGTGAATAGGAGATACCCCTGGGTAATCTAGTCCTGCAGAAATAGAGGCCGTATCACTAATTTGTCCTTCATTATTTTGACAAACGTAAGCTGCAGCACCATGTAATATTCCAAGTTTAGCTCCATTGGTTAATGGTGCAGCATGAAGCTTAGAATTTTTTGGCCCACCAGCCTCAACACCAATTAACTCTATTTGTTTTTTGTCATAATCAATAAACTCACTCCAAAAACCATAAGCTGAACTTCCACCACCTACACAGTTAATAAGCTTAATTTTATTTGGAATTTTTTTAAATTCTGATTGAATTTGTATTTTTAGTTCTCTTGAAATTTGAGCCGTACTCCAACCGCAAATTTTAACAAATATATTAGGACCTACAGTTGAACCAACACACATATGGGTATTGTCACAATTTGAAACCCAATAACGCATACACTCACTAACGGCATCAACTAATGTTTGACTTCCAGAGTAAACAGGAACAACTTCTGCACCATTTTTTTTCATTGCATCGACATTTGGCTTTTGTCTTTTTATATCTTTTGCACCCATGAATATTTTACATTTAAGACCAAATTTTTTAGCAGCCATGCTCAACATCTTTCCAGCATAACCAGCACCGGTATCGCCGACGACATATTTTTTCCCAGCTTTTTTAGCAATAAGACAATGAACTGTTGCATTATAGATTTTATGAGCACCTCCGTTCGCCTCAGAGACCATTTTGGCATATATTTGAGCACCACCTAGATGATTAGATAGATTTTGAAGTTTAATAAATGAAGTAGGAGAGCCTATATAATTTTTAAAATAATAGTCTCTTTGCTTAAGGAATTGTTTGTCATATCTAAGTTTTTCAAAAAGTGTCGTTAAATCTTCAATAGGTTTTTTTAAAGTTTCAGGTATAAAATTTCCACCAAACTTACCACCCCAAAATCCACTTTTGTTATGTTGGTCAATTAAAGGAATTTTCTTTTTAAGTTTCATCATTAATTTGTTTAACTTTATTTAAAAAAATATTTATTTTTGAAATATCTTTTAATCCAGATGTTTCTAGACCTCCAGAAATATCTATAATGTCTGCTATTTCTTTATAATTTTCAAGGTTATCTTCAATTTGAATATTGCCTGCTAGCATTAATTCTTTATTAATTTTAAGATTTTTAATTAATTGATGATCAAAAGATAAACTTTTTTCATAACCTTTACTGTCGAACAGTATTATATCTGCAAGCTCATTGTACTCTAAATATCTAACAACATCATTTTGATCTTTAATTGTTATCGCAATAATAATTTTTTTATTATATTTTTCTTTAATCGATTTAATCTCAATTGGAGTACAATCGTAAATTTGATAATAATCGAATGGTAAATCTTTTATTTCCTCAAGAATATTTTCATCAGGTTGGACTAATACAGCCACATATTTCAAATCTTTTTTATCAACTTTTAAAAGCTCTTTAAGTCTATCATGTTGAACAAATCTTTTAGATTTTGGATAATTAACAATAAAGCCAATGTATTGAGGTGGATTAGAGTGTTTAGTTAAATGCTCTAATGTTTTAGAATCAGAGATTCCACAAATTTTAGACTTCATTTAATCAATTGATGATAGAATATTTTTTATATTTTCTTTTGGATTGCCTTTGGTAATAGGTCTACCAATAATTAAGCAATCACTACCTTCTTTAATTGCCTCATTAGCATTCATCGTTCTTTTTTGATCATCTTTTACCTCACCCATTCTAATTCCTGGAGTAAAACATTTAAGGTTTGGTGCAATTTTTTTAATCATTTTTATCTCTAGTGGGCTACAGATAACACCATACAAATTAGCTTCCATTGCAATTTTAATTAATTTTTTAACTTGGTCTTCAACTCTATTGTTAAAGCCTAATTTTTCTAAATCTTCGTCCCCAAAACTTGTTAAAACTGAAACTCCTAATAAGTTTAAATTGATATCTTGTGCGGCTTGATTTGCAGCTTTAAGAGCATCCAGTCCATTTAACAGATGAACGGTTGCATATTTTACATTAAGATCTTTAAGAGATTTTATAGATTCTACTAACGTATTTTTTATATCAAAAAATTTTCCATCATAAAAAATAGGTTTATTAAACCTTGAGAGTTCTCTTATTTCTTCAGGGCTTCTTTGAGTAATATATTGTAATCCAATTTTTATACCCGATATATCTTCATGAATTAACTCTAGTAAATCCAGTATTTCTTTTTGGCTTGATACATCGCAGGCTACGAAGATATTTTTATTCGTCATTATTTAATTTTTTAAACATTTCCTTTGCCATTTTAAAGTGAATTGTTTTTTTTTTAGGTGTATTTACTTTTTCTCCAGTTTTAGGATTTCTAGATATTCTTGCCTTTTGAATATTGGTTGAAAAAATACCAAAACCTCTTAATTCAACACGATCTCCACGTTTAAGAGCCTGCTTAATTTCATTAAGAATTATATCTGTGAACTTTTCAAGGTCTTTTTTTAAAAAGTTTGGGTAGTTATTTGCGAGTTGTTTTAGAAGCTTTGATTTTACAATAGCCAATTTCTATTCGTCTTTTTTTTTCTTTTTCTCTAAATCATCAGAAAGTGATGAAAAAGGTAAATTTTTACCTGAAGCTTCTGATCCATAAGTATCTAAAGCATTTTTTCTTTCAATTTCTTCAAGTAATTTAATGCTTAATGTGGCTTTTCTCTTTTCCAAGTCTAATTCTGCAATCGCACAGTCAATTCTTTCTCCACCTGTAAATCTACCAGGTCTAGCATCAGCCGCATTAATGGCTATTGCCGATTTTTTAATAGTAAAATCCATCTCACATCCTTCAGGTCTTACTACTAGCCCCTTAATGTCAGTTGAAATAATTTTAACAGTGATTGTTTGTTTAACTTTTTTATTGTTAAACCAATCAAAAGGATCAGGTTGAGTTTGACGTAAACCAACTCTAACTTTTTGTTCAGCTGCTTTTACTTCTAAAACTTTAACTTTTAATTTATCCCCAACTTTATGTTTAGCTAATTCTTCTTCACCATTATTTAAGTATGTAAGATCATTGCAGTGTAAAAATGCATCAATATCTAAATCATCAATTTTTAAGAATATTGAGTATTCATTTTTACTAGCTACTTCGCCCTCAACTTCAGATCCGATTGGATATTTTTTCTCAAAAGTTTCAAAAGGATTTTCGGTAGTTAAACGGTGTGAGATTGCAACTCTTCTTTTCTCTTTGTCAATTTCAGTAATAACGCAATCTATCTCATCACCTATTTTAAACATTTTTTTTGCTGATATATTTTTCTTCGTCCAGCTTAATTCACTCGAGTGTAGCAACGTTGATAAACCTTTTTCAAGTTCACAAAATGCACCGAAGTCCATTAACTTAACTACTTTAACTTTATAAATTTTGTTTAGTTCGTAGTTTGAAATGTTTTCAAATGGATCTGGCGAAAGTTGTTTTACTGAACAGCCAACTTGTAATTTTTCTTTATCAACTGAAATAACTAACAAGTCATGCTTTTCACCAATTGTAAAAACTTCATCAGGATGATTAACCCTTGAATAAGATATCTCTTGAAGGTGAACCAAAACATCCAACTCACCATTAACGCTAAAGAAGCATCCAAATGAACTATAACCTTTTACTTCAGCACCTTTAATTATGTCACCAATTTTAAATTTTTCTACAATTTTAATTTTATCTTCTTTTTTAAATGAAGAAATAATTTCTCTTCTAGAAACACAAGCATTACCCCTAACCTTATCTAATTTGATAAGAGCAAATTTTTGTGGTTCATTCATTAAATGACTAATATCTTTTAGAGGTTTATCTGAAATTTGTGACCCTGGTAAAAACATTAAAGATCCTGTATCTATATGTTCAACAATACATCCACCTTTAACACGTCCAGTAATTTTTCCCATGATGGGCTCATTTTTTTCGTAAGCTTCAACAAGCTTGTCCCAACCTTGAATTTTTTGTGCTTTTGAAGCTGATACCAAAACTTCACCTTTTTTGTCTTCTAATCTTTCAAGAAGTACAGAAATTTTTTCACCTACTTTTGCTTTATCAAGCATACCCATACTTTTTAATTCATTAATATCTAGAATAGGCTCAGATTTTAAACCAGGCACTTCAAGGAATACAAAGTTATCAGTTACTTTATTTACTACACCTGTAATAATTTTACCCTCTTCAAGGTTTACTGTTTTATTAAACTGTGAATTTAGTAATTGTTCGAATTCTTTTGAGGCGGGGTTTGAAAGGTCTTTATAAATTTCCATTAAGCTTTTAGTTTCCTATCCATAATTTGTTTAATTTTTAAAAAGCATGCTCTTTTAGTTAAATTTGTAGTATTAATCAAGATCGAATCTTGAGTTTTCTTAAGTGGTGAGATTGTTCTATTATAATCACTTTTATCACGTTTTTTAATGCTTTTTAAGATATCGTTAAAAGATATTTTCTTATTTGATCCTTTTAGCTCTTTATATCTTCTTAATGCTCTAGTCTTTGTGTTTGCAGTTATAAAAAATTTAAAATCTGCATCTGGAATTATCTTGTAAGTTATATCTCTACCATCCAAACACGAACCATTATATTTTTTTGGGGGATGGTAAGCACTTTTAATTTGAAAAGCATGAACAAGTTTTCTTATTTTTTTATCTTTTGATATTATAGAAGCCATTGTACCAACCTCATCAGATAAAAGCTTTTTATTTTGTAAATCTTTCATGCTTAATTTGCCAATTCTTTTTTTTATTAAGGAATGTCCATATTTCTTAGGCTGAGCTAATTTAATATTAGCAATTAATCTATAAATTTTTCCTGTATCTAAATAAAATAAATTAAAATGCTTGGAAATTAACTTTGCTTGAGTCCCAGCGCCAGCTGCTGCGGGTGAATCTATTGCAACTTTAATTCTATTTTTTAATTTCATAAAGATTTATTGCTTATATTTTTGACTATTTTTAAAAATGAGGGAAAAGATGTGTTTATCGAATTTTTATCATGAATCTTCCATTCTCCACCACAAGTTAAAGCAGCAATAGTGCTCATCATAAAAATTCTATGATCTTTTAAATAGTTTTTAATTATAATTGGTTTTGTTATTTCTAAATTCGGCTGACCATAAATTTTTATTGAGTTTTTAGTAAGTTCTGTTTTTACACCCATCATATTCAAAATTTTAGACCCCCAGTTTAATCTCGGACTCTCTTTTTGATTGAGTTCAGATATATCCTTAAAATAAGAAATTCCTTTTGCTTTTGCTGCAGCTAGAAAAATAATTAAAAACTCATCTATTGCACTACTATTTAATTCTGACGGGCAATTTATACTTTTAAGATTTTTTGAACTTTGTATTAGAATGTCAGAAATCTTTTCACCCCTATAATTTCTTTTATTTTTTAAAGATATTTTAGCTCCCATTTTTTTTAAGATAGTAATTACCCCTATTCTTGAAGGATTAATGTTTACATTTTTAATTAAAAGCTTTGAATTATTTGTGAGAATTGTAAGCACCATAAAAAATGCACTTGAGCTTATGTCTCCTGGAATTTGATAATTAAATGCATTAATTTTTTTAGGTTTTTTAATATTTATAAAATCGTACTTTTTTGTTTTTTTAATTTTGATAGGTATCTTTAAATATTTAAAAAGTAATTCAGAGTGATTTCTTGATTTTTTTGCTTTAATGAATGTTGTACCTGATGAATTAAGTGCTGCGAGCATAACGCTACTTTTGCACTGAGCAGACCCTTTATTTTCAATGAAATTAATCCCCTTTGATGATTGAGCCCCTAGAATTGATAGGGGGAGCTTATTTTTTGTTTTGTAATAAAACTTAGCTCCAAATTTTTCCAATGGCAGGGTAACTCTCGAAAAATCCCTTTTTGAAAGACTTTTATCACCTATTATTTTTATTTTTTTTGGTGATTTAATTAATAAGCCCAGTATTAGTCTCCCAAGCGTTCCAGAGTTTTTAGCGTCTATCACTAAACCATTTTTATATTTAAAACCGTTAATTCCATTTCCAAAAATTTCACAATGATTTTTGTGCACCAATACCTTTATTCCTAATTTCTTTATGGCTTCTAGTGCAGCAACCACATCTTCAGACATTAATAGGTTGTAGGCTTTAGATTTTCCAATGGCTTGAGAGGCTAAAAGAACCCATCTTATACTTAAACTTTTATCTCCACTAACCTGTATTTGTTTGCTGAATGATGTAATTTTTTTTTTAATTAATAGTGTTTTTGACATTTGTTAATTAAATTTAAAAGAATCACCAAAGTAGGCATTTTTTGCCTCGATATTATTTATTAAGTCGTTTGGAGATCCTTGAGCCACAATTTTACAGTTGGATAGAATTATTCCAACATCAACACAAGAAAGTAAATCTCTAGCCTGATGATCACAGATACAAATTGTTATGTTATGCTCCGTTTGTAAGTTGACAATAATTTCTTGTAGCATTTTAATAGTAAGAACATCTAGTGCTGCAAAACACTCGTCTAATAACAGCACTTTTGGATCACTCAATAAAGCTAAAGCTATTACTAATTTTTTTTTTTGGCCTCCAGATAAAAATTTTGCTTTAATATCCCGTATAGAATCAAGTTCAAATTTAGCAATCAGTTGGTCAATTTTGTGATAGATTAAATTTTTGTCTTGAATAACTATTTCTGCAATTGCTTTTAGATTATCAAGTAGGGTAAGATCGCCAAAATAGCCACCATATTGAGGAACATAACCAATTTTAAATTTAGTGGTTCTTAAATATATTGGGTAGTCAACCACATCTATTCCATCAAACTTGATCTTACCATAGTCAGGCTTAATTAAACCAGTAATCAAATTAAAAATTGTTGATTTTCCAACACCATTAGGTCCCAACATTCCCAAAATTTGTCCATAATTAATTTTAAAACTTACGTTATCTAAAATCTTTCTGTTGCCGAATGATAGGGATATATTTTCTAATGAAATTATAGGCTGGGGATTTTTAAATGACTTAATTCTAAATTTTTTGATTATACCCATATTATTTTGTTCCCTCTATTAAAACCTTTTCACTCGCATCATTCATAAAAATTTTTGTATCTTTTGTAGAAAGATTCATTTCAAGTTTATCAGCAAATAAATTTGTTTTTTCTCCATTATAAACAACATTTGTAGACATTGTTCCAAGATTTTTTAAAAAAGAAAAATCTAAGTATTCGCCTGTAATTTTATGGCCAGGGTAGATAACTATTACATTTTCAGAAAAAATAGTATCATAATTTTTTGAATTATATTCACCAAAATTAGAAGTAATTTTTACTGTATCTGAATCTTTTATGAAAATATAGGCAATGACATTTGTTAAAAACATTACATCTGAGTTTTCGATTTTAATTTCTGCCTGTTCTGCAGTTACTTGATATTTGTTTCCTTTTGCGTCAAAAGAAACATAATCAATATTATCAATATAGGTGGATGTATTATTTTGGTTGGCAGCAATTTTTTCTTCTAGTGGGGTATCTTTCAAAACTTTTGAGTTATTGCTAAAATATTTTAGATAAAAGGATAATGAAATTAAAAAAATAAGAAAAATAAGAATAATCTGTATTACAGTTTTTTTATTCATTTAATGAATATTTGACTGCAATATGCTGTGTATGTGCAAAATTCCAATAGTTTTTTTTATTTTCTTTGGGCTGTGAACACATAAGGAGGTAATTTTTTTTGTATTCATTATTGATAAAGCTTTTTCTACAAGTGTATCCTTGTCAATGCTAATAGGGTTTTTTGTCATCACTTTTTTTACAGTTAGATCCTGAAGGTTAGTACTTTTTTCATTAAATCTTCTAATTTGACCATCTGTAATAATTCCTACTGTAATTTTATTATTATTTTGAACAATTAAGGTTCCAAGTTTTTTGTTTGATATAATTTGCAAAGCTTTCTTCATTTTTAAATTCTCATTGATAAATGGTATCTTATTTCCAGTAATCATCAGTTCTTCAGCCACTCTTAGTTTCGCCCCAAGATTGCCTGATGGATGAAATTTTTTAAAATCTTTTTTGCTTATTTTTTTTTTATTTAATGTGGCTATTGCTAAAGCGTCTCCTATACTTAGTTGATTAATAGTACTTGAAGTTGGCACAATTCCAAGGCCCGCCTCAGTAACCTCTGGTATAAGTAGTTTTATATCTGATGCTTTATATAATATGGAATTTTTTTTAGACATTATGCCAATTAAAGTAATTTTATTTCTATTAGCATATTTTATAATATTCTTTAATTCTTCCGTGGATCCCGAATAACTTATTAAAATCAAAATATCCTTTTTAGAAATGCTACCAAGATCTCCGTGTGAACAATCATTCGCAGATAGAGAGAATGAAGGAGTTCCAACAGAAGAAAAAGTTGATGAAATTTTAGCAGCTATTAGTCCACTTTTGCCAACACCGCACAGGATTACTTTAGATTGACATTTTGATATTGCCTCAACAGCTTCGTTGAAAGAGTTATTAATTGAATTTTTTAACTTTTTTAGGGCTTTTATTTCTAACTCTATTACTTCTTTTGCAATCTGTTTATAATTTTTTTTTCCATTTAGTGAGCCCATATATCATCTTTAAATAAAGCCAAATCAAGATCAACTCTAGTTTTTAAAAATTTTAAGCAATCATTGTATAAATTAATTCTTTTTTCCCTAACAAGAATTTTGTTTAATTCTTCGTGAATTTTATGCAAATAAACAACATCATTTGCACAATATTTAAGTTGAGCTGGTGATAGTTCACCACCAAAATCTGAACTTTGAAATTGTTTGCTAACATCAATATTTATAAATTCTTTAATTAATGTTTTAAGTGAATGACTATCTGAATAAGATCTTGCTAATTTTGATGCGATTTTAGTATCAAGAATATTTTTAGTATCTGTTTTTAAATAGTATTTAATATGTGCAATATCTGCTCTTCCATAGTGAAATATTTTTGTAACCGATTCGTCTGAAAGAACTTTATTTAAATTTGGAGCGATGTAGCTTTCTCTATCTAGCTGAATAATATGAGCATCAGAATTGCCAGTTGATATTTGAATAAGGCATAAAGGGTCACGCTTAACATCAAGCCCCATAAATTCTCCATCAACCGCTATAATATTGCCTAAATCTAAATCTTCTGGTAGATCACTCTTGTGAAGTTTAATATCAATATTCATTTTTAATTATATATATATGAAAGCAAAAAATTGTCTAATTTTTGGCGGTAGTGGTCAAATAGGTCGTCATTTAATCAGAAAGCTTACTAAAAACAATTATAAAGTCACTGTTGTTACAAGAAACCTTCATCAAAAAGGGTATGTTATTAAAACCCAAGCCAATGCGGGCTATATAGATATTGTTGAGGCCAATATTTTTGATGAGAATAAAATTAGAAAATTGTTTGCTAAAACGGATATTTGCATAAATTTAATTGGAATTTTATATGAAAATGGAAAGGGAAATACCTTTAAAAATATTCATTCTATTTTTCCATCTATTTTAGCTAAACTTTGTAAGGAATATAAGGTTCAGCAGTTTATTCATTTATCTGCGCTAGGCATTAATAAGGCTATAGATTCAGAATATGCAAAAAGCAAATTAGAGGGTGAATTCAATATTCAAAAAAATTTTCCTTTAGCTACAATATTAAGACCATCAGTCGTTTATTCAGTGGATGATAATTTTACTACAAATTTTATGACTTTACTAAGTAGACTTCCGTTCTTTCCACTTTATTACAATGGAGAGACTAAGTTTGCTCCAATTCATTGTTCAGATTTAACAGATACCATTTATCATGTGGTTTCTAAAAATATTCATTCTAAGATAATTGAGTGCATTGGGCCTGAAATTTTTTCTTTAAAAGAAATACTAAAGAAATTATTAACATTAATTGGCAAGAGTAGACTGTTAATACCCATGCCCTTCTTTGCAGCAAATCTATCAGCAAAATTTTTTCAATTATTTCCAAAACCATTATTGACAGTAGATCAGTTAATACTTTTAAAGTATGACAACATTCCCTCAAGTAAATATCAAACTAATTCTGACATAGGGGTGCCAAGTACAAAAATATTTGATCAAGAAGTTGAAAAGTATTGTTATATGTGGAAAGAAGGCGGTCAATTTTCTACAAAAAAATATAGCCCTAATAATTCTTAATAAAAATTTTAATACTAAAATTGTATAGTTTTACTCAGGGCAATTAATATTATCTATTTTTTAATATCTCTAATTTTTTTATTTTTAATCTATTTGATAATTAAATCTCTTATTAAAGGCTTAGATAAAAAAATAATCTTAAAAAATAATATTAAGCAGTATTAATTTTTTTCTCAATATACTGTGAGGCTTCTTCCTCTTTATCATTATTAGGCTCTTCTTTCCTTCCCTTGGGTTGGTATGCATAAAGCAAATGAAGTTTACAATATGAAAAATCTTTTAAAGAAGACCTTCCACAGAAGTAAAATGACTCTTCTTCTGGATGCCCAATAGGCCACTTGCAAGAACTTTCATCTAATTCTTCTAATTTTTTTGGATTTTCTGGTTCAAAGTTTTTTTCAATAATTAATGATTGAAATCTACTTTTTCTTCCTCTTTTTTGTTTAGAATTATTTTCTTCAGAGTTGTTATCAAAATCTTGACTTGAAGAGGTATTTCGAGTTTTAATTTTTGATGATAAGTTCAACCTATGTGCCTTACCAATAACTGCATTTCTACTGATGCCACCAATTATTTCAGCAATTTGACTAGCAGTACTTCCTTTCCCCCAAAGCTCTTTTAATTTTCCAACTTTTTCTTCGTTCCAACTCATAATCTATATTTAGTATGTTAATTAATTTTAATAACTATATACAGATCTCACGAAATTATAAAAAAAACAATAGATATTCTTGTTTTGTGCACAACGTTTTAAATTTATATATGAATACTTATGGTTGAATTAAATAAAAAATATCAAATTGGTGTAAGAAAATTTGGTTTTGTTAATTGGATTGGTTTTAAAAGTTTATGGCTTAAAGAATGCAATAGGTTTATGGCAGTTTGGCAACAAACATTACTATCTCCACTTGTATCGAGTTTGTTATTTTTGTCAGTTTTATCTTTGGCACTAGGAAATAATAGGGGAGATGTTCTTGGTTATTCTTTTATCAGTTTTTTAGCACCAGGATTAATTGCAATGAGTATTTTAACTCAATCATTTAGCCATTCGGTCTCGTCACTGATGATAGGGAAAATTCAAGGAAATATTGTTGATATGCTTTATGCACCTTTATCAGCACTTGAAGTTTCAATGGCAATAATACTAGCAGCTTTAACAAGAAGTTTTTTAATTGCCATAATTTCTATAGGTGTTTTTTCTTTAATAGTTGAAATACCAATAAATAATATTTTATATATTTTTGTCTTTGGTTTTTTAAGTGCTTTTATTTTGGGAAGCTTAGGTTTTATTACTGGCCTATGGGCTGAAAAATTTGACCATACAGCAACCGTAACTAACTTTGTTATCACCCCGTTGAGTTTTTTATCTGGAGTATTTTATTCAATAGATAAGCTTCCACAATTTTTTCAAAATGTAAGTCATATTAATCCATTTTTTTATATGATTGACGGTTTCAGATATGGTTTTTTAGGTAAATCAGATGGATCAATAAGTATAGGTTTAATATATTTGTCAATACTAAGTGTTCTAATGTGGTATGTGGCTTTTTTTCTTTACAAAAAAGGTTATAAAATTAAATCTTAGTAAATGAGCGCTTTAGCAAAAAACTACAATAGAAAACCCATTTCATTCAAGCATGGAAAGGGAAGTTTTTTATATTCAACTAATGGAAAAAAATATTTAGATTTTGTGCAGGGTATTGCTGTTAACTCTCTAGGGCATGCTAATCCATATTTAATAAAGGCAATTAACAAGCAATCAAAAAAACTTTGGCATGTATCAAATGCATTTATAATTCCAGAAGGAGAAAGATTAGCTCAACGATTAACAAAGAATACATTTGCTGACTTTGTTATTTTTCAAAATAGTGGAGCCGAAGCAACTGAGGCCGCAATCAAGGTTGCCAGAAGATATTTTTACTCAATAGGACAGCCTTCAAAAAATAGAATTCTTTGTGTTAAAAATTCATTTCATGGAAGAACTTTAGCGACAATCTATGCTAGTGGATCAAAAAAAATGACAGAGGGTTTTGGTCCAAAAGTTGATGGATTTGATCATTTTGAATTTGGGAATCATAAAAGTTTAAAAAATTCTATCACAAAAAAAACGGCTGCAATAATGGTTGAAACTGTTATGGGTGAAGGGGGAATTAAAGCTATCCCAGACTGGTGCTTAAAAGAACTAAGAAAGATTTGTAATAAAAAAAAAATTTTATTAATTTTAGATGAAGTTCAGTGCGGAATAGGAAGGTCTGGAAATTTTTTTGCTTTTGAAAACTCAAAAATTAAACCAGATATTGTGCCAATAGCTAAAGGCATTGGAGGGGGTTTTCCACTTGGAGCACTTTTGATGAATAAGAAAGTTGCCTCAGGTATGACAGCAGGCACTCATGGATCAACGTTTGGAGGAAATCCATTAGCAATGTCTGTTGGAAATGCAGTATTGGATCAAATATTTAAAAAAGGATTTCTTAGTAATGTTAAGAAATTGTCAAAATATTTTAATATTGAGTTAAATAAAGTAAGAAAAAAATTTCCTAAAATAATTAAAGAAGTAAGAGGAGTTGGGCTATTAATAGGTTTACAGTTGCATAGTGATCAAACAAAATTTATTCAAAAATTAATGGATAATAAATTATTAACAATTAGAGCCGCAGAAAATGTTGTAAGAATATTGCCACCATTAAATGTTAAAAAACAAGAAATAGATTTGGCTATAAATATTATCAAAAAAGTTTGTTCAACCTATAAATAAAAATGAAACATTTTATTACGCTCAAAGATATACCCGCATCAGACCTTAGAAAAATTATTACAGATGCAAAAAAAAGAAAACAGAAAAGAAAAAAT
>ERZ890510.1388-NODE-1388-length-15875-cov-4.874463_pt1 | contig 15875 bp, 12 predicted proteins | sample MGYA00521265_ERZ890510 | MGnify/ENA primary metagenome ERZ890510 (study PRJEB32303, sample SAMEA104408624) | aquatic metagenome | biome: Brackish water; feature: Chemocline; material: water | place: Baltic Sea | collected 2014-10-26T21:54:00 | depth 110 m ...
GCGTCAGTAGCCAACGGCCGGAATTCGATTCCATATGGTGAATAACACAGGCTGATACATTCTGCAGTTCAACCGAGAACCGACGGGAGTTTATCATGTCCATCCGAGCTGTACGACAGATCAGTGAGGCAGAGCCCAAGATGGAGGGTGCCGGTGTGCACCTGCACCGCGCCTTCGGCTTCGGCAAGACCGACGACTTTGACCCGTTCCTGCTGTTTGACGATTTCCGCAACGACGATCCCGACAAGTACCGAGCCGGTTTTCCCTGGCATCCGCATCGCGGCATCGAGACGATCACGTACGTGCTGGCTGGCACCGTGGAACATGGCGACAGCCTGGGCAACCGCGGTGCGATGGGTCCCGGCGACGTGCAGTGGATGACGGCCGGTGCCGGCATCATGCATCAGGAGATGCCGAAGGGTGATCCTCAGGGACGGATGCATGGGTTCCAGCTATGGGCGAACCTGCCCAAAGCACACAAGATGACGGAACCCCGCTACCAGGATATCGACAGCACCGATATCCCGGAGGTCACCGAGGATGACGGCACGAAAGCACGGATCATCTGTGGTGATTTCTGGGGTCAGCGCGGACCTGTCGACGGTATCGCCGCCGACCCGCGGTACCTGGACATATCTGTGCCACCAGGGACCCGAAAGCGGCTGCCCATCGAGACCACGACGCACGCCTTCGCCTATGTCTTCGAGGGCTCCGGGGACTTCCGTGATGCCTCTGCGCCCCGGGGCGTGGTCACCGAACGCTACGATGACCAGGGTGAGGCCGGCATGGATGCCCGCAACCGATCGCTGGTGTTGTTCGATGCAGGCGACGAGATCACCGTACAGGCAGGGGATGAGGGCATCCGTTTCCTGCTGGTTTCCGGTCAGCCGCTGCGTGAGCCTGTTGCCTGGCGCGGTCCGATCGTCATGAACACACCCGATGAACTGCGGCTGGCATGGGAGCAGCTCAATGACGGGACGTTCATCAAGAAGTGAGGCCCTCCGGCGCCGTCCCCATGGACGGCGCCGGTGTGAAGCCTAAATTTCGGGACCAGACCCCGACAAGGGAGCCTCCCGGATGACCGAGATCGAAGCGCAGGAAAAGCGTCGCATTCCCTGGTACCGCTCGAAGGTCGAGCGCGAATTGCTGGCCGAGTTGAATCGTCGCAGTGACACCCTGGGCCTGCTGCAGACCCTTGGGTTCCTTGGCATTCTGACGGCTACGGCCGCGCTCGCCTGGTGGACGACCCTGCACCTGACCTGGTACTGGTGGATCGCCGCCTTCTTCCTGCACGGCACCTGTTACGCCTTCATCATCAACGGCTTCCACGAACTGGTGCACAGTTCGGTATTCCGCACGCAGTCCCTCAATCTCTTCTTCTTATATCTGTTGAGTTTTCTCGGGTGGTACAACCCCGTGCACTTCTGGGCGAGCCATACCGAACACCACAAGTACACGCTGCACCCCCCCGAAGATGGTGAGGTGGTCCTGCCGGTATATCTGACGCTGAAGGGGTTTCTGCGCGGTGCCTTCTTCGATCCGAGGGGTGCCTTTCACCGCATTCGCGGTACCATCCGCCGCGGCTTCTTCCAGCACCTGAACCCCGGATGGGACCAGGTGCTGTTCCCCGTGGAAAACAGGACCGGCCGCCGACGCCTGTTCCGCTGGGATCGGATCCTCGTAGTCGGTCATGTGCTGCTGGTTGCCGGGGCGCTCTACATGGGTTGGTGGCAGTTGCCGCTGCTGGTGACCTTCGGCTCCTTCTATGGCGGCTTCATCTTCCTGCTGTGTAACAATGCGCAGCACATCGGCATGACCGACAAGGTGCCCGATTTCCGCTTGTGCACCCGCACCATCATCCTCCATCCGGTGGTGCGCTTCCTGTACTGGCACATGAACTACCACATCGAGCATCACATGTACGCCGCCGTCCCCTGCTACCGGTTGGGCCGTCTGCATGAGGCGATCCGCCATGACCTGCCCCCATCTCCCGTGGGCCTGCTGGCGACCTGGCGCGGCATCGCCGCCATTCAACTGCGCCAGAAGCAGGAACCGGACTATCAGTTCAGACCGCAGATCCCGACGCCGGCCTGACGCCTCTCGGCCTGACACCTCTCGTCCTGACACCTCCCTCCTGAAATCGAGGTCTCCTTGGCACCTGTTACCATCGCCGTTATTGGCGCCGGCAGCCGCGGCAGCGGCTACGCACGTTACGCGGCCGAACATCCGGATCAGGCTCGGATCGTTGCCGTAGCCGAACCACGGGATGCCTATCGGGAACGCCTTGTGGCGCAACACAGCATCCCGGCGCAGCACGTCTTCGCCGACTGGCAGGATGCGGCAGCTGCGCCGAAGCTGGCCGATGCTGTGCTCATCTGCACCCAGGACGCGATGCATGTCGGCCCTGCCGTGGCCTTTGCCAGAGCGGGCTATCACATTCTCCTCGAGAAACCCATGGCCACCGATGAGGCCGGCTGTCGACAGATCGTCGCCGCCGTCCGCCAGGCAGGTGTGCAGTTCGCCGTCGCCCATGTGTCGCGCTACACGCCCTACACGCAGCGCCTCAAAGCCATCATCGACGCGGGCACCATCGGCGACATCGTCTGCCTGCAGCGCCTCGAACCGGTCGGCTACTGGCATCAGGCCCACTCCTTCGTGCGTGGCAACTGGCGCAACGAGGCCGAGTCCTCCTTCATGCTCCTGGCCAAGTCGTGCCACGACCTGGACTGGATCCGTCACATCATGGGTGTGCCCTGCCAGGCGGTGTCCTCCTTTGGATCACTGCAACACTTCCGTGCCGAAGAGGCCCCGGAAGGCGCCGCAGAACGCTGCCTCGACTGCGGCGTCGAGGCCGACTGTCCGTATTCCGCCAGGCGCTACTATCTCGACAAACTTGCCAGCGGTCACACGGGCTGGCCTCTGGACGTGCTGACACCGGAGCCGACGGTGGCAACGGTGACCGCCGCTCTGCGCGAGGGACCGTACGGACGCTGCGTCTATCACTGTGACAACGATGTCGTCGACAACCAGGTGGTGAACCTCGAGTTTGCCGGTGGGCGCTCGGCCTCCTTCACCATGACAGCTTTCACCGAAGCCGCCGGCCGGCGCACCGAGATCTTCGGCACGCGCGGTCACATTCGCGGCGATGGCCAGCACCTGCATATCTTCGATTTTCTGTCGAACGAAACACAGCACATCGATACGGCCGCCACGGATGCCTCCATTCTGGGCGGCCACGGTGGCGGCGACTTCGGTCTGATGGCCGGCTTCCTGCGGGCGATCTCCGAGAACGACGACGCACACATTCTTTCAGGGCCCGAGGAGACGCTGGAGACGCACCTGATGGTCTTCGCCGCCGAGCGCGCCCGTCATGAACGTCGCGTCGTCGACGTCGAGGTCTAGCCATCATGGCAGGCGCAGCTCGATACCTGCTGGTTGGCGCACTGTTGAACATGGCGCTGTCCGCTGCAGCCCCGCTACGTGCCTGGGAGGCACTGTCGGCCCGCTCCTTCTACATGGACGAGCCCTCTGCGGCGGTGTTGCTGTATGACCTGCCGGCGGAATTCACCGAGGCAGACCTGCGCGCTGATATCAGCGTTGCCGGCCATGTCCTTGCCCGTGATACCGTCGTCCTTCGTGGGCGACACGCCTGGGTCCCATTCCCGGCGGCGGCGTTGCCCGACGGTGACACGGACATCGTCGTCGAGCTCCGTGGGGCAGGACAGGACCTGGGGCGTCGCACAACGACGGTGACACGGCGGCCGGCGAAGGCCAATGCCGTACAGATCGACCGCCTGGGTGGCGGCCTCATCGTCGACGGTCTGCCGTTCTTTCCCTTTGGCTTCTACTGCTACTCGCCGGTGCAGCCGACCCTGGCCGAGGAAGAGGTCGTGCGCGGCTTCAACCTCATGAGTCCGTACCAGTCCAATGACCCGGCATCGGTTATGGACCGCCACCGCTACATGGACCGCGCCGCCGAGCTGGGAGTCAAGGTCCACTACCAGTTGCTGCAGGTGGCCGGCGGGGGGGGCGTCAATCTGGGTGTCGCTCAGGACACCTCCGCCGTCCGACGACAGGACTGGTTGCGTGCCGAAATCGAGGCATTCCGCGACCATCCCGCTCTGCTCGCCTGGTACATCTCCGATGAGCCCACCGGTCACGGCGCCACACCCGAGCAGTTGCAGAGGGCCGCCGACCTTGTGCGCGAACTGGATCCGTATCATCCCGTGACGATCGTCTTTGTCAATCCTGGCGCTGCGGCTCGTTTCGCCGACGCCATGGATCTGGCCATGACCGACCCATACCCGATCCCCAATGGCCCACCAGGTGGCGTCGCCGCTGCCGTGCGTACGGTGCGGCAAGCGGTGGCACCAAAGATTCCGCTGTGGCTCGTGCCGCAGGCCTTCGGTGGCAACGAATGGTGGACGCGGGAACCGACGGCGGCGGAGCTGCGGCTCATGACCTGGCTGGGGATCGTCGAGGGGGCAACGGGCATTCAGTACTTCATCCGTCACGGCCTCAACGGGTTTCCCAAGTCCCCCGATACCTGGGCTGCTGCCGGGCGCGCCGCACTGGAGGTCGCTGCCCTGACGCCCTTTCTGCTGTCCTCCGAAGCCCAACCCGTCGTCGACACCGGTGATCCGACGTTGCACGCAGCCGCCTGGCGCCATGGCGATGATGTTGTGGTCGCCGTCGTCAACACGCAGAACCTGCCGCGCACAATGGCACTGACCCTGCCGGGCCTGCAATGGGATCGTGATGACGCCGAGGTCCTGTACGAGGATCGTGATGTGCCTGTAAGGCAATTGTCACGTCCGGGTGCGCTGAGCATGCTGCTGAAACCCCTGCGTCTGGTCAACGATCTGCTGCGCCCGGGCGATGCGGACGCGGGGGGTGTTCGCCTCACCGACATCATCGATGGCTACGGCGTACGCCTGTACCGTTTCATGGGTCCCGCCCAGGACGCGGTGAATGAGTTGAACGTGCTCATCGACCCCAGTTTTGAGTGGGATGCGGCGCCCTCGGTGCCGGCGGCACTGTATGCCAGTGTTGGTGCCGGGCGTGGTGCGACGTACTTCGTCGACAGTCGTGTCGCCGCCCACGGACGGCGATCCGTGCGGCTGCACAGCCCTCGCGGAGATGACCGCTTGCGCCTGAGTCCCTACTCCCCTGCCGTGGTCCCCGGACGCAGTTACCGTTTCTCCTTGCAGGCTCGCGGCGCCCAGCCAGGTGTCGTCCTGCGTCTGCACAACGCCGCCGCCGGTGATTCCGTCGACATCCCCCTGACCACAGAGTGGCGACAGTACCGGCTCGACAGTGTGATGCAGGCCGTATCGAACCGGGCCTGGTTGTCCCTGGGTCTGGTCACAGCCGGCACAGCCTGGGTCGACGACTTGGAACTGTTCGATATCTCGCCGCAGATCGCGGCCACTGCCACACCATCCGGGCACGTGATACGCGTGCAGTCGATCATCGACGATGCCGACCTGCGTCTGCGCCTCGACGGCAGTGACGTCACCTCGGCGGACCCGCTGTATACGGGTCCTGTGACCATCGCTGGCTCGGGTCAGATCCGTGTCGGCCTCTTCGCCGGGGACCGGGTCCTCTCCAGCGCCAGCCTGGACCTTCATCATCACGCGGCCCTGAGCCGCTTCGTCGCTCTCGAACATGCCTATTCGCCACGGTATGCTGCGGGGGGCGCCGGGGCCCTCACCGATGGCATCCTCGGCACCGGCCTGTTCACCGATGGTCGCTGGCAGGGCTTTGAAGGCCAGGACCTGGTCGCCGTCATCGATCTCGGCCAGCCTGTGAACGTGTCCAGCGTCAGCGTGCGTTTTCTGCAGAACGCCGGTTCCTGGATCTGGTTGCCCCGTGTCATGGAAGTGAATGTCTCGGACGATGGTCGTCATTTTCGTCCCTTTGCCACGGCCGACCATGACGTCGACGAGCGCGCCTCGGGCCTCGTCATCGAAGAACTGACGGCACGGGCCGCATCGGATCGGGCGCGCTACGTGCGGGTCCGGGCCCGCTCCCTCGGGCAATGCCCCGAGTGGCATCCGGGTGCAGGTGGACCCGCCTGGGTATTCGCCGATGAGATCCAGGTCAACTCCGACTGACGTCCACTATGGCCTTGTCTCGCATCGACATCACCGTCGGCCTGCTGCCATTGCGCGTTGCATGGTTGGGGGCATGGATCGGGATTCTGGCGTTGCTGCCAGCACCCGCGTCGGCACTTGACTTCGTGATTCAGCCGGGCCAGAAACTCGCGACGATCTGTGCGCATCTCGACGCGGCCCGCGCCGGGTTCTGCGGCACCATGCGTGAGCTGTATCCACAATCTCGATATCGAACCGAGCCTCTATGGGCCACGGTTCGACCCGATTCCACATTCTCCGCCCTTGAGGGTCTGCTGGCGCCGGGCAGCTACGAGCTCTCCCTTGAGGATCCACTGGCGTTCTATCAGGCGCTGTACGCCGCCAGCGTGGTCCATGTGCAGCCGCTCAAAGACCACAGGGTGGATGATGGATGGTCACCCTACGAGATGCTGATCCTGGCAAGCGTCGTAGAGAAGGAATCCGTCGACGGCCGAAACCGCGGACAGGTTGCCGATGTCTTTCTCAACCGCCTGCGCCGCAACATGAAACTGCAGTCCTGTCCGACCGTTGAGTATGCCCTTGGCTTCCACCGGCCCTTTCTGCTGACGCGCGACGTGCAGATCCCTTCCCCCTACAACACCTACCTGCACAAAGGCCTGCCCCCCACTCCTGTTGCCACGGTTTCCCCGGAGACGATCGCCGCAGTGCTCCGCCCGGCCGGGACGGATGTGATCTTCCTCGTCTTTGACTGGACCAGGCTCGACCACGCCTTTGCGTCGGACCTGGCAACGCACCAGGCGAATGCAGCAGCGGCCCGCAGCAATTTCGAGCAGGTCTTTGGGCGTAAGGTGATGCGTGAGAAGTTCGCGCACATCTACTACGCGCCACATGCCGACCGAGCCGGGGCACAGCCCCCGTGATCCTGCGCGCCTGAGCGGCTGAGCGGCTGAGCGGCTGGCGCCACGCAGCGGTTATGCCGGCCGCAACGTCAATGACCCCGCCAGATGGGCCTCGATATCGGCGCGATCCATGAGCAGCGGGTGGTAGCGATCCTGCACCTACAGTTCTGACTGGTGTCGGTAGTTGGCGCTGGCGGGATGGCCGGACTGGCCGCCGGCTGACGTCGCCTGCGCATTTGCGGGATCGGCCAGATCGACCACCATCCGATACGTCGACAACCCCGTCACGGTGAAGGGATGGGTCATGCTGGCGCCGGCGGCGCGCACCGTCCCGGTGCCCCCCGAGGTCTCGAAGGGCCCCACATCAAACAACCGTTCCAGCGTCGGATTCGTACTGGCGGGATGGCCAAAAAGGACCGTGTGCAGTCGCCCCCAACGCCACTGCGACGGCCGTGATCCCACCCGCTGGCGCAGCCATGTGAGCGTGTCGCGCAGGGCGGCAATGACCTCGCCCTCGACATCGACCTCCGCAGGGAACCAGCCTCGATCCTCACCGAGCAGTACGCGCCCGGCAACGGCACCCGCCTTGCTCGCCACCAGTTGCGCCACACTCTGCGGAAAATGCACGCGGGTCACCCGCTGCAGCCACTGCTCCCAGAAGGCGGTGAATACCGTCGGTCCAGTGGCATCCGTGGTGTAGGCACCATCCCAGTCCTGCAGGACCTTCCCCAGGGCACGGATCGCCTTGTTGGGGCCTGCCAGAGCGATGCCTGCCACCACCGGAGCCAGGTCCTGCGCCCTGGGGTGCAGCACATCGGCGTGGATCGCGCCAACGCTGTCGAGCGTGTGTCCGTTGTGTGCTTCGATGCGGCTGCGGATGCGTCGGAAGCGGTAGCCATCGGCCCAGTTGCCCGTACGCAGGTAGGCGCCGCTGCCACCCCATGGTGGATTGTTCGCTGACGCCAGCCAGTCCCGCTGCGGATCGATGTCGTGCGGCACATCGTCGAAGCCATACATCTCACCCCACTGGTCCAGAGGTTCATCGGCCCGCTTGAACCCGTACGTCGTTTGTTGCCGACGGGGCACCCGACCGACCGTGTGATAACCGATGCGGCCATCCGTGTCGGCGAAGAGGAAGTTCAGCAGCGGAAAGGGCCAGTCGCGCAACGCCGACAGCACATCATCCACGGACTGCGAACGGCTCAGTGCCAGCATCGACTCGAAGCCGGTGCCCGCCTCGGTACCCACCCAGCGCAGGCTCAGTACCGGCGGTTCACCATCACCCACGGCCGAGACGAATTCACTCATCACCGGACCACGAGGGGTGCGACGGATCTCCAGTGCAACACACCCGGCGCCCCGTACCGGGATCGACTGCACCTCCGCCTCGAATGGCTGCCAGCGATCCCCTTGTTGATAGCAACCGGGATGCTCCGCCGACACAGTTTCCACGTACAGATCCCGCGCCGACGCCGTGTGGTTCGTCACGCCCCAGGCGGTGTGGCGCGTGTGGCCCAGATAGATTCCCGGCGTCCCGAGAAAAAATGCGCCGATCGCATCGATCCCCGCACTCGAGTCCAGGCTCGAGTCCAGGCAGGTGATCTGCGCCTGGTACCACTGTCGGGACAATTCGACACCGTTGTGCGGATCCGTCGCCAGAATCGGCTTGCCACCGGCGCTCCGGCTGCCGCCGACGACCCAGTTGTTGCTGCCCTCCCCCGTGTCGAAGCCGCCGACCCCGGCTGGCTCCTGTGAAGGCACGATGGTCTCCTCGCCGGCTTCCACCGATAGAAACAGGTCGACCAGGTCTGGCGCCAGACAGGTCTTGATGGCTTGCTGCTGGGCCAGCACGTCCAGTCGGCCCGTCAGCATCCACCAGCGCCACTTCCAGATCGCCACGGAGTCGACCGGTGTCCACGGTGCCGGCTCGTAGCCCAGCACGTCGAACTCCACCGGCAAACGGCCGTGCGCCGCAGCCATGCCGGCGTTGATGCCGTTGGCCAGCCCATCCAGCACGGTGCGCACCTCAGACGACATGGACGTGACCGCCGCCCGTGCCGACGCCGTCAGTCCGATCGTCCGGTGCAGGCGGTCCTGACGCAGGTACCGGGGACCCAGGATCTCGGCCAGCTGCCCGTGCGCGAGGCGACGCATGTGGTCCAGTTGCCACAGGCGATCCTGCGCCATGGCGAAGCCAAGAGCCGTATAGCAGTCGGCGACAGAACCCGCCTCGATATGGGCCACACCCCAGCGATCCCGCCGGATCGTCGCCGGCGCCGTAACGGGCGCTGTGGTGGTGCCATTCACCTCGGGCAGTTTGCTGCGCAGGTAGCGCTGCTTGAGTCCCAGCACGGTTCGGCGCGACACGCCCAGGTCGCGGGCGGCGGTGTCGACGTCGATCACTTCCTGCAGCAAGCGGATGACGACCGATTTCTGCTCACCTGAGATTTGCTTCGACATCCTTCCCCCTGGTCCAATGGCCCTTCATGCAGCCAGATATAAAGGCCGGGCGGATCGGAGGCCAGTCGACACGCTTGCCCGCCCGTCACGCGTGTGCGACAATTTGCACCGGTTCCGCCCTCAAGCATGCAGAAGGAAGCCACGTGACCACGGACTACAGCCACATTCAGCCACCGGCATTCAGCTATCGATACGAATTCCGCCCCGACGAACTCGACGACGTCGTCGCCTGCACCGAGGCCCACGGTTTCAGCATCGTCCGCGGCCTGCTGCCGGATGATCTCGTCGAACTGCTGCAGAGTGAAGTGCGTCGCGTCGTCGACCCCGATGGTACGCTGGGACCCGGGGAAAGCCGCACGCACGTGTCCTTCATCGAAGGCGCCACCCATGCCTGGGAGCCATGGCTCGGATACAGACCATTCATGGATCTGCAGCGGGCCATGCTGGGCACCGACGACATCTGTTTCCACCGTTCGGCTGCCATCATTCGCAACCCCGGATCGGCACCGGTGGGCTGGCACACCGACTGGTGCGGTCAGACCGACGAGCCGGCAAAGAACTCCGGGGACGTGTTGAATCGCGGTCTGTGGCCATCGGGCAAGTGGTTCTACCTCACCGGCTCCCGCCCCTCCCATGGTGGCCTGTGTGTGATCGAAGACTCCCATGTCGAAAACTGGGCGGGTCCCGCCGGCTTCCGGTTGACGGCGGATCGACGCTCCTTCTACCCGGCTGACAGCGAGGCGGAAAGCCGCTACAATGGCTTCGACATTCCAGGCCTCGTACCACTGTTCACCGAACCGGGTGATTGTATCCTCTTTGCCCATCGTACCTTCCATGGGGCCTTCCCGAACAACGAGGACCAGCAGCGACTGTCCTGCGCCGTCGGATTCCGGCCGAAGGCGCACGTCATCCACGCGCCATGGGAGCTGCCTCAATCCTCCCGCCGGTTCATCGATGCCCTGCCGGAACCGTTGCGGAGATACACCGAAGGCTATACCGGCATCGACCCCACTTTCAAGGGTGTCAGTGCCGCCTGAAGGTGGCAGGGAAGATCCCCGATGGACGCGCTGCGCGCGGTGCTGTTCACCTGTTCCCACAGAGAGAAGACCCATTGATCTGCGCCGCCGATGTCGAGTTCTACCTGCATCAGAACATTCCCCTGTCGCGCCAGATGGGGATCCGCGTCACGGTCTGTGACGACACGGGTGTCCGTCTCGCGGCGCCGCTGGAACCCAATGTCAATCATATGGGTACGGTCTTTGGTGGCAGTGCCTCGGCGGTTGCCATGTTGTGTGGCTGGGGGCTGATGCATGCACGGATCGCCGAGTTCCCCTTTGCCACAGGGCTTGTCATTCGCCGCAATCAGATGGAATTCGACAGCCCCATCGACGCCGATTTCGAGGCCTGGTGTGCCGCCCCCGATGCTGACAAGCTGGCGCAGTTTGATACGGCCCTGGCGAACGAGGGCAAAGCGCGCCTGCAACTGGATGTCGATCTGCTGATCAACGGCCACTGTGCCGCGGCCTTTGTCGGCACGTATGTGGCGGTGAAGAAATGAGTCAGCTTGCCCTTGTCTGCAGACCCGGCCATGACCTGCACCGAGTGCTGGCCGCCACACCGGGCCTCGATGTGCCACGCTTCGAGAGCTTCACCGACGCCGTCGATGCCGTTGTCTCTGGTGGGGGTATTCTTGTGTTGTCGGACAGCTATCCCGATCACCCTGCCTGCATCGATCCAGCGGCGCTGGATCAGGCCAGAACGCGGGACCTGCGCCTGTACGTGGAGTATGTCGCGGCACTTCCGGGGATCGATATCGGTGGCATACAGCGGCCTCGCTGGGAGCGGGCCGTTATCGCCGATGACTTCTTTGGCGCATCCCTGCCTGCGGGACGGATCCTGGCGGTTCAGGGCCTGCACCTGCAGTCCGTCGCCGGTGCGTCTCCGGCACCCCACGTGGTCGCCGCCCGGGTTGCTGGATTCGATCATGCCGTCTACGGCCTGCCAGCAGAGGCGCAGCCACTGCTGTTTCAGCACCCCGATCTGCCCTGGCTGATCGCCACCACCTGCCTGAGTTGTTTCGTCACCGGGCGCTATGCGCCGACCGACGCCTGGGCTGCCTTGTGGCGCAGTATCCTGCAATGGCTCGCCGGTGATGCCCTGACGATACCGGCACTGACATGGACACCCTTGGTGGCCCCCGCCTACGATCGCGACATCCCCATGCCAAAAAAAGCGGAGGCCCACGCGCTGAAGGCGGGTTTGCGCTGGTTCCGGCGCTCGGGACTTCTCGTACGGGCCGACCAGGAATCACGGCTTGCGGAGCACGCGGAGGCGGGCATCGCCGCCTGGCCGGCGGATGGCAGGGTCGGCGACGGCTCCCACGGGATTCTCGAGGGACAGATGTCGGTGCTGCAGCCCGATGGTTCGCAGATGGTCTCGATCATCCGCCGCAGCGACTGTGTCTGTGAGTCGGCCTTGAGTCTGGCCCTTGGCGGCGACACCCTCACCGCGTCGAACCTGCTCGAGTACGTCTACACCACGTCCGCCGCCCGCCAGGGCGGCCGCGGCGAACCGGATCACCCCGCCTACGGTCACATCGCCTGGGGTGTGACCAATGACGCGTGGCTCAAGGCCAACTATGGCGACGACAACGCGCGCATCCTGCTGTCCACTGCTGCCACCGCCGGTCTTCTGCGCGACGACCGCTGGGACGAGGCCATGGCGCTGTGCGTGCTGGCCAACCTGCGCACCTCCAGTCGTTTCGGCTTTCGCCCGGGCCGCATCGACATGGAGGCCCTGGAGCAGCGGGGCTGGGAGCATTACTTCGGCTCCGATCTGGTGCTGTTGCACCCCCACTACGAGTCCTACCTGTGGGCCTGTTTCCTCTGGGCCTACGAGCGGTCCGGAGACGAGTTGTTCTATCAGCGCGCTCTGGCCGCCATAACCCGCGTCGTTGCCGCCGGCCCGGATGGCTGGCGCTGGACCAATGGCCTGGCGCAGGAGCGGGCCCGCATGCTGCTGCCGCTGGCCTGGTTGGTGCGCGTGCGCGATACACCCGAACACCGACGCTGGCTGCGCGACACGGCGGCGGGCCTCATCGCCTTGCAGGACAGCTGCGGCGCCATCCGCGAGGAACTCGGCGATCCGGCGACGGGCAACTATCCGCCACCTGTTTCCAATGAGGACTACGGCAAACACGAGGCCGCGCTGATTCAGGCGAACGGGGATGCGGTTGCCGATCTGCTGTACACGACCAACTTCGCCTTCCTCGGTCTGCACGAGGCCGCCGCCGCTACGGGTGAATCGATGTTCCAGGATGCCGCCGATCGACTCGCCGATTTCCTGTGCCGTTGCCAGGTCCGTTCCGACAGGCGACCCGAACTCGATGGTGCCTGGTTTCGCGCTTTCGATTTTGGCCGCTGGGAGCCCTGGGGGTCGGATGCCGATGCCGGCTGGGGTGCCTGGGCCGTGGAGAGTGGCTGGACCCAGGGCTGGATCACAACCGTGCTGGCCCTGCGCCAACGGCGCAGTTCGCTGTGGGATCTGGCGACGGCCACGGGTGTCGGCGATCACATCCGCCGCCTGCGCGAGGGGATGATCCCGCCAGCCGTCGTCACAGACGTTGATACGTCTGGCTGAACGGGTCCCCCGCCCAGCCAGACTGACACGGCGACGACGGCTTGCCCGGGGTGGTGGACTGCCCTACCCTAGCCGGTCGAATCTGCCCCGAGCCGCTGTCGCCCGTGAGCGGAGGCCAACCACGAAGCCTGAATCCATGACCCTGAATCCGTGATACAGAATCCATGATACAGAATCCATGACGCAGACCAATGCCCTGCCCGATATGCAGCGAGAGTTGCGCTTCTATCCCTCGACCAACACAAGCCCCCAACACCTGTCCTCGGCGCAGGTGGCACAGTTCAACGACAAGGGCTACGTGTTCCCCCTCGCCGTGTTCACACCGGCCGAAGCCGCGGCCAATCGGCAGTACTTCGAGCATCTGCTGGAATTGTCCGCCGCCAAGGGCCACAGCCAGTACTCGATCAATTGCTGGCATCATATCTGTGGTGGCATCTGGGATCTGGCGACGGAGCCACGCATCCTCAACCTCGTTGAGGATCTGCTGGGCCCCGACCTGATCTGTACGATGACCCACTACTTCGCCAAAATGCCTGGTGATACCAAACAGGTCGCCTGGCATCAGGATGCTTCCTACTGGCCGCTGACACCCAGCAAGGTGGTCACCGTGTGGCTCGCCATCGATGACGTGGACGATGACAACGGGCCGATGATGTTCATCCCGGGATCACACCTTCACGGCCAGATCCCCTTCGACAAAAGCACCGCCGAGGACAACAACGTCCTCAACCAGTCCGTGCGCGATCCTGAGAACTGGGGGGGCGCACCCGCTTCCGTCACCATGAAGGCCGGGCAGGTGTCCTTACATACCGACCTGTTGCTGCACGGCTCCGAGCCCAATCGCTCCCAGCGTCGACGCTGCGGCCTGACCCTGCGCTACCATCCACCGGACGTGCGCCGCCGCGAACCGGATCAGGCCCCAGGGATCATCTGCCGCGGCAGCGACCCCTCCGGGTACTGGCAACCCGTCCCCCGCGCCCATGGTGACAACATTCCGGAGCAGCCATGAAACAGCTACAGATCGTCGGTCCCAACCAGCCGGAGTGGCAGGATGTCGACATGCCGCAGCCTGGCACCGGAGAGGTGCTGCTCAAAGTGGATGCCGTCACGACCTGTCCCCACTGGGACCTGCACATGATGTCCGGTGAACCCATGTTCCCCGGGGCCCGGGTAGAGTACCCGCTGACGCCCGGGCAGCCAGGGCACGAAATCGTCGGCAGCGTCGTCGAGGTCGGCCCGGGTGTGCACGATTTTGCCGTTGGCGCCCGCGTTGCCGCCTGGCGCGACCGTGGCGCCAAAGTGCGCCTCGGCGGCTATGCGCAGTACGTGCCTTTTGCGGCCGACTCGCTGCTGGAGGTCAGTACCGACCTGGCACCGCAGTCGATCGCCTCGCTGGAGTTGGCCATGTGTGTGCAGGTCACCTTTGACCGTCTGCAGAACTTCGATCTGCTACAGGGCAAGCGGATTGCCGTGGGCGGCATGGGGCCGGCGGGCCTGCTCGCCGTGCAGATGGCACGCGCCTGGGGCGCTGAGACTGTGATCGCCGTCGACCCGGTGGCGGACCGCCGCGATCGGGCTCTGGCACTGGGCGTCGATGCCGCTGTCGAACCGAAGGATGGTGCCTTTGCCGACGCCGCCGGTGGTCCCGTCGATGTTGCCGTGGACTGTGCCGGCGCCAAGTCATCCGTCGAATTTCTTATGGGCCACACACGGGGTGCGGTGGCACTTTTCGGCGTGCTGCGTGATGACGTCGCCTATGGCTGGCAGCAATGGCGCAGTGGTGTCGACATTCTCGGCTACGGCTCGCACAACCGTGATGCCGCCGAACGGGCGCTGGCCCTCATCGAGGATGGTCGTCTCGATCTCAGTTGCGTCGTCACACACGAACTGCCCCTCAGTGACTACACCGCCGGCGTCGATCTGTTGCGCACGCAGCAGGCACTGAAAGTGTGCTTTCTGCCCCATGCGTGAACCGCTCTGCTGACGAGCCCTGCTGAGCCCCGTCTCGTAACGATCCCCGGCGGCTCCTTCCGCATGGGCGATCATGGCGGTCGCCCCAATGAAACGCCGGCGCACGATGTGTGGCTCGACGAGTTCCGCATCGCTGTCACGCCGGTGACACGTGGCGACTACGCCCGGTTTCTCCAGGCTTCGGGGCATCAGCCTCCGCGGTTCTGGGAGGACCCGCGCTTCGCGGACCCGCAACAACCCGCCGTAGCCGTCAGCTGGTTTGATGCCATTGCCTACTGTGACTGGCTGTCCACACAGCTGCACGCCGCTTTCCGCCTGCCCACCGAAGCCGAGCGTGAGAAGGCTGCTCGTGGCGGCCGGGTGGAGCAGAACTTTCCCTGGGGAGATGAGCTGCCGACGTGGATGGACGTGCACTACCGCGGCGACGATGCGGAACGCCCGGACCTTGTGGCGCAGGATCGGGCCAACGACTTCGGCTTGCACAACATGGCAGATCTGGTGCACGAGTGGTGCGCCGACTGGTACGACCCACACTACTACAGCGAGTCACCGGTGGCGAATCCGCCCGGCGCCGAAGAGGGCCCGCGGCGCGCCTCACGGGGCGGCTCGTGGCGCCACGCCATCAAGGTGACACGCTGTGCGCATCGATCGGCGATTCTGCCGGATCGACAGCTCGCCGATTACGGCTTCCGCGTCGCCGGCTAGCCGCGGCCGGCTTCCTTGCGCTGGATGTCAGCAGCAATGGCATAGGTCGTGCCGTGCATGGCGATGACGACCAGCCCCAGCCCCTCTGCCAGATAGCCACCGGGAT
>ERZ890510.1389-NODE-1389-length-15864-cov-5.730027_pt1 | contig 15864 bp, 17 predicted proteins | sample MGYA00521265_ERZ890510 | MGnify/ENA primary metagenome ERZ890510 (study PRJEB32303, sample SAMEA104408624) | aquatic metagenome | biome: Brackish water; feature: Chemocline; material: water | place: Baltic Sea | collected 2014-10-26T21:54:00 | depth 110 m ...
CCGGGCAGCCAGCTGACGCAAGAGAGAGGTAGTTCCCATGGCGGTAGCCGTTAAGATCTATCAGCGGGAAACGAAGGAACTGACACTGACGTCGCGGCCGGAACGAGGCAAGGGCCCCGTGGGACGCCTGCGCCGCGAACAGGAGATGCTTCCGGGTGTCGTGTATGGGCACAAGCAGGAGCCGCAACCTTTCAAGATCGCCGCTCGTTCCCTCGAGCGAGCCCTTGCTGCAGGCGGACGCAACGCCATTTTCGTGCTCAACGAAGATGGCTCCGACAGGTCCGAGCGCGCCGTTGTGCGCGAGATCCAGTATCACAAGGTCAGCGGCGCCATCATGCATATCGATTTCCTGCGCATCAATGCCGACGAGGAATATACCGCCAGCGTTCCCCTGATTACGACGGGGATCCCCATCGGTGTCAGCATCGGTGGTGGGGCACTGCAGCACAGCCTGAACGCCGTCGACATGCATTGCATCGCTTCGCAGATGCCGTCGAGGATCGAGATCGATATCACCACTCTGCAGATCGGCGACAGCATTCACGTAAGTGATCTGCTGGCCTCGGAAGCGCGTATCGTCACCGAGAGTGAGATCACCATCGTCAGCGTTCTGTCACCGCGTCTCACGGTCGACGAAGAGGCCAGTGCTGACAGTGCTGAGGCCGAGAGCGACGAAGAAGAAGCTGCAGCTGTCGCACCGGAAGCTGAATAGAAACACCCGCCGTGCGTGTGGTTGTCGGCCTGGGCAATCCCGGGACTCGCTACGCTCACACACGGCACAACATTGGTTTTCTCATCGTTGATGAGTTGGCCAATGGCCTTACGTGGGTCGAGCGCCATGGAGCGCAGACAACCTGCATGCGTCTGGCCGACGAGGAGGTCCTTGTCGTCAAGCCGCAAACCTACATGAACCGTAGTGGTGACGCGGTGCTTGCGCTGAGTGAGTCAGAAGGTTTCGGCCCCGAGGATATCCTCGTTGTGTTCGATGACTTTCTTCTCGACTTCGGGCGCCTGCGTCTGCGCCGCGCCGGGTCGGATGGTGGACATAACGGTCTGGCATCTGTCCTTGAGCGGCTCTGCTCAGACGGGGTCTCAAGGCTGCGTATTGGCGTTGGACCTGTCCCGCTGGCGGCAAGCGATATCGATTTTGTGCTTGCGCCATTTTCCACGGAAGAAGACGTCGATGCTCTGGTGGCACGTGGGGGTGCGGCGGTGTGTTGCTGGCTACAGGAGGGCATTGAGACGGCGATGAACCGTTTCAATGGGTGCCAGGCGCTGCCGAACCGCGCCACGGACTGATACCATTCGCGAGAGCGAGACGGGAGGGTACGATTCACTATGGAAGTCTGGACGACAGCAGCCCCCTATCTGGGTGTAGCGGGCATGATCGTCGCTTTCATCATCTACCTGCGCATCAAGGCCGGTGACCCCGGCAGCGCCGAGATGGTGGAAATATCCGATCTGATTCACGAGGGGGCCATGGCTTTCCTCCGTCGTGAGTACTCCATACTTATGGTCTTCATTGCCGTTGTCTTTGTCGCCCTGTGGCTGGGCGTCGACAACCATACGGCGATCGCATTTCTGGCCGGAGCTGCCTGTTCGATCATCGCCGGCTTTTGCGGCATGAAGGCGGCAACCCGTGCCAATGTCCGTACGGCGCAGGCCGCCAGTGCCCGGGGCCAGGGTCCGGCTTTGATGATGGCCTTCTCTGGTGGCGCCGTCATGGGACTGGCCGTGGCCAGTCTCGGCCTCATCGGTATCGGTGTTCTGGCCCAGGTCTTCGGCATCTGGGAGGACCCAACCAACGCGACCGCAATCAGTGGCTTCGCCATGGGCGCCTCCTCTATCGCTCTGTTTGCTCGCGTCGGCGGTGGCATTTTCACCAAGGCAGCAGACGTCGGCGCCGATCTGGTGGGCAAAGTCGAACAGAACATCCCTGAGGACGACCCGCGCAATCCGGCGGTGATCGCAGACAACGTGGGTGACAACGTCGGCGATGTGGCCGGCATGGGTGCTGACATCTTTGAGTCCTACGTTGGCTCCGTCATTGCCACCATCGCCATTGCCGCCACAGCCTCAATCGCCTCCATGGAAGTGCTGGCTCCAGGCGTCGTCGAAAAAGTCGCCAGAGTGTCGGCCATGGCCTATCCGCTCTCCGTGATCATGGTTGGTCTTGGCGCCAGTCTCGTTGGCGCGCTCATGGTCCGCCTGCTGCAAAACTCCGACCCGGATGCCGTGCTGCGCTACTCCACCTTCCTGGCCGCGGCGCTGATGGTCGCTGGCGCCTGGTGGACGCGAGGCCTTCTGGGCCTGGGCACCGGCCCCTTCATGGCCGTTCTCTGTGGTAGTCTTGCCGGCATTATCATCGGGCTCGTTACCGAGTACTACACCGGCGGCAAGCCCGTCCGTGACCTCGCCGACGCCTCCAAAACCGGTGTGGCGACCAACATCATCTCCGGCCTGGCTCTCGGCTTTGAGAGTGTCGCCTTGCCGGTGATCTTCATCGCCTTTGCGATTGGCCTGGCCTTCCACTTCGCCGGCCTCTACGGAATTGGCATCGCCGCCGTCGGCATGCTGGCCACAGTAGGCATAACCATGTCGGTCGACGCCTACGGGCCCATCGCCGACAACGCTGGAGGCATCAGCGAGCAGGCGGGGCTTGGCCCGGAAACACGGAAGATCACCGACAGTCTTGACTCTCTCGGCAACACAACGGCGGCCATCGGCAAAGGTTTTGCCATCGGCTCCGCGGCCCTGACGGCGCTGGCCATGTTTTCCGCCTACAACAGCGCTGTGCAGTTGGCTATGGGGGGCGAGAAGCTCGTCATCGACGTGACGGAGCCTGGTGTCGTCATCGGTCTGCTGTTGGGCGCCATGATTCCATACGTGGGCGCCGCACTGACGATGACTGCAGTGGGTGACGCAGCCTTCAAGATGATCGAGGAAGTGCGACGTCAGTTCCGCGAAATTCCCGGGCTCATGGAGGGTACCGGCAAGCCGGACGCGCGCCGCTGCGTCGACATTGCCACAGTGGCGGCGTTGCGCAAGATGATTGCTCCCGGAATGCTGGCGGTACTGGCACCGGTTGTAGTGGGTTTCCTGCTCGGGCCAAAGGCCCTGGGAGGTATGCTTGCGGGTGCGACCGTATCCGGCGTCCTGTTGGCACTGATGATGTCCAATAGTGGTGGCGCTTGGGACAACGCCAAGAAGTACATCGAAGAGGGCAATGTGGGAGGCAAGGGCTCCGAACCCCACAAGGCCGCTGTCGTCGGGGACACGGTAGGCGATCCGTTCAAGGACACCTCCGGCCCTTCCATGAACATTCTCATCAAGCTGATGTCGGTCATCTCCCTGGTCCTGGCCCCTCTGTTCGTGAACTACGGCCTGAACCTTTTCTAGGCGCTCTCAAGGCGCCGCGAAACTCCGACAGCGAAGCAAGGCAGATAAACGTATGGCGAAGAAGTACGAACTGGTTCTCATCCTCGATCCACAGGTCGGTGATACCCAGCTGGAAGCTTCTATAGAACGGTACAAGACCCAGCTGGAGACCGCCGGGGCCGAGGTTGTCAACGTCGACAACTGGGGTCTGCGTAAGCTCGCCTACACGTCGATGGCTCTCCGCCGACGGCAGCAGGCCTTCTACGTGCTCTACCAGTTTGAGGGAGCCGCGGAAATCCTCAGTCCTATTGAGGCGGCCCTCAGGCTGGACGAGGCCGTCCTGCGGCACCTGTTGCTCACTGTCGATGGCGAGTTCCTGCGTGTCCCGCAACTGGCACCGGAGAACATCTACATCTACAACCCTCCGGCCCGGCCCCATGATCGCAATCGCGGCCCCCGCAGGGATCGAGATGATCGTCGTGATGGTCCTGGGGGCGATGGTCCTGGGGGCGGCCGCTACAGTGGTCCACCTTCGGCCCGAAATGACGACGCTGATGCTGTTTCCGTAGGCGCCGACCCCGGCAGTGATGCCGAGGGCGACGATGCGGACGAGTAGGTAGCCGAGGGCCACGAGCCTGTTTCATCTGCTGGCCAGTATTGCGCTCGTCGCAGCGACCCTTCTGGGCGCCCGGCGATTTGGCGTCCGTCCTGTGGCGGTGGTAGCATGTCTGCCGCTGTTGGCGTCGGTACTGGCTCCCCTGCAGGGGGTCCTGCTGTCGGGCCTGGCGCCGGCACCCCTCATCGGGTTGCTGGCGGCGATTCAGGTGGATCGCGGACGCCGCTACGGTGAGATCCTTCTCGCCGCCTCGGCGCCCGGTGTCCTGCTGGCCCTGTTCCTGTTGTTCGGCCTGCATGGCGAATCATGGGAACGGGGAGACTTTGTCGCCGGTGTTGCTGCTTCCCTTGAAGAAGCGGCGGCCAACGCGCAATTGTCCGACCCAGACCAGCTGCAGCAGCTTGTTGAGCTGACGTTGCGGTTGCTGCCGGGCATGGCCTACGTGTCACTGCTGCTGGTAGCTGTGCTCGGGTATCGAGCGGCGCAGTTGGTCGGCGAACGTCTGGGCCTGCCCGTGCCACCGGCAGCGCTCATGCGCAGTTGGCGGCTGTATGAAATGTGCATCTGGGCGCTCATTGCTGCCATCGCCGGTTTGCTTGTGGGTGATGGTCTGTGGCGCGACCTGGCGATCAACACAGTTCTTGTTTTCGGCCTGTTGTACGCCGTGCAGGGACTGGCACTTGTCCGCCATTTGATGTGGCGGCTTGGTGTGCAACGGTTTCTCGAAGTGCTTGTTTTCGCGTTGCTGGCGTTTACTTCGGGCCTGTCGCTGATGTTCCTGGCATTGCTGGGACTCGGTGACACCTGGTTTGATTGGCGCCGCATCGGACACAGAAAAGACGAACCGCCGCCCGACGATGGGCGACCCGATCAGGAGATCGACACGTGAAGGTCATTTTACTCAGAGATATCAATACCGTGGGCAATGCGGGCGAGATCGTCACCGTAGCCAACGGCTACGCCCGTAATTTCCTGATCCCAAAGCGGCAGGCCCTGCTGGCATCGGATGCCAACGTGGCACAGTTCGAATCGCAGCGACGGCAGCACGAGGCCGCCGCAGAACGCGATCGACGCGCCGCCGAAACCCAGGCTGCCGAGTTGGAGAAGGCGTCACTGACGGCGACTGTGAAGGTCGGCGAGGGCGACAAACTCTTTGGCTCGGTGACAACGCAGAACATCGCCGACCTGCTCAAGGCGCAGGGCCATGACATTGATCGTCGCAAGATCGAACTGGAAGAGGGGATCCGCACTCTGGGGGTCTACAATATTCCCATTCAGCTTGAGCACGGCGTCAAGGCCACGGTGAAACTCTGGGTCGTGAAGGAATAGCGCAGCACGCCGTGCAGGACTCCTGGACGTTTGTCTGAGAAAGCCCCCCTCCCGAGCTGTCCTTCAGGCATCGTACTCCGGGCCCTCTACGCACACGGAGCAAGCATGCGCAATTTCTGTCTGTCGATCTTCCTGCTGCTCGGGTTGGGTCTCATTGCCTGCGGCCACGAGGGCCTGCCGGCAGGCCCTTTCGAGGTAACGGAGGAACAGACGTGGCGTGTCGTCAACCGGAGTCACACCGGTGCGGACGGCATCTTCGTACAGGCGACCTTGCGGACCTTCGCCTACGAAATCTCTCGCATCTATTCAGAGGCGGAACAGGCAGCACTGTCACAAGAGCAGGTCGATAGTCGCTTGCGTGAGATGGTCTACGCTTTTGTTGATGGCCGTTATCCGACGGTGGACGGAACGGACATCAACAATCTCTACTTCCAGTACCTGATCTATGTAAACCCAGATTTCGACCCGACGAATCCGATCAAGAAATCCCAGTTCGATGTCTGGCGTTCCGGCTATGTGCGTCGACTTTTGGGCACCGTCTTCGATCGTAAGTACCCGATCCTGCGACCCATCTACGATGGCCGCTGGGGCAATACCATGTACAGCCGCCTGGTGTTTACCGTCTATGTCGATGGCGAAGACTCGGGAGCGCACCCACGCATCGATGACATTGGTGGTCGAACGTTCCTGCTGGACGACCACGGCAACCGCTACTCGCCCAGCGGTACCGCAGGCCCCTATCCCTATGATTTCGATCGACCGGACCATGATCATCTGCAGAAGACGGCGATGTACCGGCTGTTTTTTCCCAATCGGCAGGCTGACCGAAAGACACCGATCGTCAGCGATGCAACGACACAACTGTCTCTCGTCATTGAGGGCCTTGGCACGGAAAGCGAACGTCGGTTGACCTGGGATCTGCCACTTGTGTATCCGCAGATGCCGGCACGGCGCCTGACCCCGGTGGCCGGCTCGCTGCCCATCGAGTAACTTGACCAAGCTGAAGCCGCACCCCACGGCAAAGCTGAAATTCTCGCGCCACCACCCCTTCACCGACCGCCCTGGACACACGCCGTGATATGGGTTTTTGCAGTTGTCGTCGTCGGGTTGATTGCCGTCCTGGCCGAACTGCTGCTCAGCTACCAGAAGCGAGCCCACGAACTGCGCCTGCTGCAGGAGCCCCTGCGACGCCGGATCCGGGGCCACGCCAAGGCTATGCAGGATGCCGTGGGCGGTATCCAGGCAATCGCCACCGAACAGGTGGCCGAATTCACCACTCAATTGCAGGGCCTGGCCCGCCGGGCCGACGAACTGCGTGAGGCTCTGCTCGGCTTGGAGCAGCAGGTTCTCGGCGATGCGGCCCGCATTGCCGCCCACGACGACCTCATCGAGGAAGTGGACCCCAACGCCGGCAAAATCGACGCCGAAGAAACGCCCGAGGACAGCGTCCACCGGGCGCAGGAATATCTGCGGCAGGAAGTCGATGGCCACCGCCTGAGTATGCAACGGGATGTCGAGGTTGTACGGCGGACGCTGGTGCTGCTGGAGGCCAAATTGCGGCGCGGCGCGTCGACCACCACAGACAATACCTAGCGCCCATGCTGGAAGGACTTCTCATCGGCGGTGTGGCACTCATCATCATCAACCTCGTGGTGCGCGATCAGACGCAATTTCGCCTCACACGGTTGCGCACGGAACTGCTCGGCCTGCGCTCAGAAGAGAGGCGAGTGGCCGACCGGCGTGATGAGGTGGAGCTGATGGTCGCACAAATCGCTGATGCCCTGATGCGTGCCGATCGCCGCCGGCAATCGCTGGAAAAAGGTTGTGGCGCCATGCAGGCTCACATCGAGGCAATCCAGGCGATGCTGGCCGGTGGCGACGAAGGCTGACGGCGACGGAGATCACAGCACAGTTTCTGCCAGCAGCCTCAACGCCGCATGGGCAGGTGCCAACGCGCGGGCGCCGGTTGCGGCAGGTGACTACATTGGGCCCGACGATCAATATCGGAGCCTGGCAATGAGTCGAATCGAGAAAGCCCAGTACGACCAGGATGGCTACGCCATCTACCGAGATGTCATCGACGCCGGGTTGGTGCAAGAGGCCAGTGCCCACGTCGACTGGCTGCTTCAGCAGAACCCCGGCCTGCGTCCGGAGCAGTTGCACAACAATCTCATGACCCACGATCCATTCTGGGTCCGCCTGGTCGCCGACCGCCGTCTGCTGGACATAGCCGCTGAATACATCGGTGATGACGTAGCCCTGTTCGCGTCACACTACATCTGCAAGCCACCCGGTGACGGGCAACCGGTGTTGTGGCATCAGGATGGTTCCTACTGGCCGCTGGAACCGATGGACGTCGTAACGCTTTGGCTGGCCGTCGACCCGTCCTTGCCAGAGAACGGTTGTATGCGCGTCATTCCTGGAACGCAACACATGGATCTGCAGCAAATGCACGCGACACCGGGTGGGGGCAATGTCCTGGGTTCGGCCATGGAGGATGACAAAGTCGATGCCGATCGTGCGCTCGATCTGGAGCTGCAGCCAGGTGACGTATCCGTCCATCATCCGAATATCGTCCACGGCTCCAACGCCAATACCTCGACAACCCGTCGCTGTGGGCTGACGATCCGCTATATACCGACGTCGACACGGATCGTGACAGACAACCCGCCCTTCCCCAGTGCCTTCCTGCTACGGGGCCAGGCCATGCCAGGCATCAACGAGTATTTGCCGTGGCCGCCATACAGAGCCGGCGACCACATGCCCTTTGCCGGCTGCCAGGTATGGCCGCCGCCGCAGAGGTCGACACACTAGGCTGCCACCTGCAGGGGCGGGCATCACTCGACGCCGCAGACGTCCGCCTCCCATGACGCCGGATCCAGACCGACACGTGTCGCCCGCTCGCAAATTCTTTGCCACGTAGTGTCGTCAATCGGTATGCCATGTTCACCGCGTTCGGCGGCGTGGCGGAATTCGGGGTCCCCGGGCAGTTGTATTTCACCTATAGCTGGATCCACCCGACTCGTCAGCATGTGTGCGATGAGCCCTTCCAGTTCCCGCTCATACGTGTCGGCGTCGCAGAAAAAGTTCGGATCCCAGGCCGTCAGCAACATGCCATTGCTGCGCATCACTGTGGCACCGGCGGCACAACCCTCGCCTGACAACAGTCCTCCCAGGATCTCGACGGCCATACTCAGGCACGTGCCTTTGTAACCGACGACGCCCCCAAGGGGAAGAATGGCGCCCTGCGGGTCGGCCAGGTAATCCTTCGGATCGGTTGTGGGGTGACCATCGGCATCGATCAACCAACCCTCGGGCACCGGCAGGCCCCGGTTGCGCGCTACACGAATCTTGCCTTCGGCGACGACGGAGGTGGTCATGTCGACCAGGACCGGGTGACCGGCAGCTCGGGGTGCGGCAAAAGCGATGGGGTTCGTGCTGAGTTTGCCATCGATGCCACCAAAGGGTGGGATCTGTCGGCCCAGGCGACCGGCATTGACGAAGGCCATGCCCAGCAGTCCCTGCCGCGCCAGCGCCAGCGGATAGGCCCCAATGCGGCCCAGGTGGCTGCAGTTGCGCAACGTCACCGTCGCCACGCCATGGTCGCGCACCAAGGCCACGGCGCGGTTGACAGCCAGGCGGCCGGCGACGGCGCCCAATGCGCCCCCACCATCGAGGATCGCCGTGGAGCCCCGTTCGCGCACGACCCGCGGCCGTCCCGTGGCATTGAAGGTGCCGGCAAGGATCTGGTCTACATACTCATAGAGCCGCAATGTTCCGTGGGAGTCGTGACCGAAGAGACTGGACTCCACCAGATGCTCAGCAACCGTTAGGGCATCTTCCCTGCTACAACCGGCCGCCTCAAACAGAGCGCAGCCGATGTGTGTCAATGACGGCGGCAGAAAGCGGCGCACGTCTAGGCGCCTGTTGCCAGCACAGTATCGACTTCAGCGGCAAACGTGTTGCGAACATCAACGCCGTACTCCCGCAGTCCCCCGGTGCTGTTGGGACCGGTAACCCAGGGACGTCGATCGCGGTCGGGCGCCAGCATATCGGCAGCGGCACACTGCTCGTGCAGGAAATGGAAGGCCAGGCCAGCGCGCGCCTGCTCGCTGTGGTTGTCCCCAGTGCAGTGGGCCACGCCATAGCAAAAGAACACGACGCTGCCAGCCGGCACCTCAACCGTGACCGCCTGTTGCTCAGGAGGGTGACAACAGATGTGATGATCGCTGTGCGGATCCCGCTCATGGGCATACATGGCTCGATGGCTCCCCGGAATCACGCGCAGGGTGCCATTGTCCACCGTCGCATCATGTACCGCCAGCCACATGGCGGTCCCCTTCAGGGGGTCCGCAATTTTGAAGTAGGCGTTGTCCTGGTGCCAGCTGGTGCCCGTACCGACCCGCGCCGGCTTGAGGAACATCTGGTCCAGGTGCAGCAAATAGGGGTCGCCGATGAGTTCAGAGACGGCCATCGTGACTTTGGGCGCAAAGGGCAGGGCCCGCAGCAGCGTGCTTTTATCGAACAGGGGGATCAGCTGCAGGTTGACGTGTTGCGTCGACGGCGTCGCACCATCTGCCTCCGTACGCACGTTGCGCACCAAGCCCTGCTGCAGGAAACGCTCAACCTCGGTCGCCAGCGCCGCGACTTCGCGGGCATCGAGAAACCCCTCGATCGCACACCAGCCCTCGTGCTGGAATCTGTCTACGTGGTGCTTCTGTATCGCTGCCATTCGGGCAAGACTCACAGGTGAAATGGCGCCTTGGGACAGGCAAGCTGCACATGATACGGGTGTCCCAGGCAGCGGGCAACCAGGCAGGTTTCGATCTTGCTCTACAAGGGGCTCCTTCGTACCATATTCCATTGGACGAAATGTCTGGCAAGATTGCCACAAGCGACGCTCCGCCGCCGCCTGCAAGCCCGTACGAAGTACCAGCGAAGGATGGGTGCGGCCCGGGGAATCAATCATTCTGGGACGAAGGGAAGCTGCCATGACTGACATTCCAGTCGGCATCAATGGGTTTGGGCGCATCGGTCGCCTCGTGTTCCGTGCCGCCATGGGCAAGGGCGGTATCGACATTCGCGGCATCAACGATCTCACCGACGCAAAGACGCTGGCACATCTGCTGAAGTATGATTCCACCCATGGCCGCTTTGACGCCGACGTCAGCGCCGATGGCGACAACCTTGTCGTCAACGGCAAAAAGATTCCAATTTACAGCGAACGTGACCCGGGCCAATTGCCGTGGAAAGCCGCTGGCGCCCGCGTCGTTATTGAGTCGACGGGGTTGTTCACGCAGCGGGACAAGGCGGCGGCGCACATCACCGCCGGAGCGCAGAAGGTCATCATCTCTGCCCCGGCCAAGGGTGAGGACTACACCGTTGTTATTGGTGTCAACGATGCCGGCCTCAAACCCGAACACCAGGTCGTGTCCAACGCCTCGTGCACGACGAACTGCCTGGCCCCAATGGCCAAGGTGCTGCACGAGAACTTCGGCATCGTCAAAGGCATGATGAACACCATTCATTCCTATACGAATGACCAGCGCATTCTCGACCTGCCCCACAGCGACCTGCGTCGGGCGCGCGCGGCAGCTGTCAACATGATACCGACAACGACGGGGGCTGCCGTAGCCGTTGGCAAGGTGCTGCCCGAACTCAACGGCAAGCTCGACGGACTGTCGGTCCGTGTGCCGACCCCAGATGGTTCGCTCACCGATTTCACCGTGGTGCTTGCCAAGGATGTCACAGTAGAGCAGATCAACGCCGCTTTCAAGAAGGCCGCCGAAACCGATCTGCGTGGCATCCTTGAGTACTCCGAAGATCCTCTTGTCTTGCAGGACATCGTTGGCAATCCAGCGTCCTGCGTGTTTGACGCCGGTACGACGAATGTTGTGGGCGGCAACCTGGCGAAGGTTCTTGGGTGGTACGACAACGAGTGGGGTTACGCCAACCGTTGTGTGGATCTGATCCCGAAGCTGATCAACTGACGGGACGCGTCGCCCGTCTCACCTGAAGCGAGAGGAGTCTGACATGGCCGATAGCTGGGTCTGGTGGATCATGACCTGTGTCATCAGCCTCTACTTCGTCATGCTTCTGCTGGATTTCAACAAGCCCTCCAAGAAGTTGATGGAGACGATTGATCATCAGGAGGTTCGGCGACGCGAAATGACGACGCGGCTGGCCAAACTGCAGGAAGATATCGTCCAGCTCAAGACTCGATCAGAGGATCAGGACCTGCAGATGGACGACTACGAGCAACGCCGCAAGGACCTGTTGCCCGAAGCCAACAAGCGGCGCATGATCGAGATTCCCGGTGGCCAGTTTACCATGGGTGGCAGCCAGGAGGACAGCCCGGACTCGGAACGGCCCGCCCATCCGGTGAACGTACCGACCTGCCATTTTGATGCCTATCCGGTGACCAATCAAGATTACCGCGAGTTCGTCAATTGTACCGGATACAAGACGCCGATCCACTGGCAGCGAGGCTCGTATCCGGCAGGTATGGCGCGCCATCCCGTGGTCAATGTGTCCTATCACGACGCCAAGGCATACGCGGAGTGGATGGGTGCGCGCCTGCCCTCTGAGGCTGAGTGGGAGAAGGCGGCGCGTGGTACGGACGAGCGGCTCTACCCTTGGGGCAATCGCTTCGTCGATGATCGCTGCAACTCCAACGGCGTCGTCGGCACGACCCTCATGGTTGATGAGTATCCACTGGGACGCAGTCCGTACGGGGTGTGGGATATGTCCGGAAACGTCTACGAGTGGTGTGATGACTACTATGACGAGGACTACTACAAGTACAGCCCGAGCACAAATCCTCGGGGCCCCGAAGGTGGCCAGGAGCGCGTCATCCGTGGGGGTTTCTTCTCCGAGACAAGGCCCAATGTGCGCACCACACATCGGTCCAGCGCGCCCGAAACACATACCCGTGAAAACGTCGGTTTTCGCCTGGCGATGTCGTCTGACAAGTAGGGGCTGGCATGTTCGAGGATGTCTGGAAACACTTTGACGAGAACGAATTGACGCACTCAGCCGCCCATCACCTGATGGCGGTACACGAGTTGCGTCAGCGCCACGGGTATGCCCGTGTTTCCGACATCGCCCAACATCTGAAGATTACCAAAGGCAGTGTTTCATCGGCGGCGAAACACCTCAAGGAACGTGGCTACATCCAGGAGGATCACAATCGTTTTCTCGAACTCACGGACCGCGGTCTGCAGGTGGTCTGGGAGACCGAAGCGACGCGCCTCACGGTCAAGAAGTTCCTCTCCGATGCCCTCGGCATGGATGACGATGATGCCGATATCGATGCGTGCAAGGTGGAACACCTCGTCAGTTCTGAGGCTCGTGGACGCCTTGTCGGCTTTCTCCGCTTCCTGTTCTCCGGCGATCCGGTGGCGACAGAGTTTCTCGCCGCCTTTCGCAAGGCGCTTGCCGGAGCTGACGTCGAGTGCAAGAAGGATATCTCCAACTGCCTGCTCTGCGACGAGGTCTGTTTCCTGCAGCCCCAACTGTCGGAGCTGCACGGTCACTGATACGACGGTAGCGGTACCATGACCGGCGCCGTCGACTTCCTGCGCCGTCAGATGTTGCCTGTAGGCCTGCTCACCGTTGCCATCATCGGCCTCGTGTGGCCCATGCCGGGTCGCGCCATGGGGCAACTGCCAACCCAGTACATCGCGGTCAGTGCCATCTTCATCTGCTCCGGTCTGTTGCTGCGCACAGATGAGATCCGCGCTGCCCTGCGCGCCTGGCGGGCCACGACCTGGGGTGTGGTATCCATTCTCTTCATCACACCCGTCATCGGCGGCGTGCTCGCGTTCCGCATGCCCATGGACCCGGCTTTCCAGCTGGGCCTGGCGTTGTTCGTCTGTATGCCGACGACTCTGTCTTCCGGCATTGCACTGACAACGCAAGCTCGTGGCAACACGGCCCTGGCCCTGTTGCTCACGGTTGTTACCAATCTGGCCGGCATTTTCTCGATCCCTTTTGTCCTCGCCGCCGTTCTCGGTACCCTGGGTCAGATTGAACTGTCAGCGTGGGACCTGCTCATCAAGCTGTGCCTGTCCATCCTGTTGCCCCTGATGGTCGGGCGCTGGTTGCGTCGGCATCTAGGGGCGTGGGCCGACGCCAACCGGCCCCGCATCACCATGTTCAGCAATCTGGCCCTGATCAGCATTCCGTGGATGAAGTTTTCGGAATCGTCGGACCGGTTGGCAGCGGTGGCTCTGTCGAACCTGCTTGTACTGGTGGCGGCAGGCCTCGTAGTCCACGCCGTGTTCCTGGCGCTCAACATGGCTGCCAGTGGTGTCTTGCGTCTGGAACCGGCCCAGCGAAAAGCCGTCGTACTGATGGCAAGCCAGAAGACCCTTCCCGTGGCGCTCACGGTACTGGCACTCATACCGGACAGCGCCGTCTCGGCTGACATCAAGGGCCTCATTGCCATTCCCTGTATCACTTCCCATCTGGGACAGATCTTCGTCGATGCCATTCTAGCAACGCGTTGGTCGGGCCGCGCCGCCGCGTGACCCAGCAGCAGCCGTCGGCGACAATGGTTCAAGTGGACGTACCGATCCCGTAGCCTGAGGGGAGGAGCGAAAGATGGCGCGTTACAACAAACCGCACCTGCTGCTGATCACCACGGACCAGCAACGGGGTGACTGTCTGGGTTGTGCTGGCCATGCTGCGGTCGAAACGCCCTACCTAGATGAGCTTGCCGGCAACGGCACACGCTTCCGTCACGCCTATACCTCCGTGCCATCCTGTACGCCCGCGCGGGCGGGGATCCTCACCGGCATGGACCAGTGGCACCATGGCCGGCTGACGATGGCCGGCAGCGACGCCCTGCAGTATCCGGCGACCCTGCCGGGAGAACTGGCTGCGGCCGGCTATCACACACAATTGGTGGGCAAGGCACATCACGCGCCCCAGCGGCGCCTGCAGGGCTTCCATCAAATGGTGCTGGATGAGTCGGGCCGGCGCGATCCCGGCTTTGTCTCCGACTACCACGCGCACTTCGAGCGCGCCCGCGAGGGTGAGTATGGCTATCGCGACCACTCCATCGACTGGAACAGTTGGATGGCTCGACCGTCACATCTGCCGGAACATCTGCATCCCACGTACTGGACAGCGAGCGAGGCAATCAGAGCGATGGAGAGGCGGGATCCCACGTCGCCGTCCTTCCTGTGGCTGTCCTTTGCCCGACCGCACTCACCCTATGATCCGCCCCAGGCATACTGGGATATGTACGTCGATCACGACGACATCCCGAAGGCTCACGTCGGTGACTGGTCGGACCGTTACGATCGACGGGTGGCGGATGTCAACGCGCCGCGATCCCACCGGTCCGCCAGGGAAACCCAGCGGGCCCGCGCCGGGTACTACGGCAACATCACCTTCATCGATCACCAGATCGGCCGCTTCCTGTACGAGTACCGCAAACGAGACCCCGAGGGATTGGCCAACACCCTGATTCTGTTCACCTCCGATCACGGCGACATGATGGGTGACCATCACCACTGGCGCAAGACGTACGCGTATGAAGGCTCGGCGCGGATTCCCTTTGTTGTGCAGTGGCCAACAGCCTGGGGAGATGATGTCCCGCGAGACACGGTGCGGGATGCGCCGATCGAACTGCGTGACATCATGCCCACCTTGCTGGAGGCAGCAGGTGTCGACATCCCGGAGTCCGTGGATGGCAGCAGCCTGTTGCCGCTGTCGCGGGATGCGTCGGTGCCCTGGCGCGCCTTCGTCCAGGGCGAGCACAGCACCTGCTACGACGAAGAACATGGCATGCAATACGTCACCGATGGCGCGCAGAAGTACATCTGGTTTCACCATACCGGGCACGAGCAGTTCTTTGATCTGACAACGGATCCGGGAGAGTGCATCGATCTGGCAGCCGACCCAGGATGGCAGGTCCGTATCGAGGTCTGGCGGAGTCGGCTCGCCGAGGTCAACGAGACACGAGGAGACCCGCGCGGGCAGGGCGGCCGGCTCATCCCACAACCTGATGGAGCCTTGCGTCTGTCGCCGAACTACGCGCGTTGGCGGGACCAGGCGGCTGGCGCCATGCGAGCCTGGCGTGGGGAGGCCTGATGGCGACGACCCGTCCTGTCGTATATCCGGGAGGCGCCGTCATCCATCACGAGCAGGACGAGTACGGCCCACTGGACGTGGTCGAGGAGGGTGACGGCAAGTTGCGATCCCTGCACTTCGGCTCCTCGGCGCGGCAGAGTACAATGTTCGTCGCCCGCCCCGAGGAACTGGCGCTCGACTACACCCGCTGCATGATGACGGCCCTGTTGTTCATGGAGACCGAGCCAACACGGGCACTGGTGCTGGGTCTTGGCGGTGGCTCCATGGTGAAATTCCTCCTGCACTCGTGCGGTCCGTGTACGGTGGACGTCGCTGAGTTGCGCCCCGCTGTGGTTGATGTGGCGCAGCGCTTTTTCGGGCTGCCCGAGCCGAACAAGCGTCTGCACCTGCACGTTGGTGATGCTCACGCCTATCTAAGGGGCACAACCGCGCCGCCGTGG
>ERZ890510.1391-NODE-1391-length-15858-cov-5.572043_pt1 | contig 15858 bp, 11 predicted proteins | sample MGYA00521265_ERZ890510 | MGnify/ENA primary metagenome ERZ890510 (study PRJEB32303, sample SAMEA104408624) | aquatic metagenome | biome: Brackish water; feature: Chemocline; material: water | place: Baltic Sea | collected 2014-10-26T21:54:00 | depth 110 m ...
CCGGTGGACAACTCGTTCTCGTACCCCCGCATGGTCGCCAGCTCTCGCGGCAGATGTACAGCGTACGCCTCCCAGCCGATCCACTCGCCACTGATGTAGCCGGCGTAGTCCATCGGCAGCAGCAACTGCAGGGCCCGACGATGATCGATCGGCCCCTCGCCGATGGGCGCAAACGCCAGTTGCTCGCCGCCGCCATCATGAATGTGCACGTGGCGGATCCATGGCTGCAGTGCCTGGAAGGCCTGGTCCATCGTCACGCCCGCTGCCCGCACAGGGTGCATGATATCCCAGTTGACTGCCACCGACGGATGGTCAGCGCCTGCCATCACAGCTGCCATATGTTCGGGATCACACCAGTCGTCGTGGGTTTCCACGCACAGAGTCACACCGCGCTCCGCAGCGCGTTCGGCTGCCTGGGACAGGGTCTGAGCCACCAGATCGATCGCCTGCTGCCGCTGCAGCCCTGCCCCCATCTTGCCCCCGAACACGCGCAGCATCGGCACCCCCAGGTCTGCCGCCAGATCGATACGTTCACGGCTCTGCGCCAGCATATCCTGGGTCCTGGCCGGATCGGCGTAGCTGAGGGAGGTTGCCAGGCAGCACAGCTCGATGCCGGTGTCAGCCACCTGCCGACGGATGGCCTGACGCTGGGTGGCGGACGTGCCCACCTCGATGCCGTGGCTGTGGTCGGCATCCAGCCTGGGTTCGATGGCGGCGTAGCCGTAGCTCCGCGCCGCATCCAGCGTCTCTGCCAACGACAACGTCGGCGTGGAGAAACTCATGAAGGCATATTTCATGGGCCGGCTCATTTCTGCTCCAGGGTGACGACGCGATTCTCCTCACTCGACAGACGGATGGCGTCGAACAGACGCGACAGGGTCAGCGCCTGATCCGGGGTCACGGGCGGTGCAATCTCGCCGCGTAGCGCCTGCGCAAGTTCCGCGTAGATCTCGTGCTGGTCTCCGTAGGGGTCGCCCACCAGCCGTTCATGGGTGACCGTCGTGCCTTCCGATTGCATGGTGGCAAACTGCGTCGGATCATCGGGGGCCTTTGCCGTACTGCGATGCACACTCAGATCCAGCCCACGCACACTGATGGTGCCTTCGTCCCCCTGCACGATCCACGTCGGCATCTCCTCCACCGAGATCGTGTACTCTGCCTGTACGATGGTCCCATCCGTCAGCGTCATCACCGCCATGAACAGGTCTTCCACATCACCGGGGTTCATCATCTGCCGCATGCAGCCATAGACACTCTGCACCTGGCCACCCAGCAGTACCAGCGGCGGATCGACGATGTGCGCGCCCCAGTTCAGCAGATAACCACCGGCATATCGTCTTTCGGTCTGCCAGTCATTACGCGTGCCGAAGCTGCTGACCACCCGCCGTGCCAGGAAGGGTCGGCCAATGGCTCCCGCCGCCACCAGTTGCTGCAGTCGCCGCAGATCACACCCCCAGCGGGCCGGCAGCCAGGGCAGCAGTTTTCTGCCGGAATCGGCGGCGGCATCGATCATACGTTCGCCTTCGGTCGCGTTCGCAGCCCAGGGTTTGGTTACCAGCACATCGACACCCGCCGCCAGACCATCGCAGGTCATGGCGCAGTGCTGATCACTGCGCGTGATCACACACATCAGATCGAGTTCTTCCGTGCGCAGCATCTCGTGATGGTCTGCATATGTCGGGCAGCCGAAGCGTTCGGCTGCCTGCGCCCGGCGCTGCGGATCGATGTCGCAGACGGCGGCCATCTCGTACGCGTCACATCCCTCAATCGCGCCGGCGTGCATGGTGCTGCCGCTGCGGCCGTATCCCAGTAAGGCAGTACGAATCGTCATGGTTGCTTCCTGTGTCAGATGAGGTTGTCCCCTGCCGGACCAACGCCTCCTAAGAAAGGACTCGCTGGCTTTCCCGGCTACGGTCGGTCTGCAGCCCGATCCTTGTGTATGACCTATTTTCATCGGTCGGGAGTCGCCGCGCGCGCGGGCTCCCATCCACACGAACACAATGGCTGGTGCCCAGATGAGTGATGCCCAACCCAACAATCCCTTGCACGGCGTGACACTGGAGGCACTGCTCACGGCCCTGGTCGAGCGTCATGGTTGGGAAAAGCTCGGGCGTACCGTCAGGATCCGGTGCTTCCAGCAGGATCCGAGCATCAAGTCCAGTCTCAAGTTCCTGCGCAATACGCCCTGGGCCCGGGAGAAGGTGGAGCAACTGTATGTCCGCAACCTGCCCACGAAGAACAGACCGGCCACAGGCGCCCCGGCGATGCCGCCAGACGCCGCCGCGGATGTCATCGCCGCCCAAACTCGGGACCAGGCGCGAGACCAAACGCTGGAGCGGACGCAGGACCATACGCGGAATTTGCTCGAGCAGGGCTTCTGTATTCTCGAGTCGGTCCATGACGCGGCGGCCACCGAACACCAGGAACGCCTGCTGCAAGCCGAATGGGTCCGGCGGGGCCAGCCCGTCCTGTCCGGCTTCGGCCTGGGCATCCATCCGCTGAGTCAGCATGTGCCCGATATCCTGCCGTATTTCGATTGTCCCGAGGTGAATGCGGTGCTGGAGGCAGCCTTCCAGGATCGCGCCCGGCTGCGTCACACCGGCGCCCGTATTGCCGATGAGGCCTCCGCCGCCAATATCGGCTGGCATCACCACTACGGATGGGATGCGGACCGGCTGGCCGGTCGGAACATGATCGAGCGCGTCGTGGTAAACTTCTACGTCAAAGGTGTGTCCCCCGCCCTCGGCTCCCTGTGGGCGCTTCCCCGGCCCGTGCATGCCGCCCTCGACGCGCCCCCCGGTGACGGCGACCAGCCGTGGCCGGGGCAGGTGGAAGTTTCCGTGCCGCCAGGCAGTGCCGTCATTCTGGACACGGCGCTCTACCATACCGCCACCCGCGGGCAGACGCCGGGGATGCGTTACCATTGGGGCGGCCACTATCAGGCCTGGTCCAATCGCAGGCCCCATGGTGAGGATATGGATATGCGGGACCTGCTCGGGCAACAGGAGCTGCTGGACCGGTACCCGGGGCTCAAACGCCTGCTTGTGGCCGATGCCTGAGTTTCATCCATTGCAACGTTTCAGGAGAGCCGTCATGGCCCACGGTGTTTTCGCCGATCTGCGCACGCAGTGGCAAGCCCGCATCGGCATAGCCACCGTTTCCTTCGCCCGCCACGAGGGCGGCGCCCTCACCATCGGCGACGAAACCGGCACACCCCTGCTGCGTCTGGGTGCACGCCTGCGGCTCATCTGCCGCGCCGATGCCGCCAGCAGCGACTTCGATCAGTCCGTTGTGCTGCGTCAGGAGAACGACCCGGCACCCAAGTTCCACTTCCTCGAAGAGGGTCCCCTGCGCCTGGGCATGCGTGTCGCCTTCGATCTGCTCGATGACGCCGGCCACTACCTCGGCGACGGCCGCCAGGATGTCTGGCTCTATCCGGAGGGTGATGTTCACGTCACCTGGGCGGTCAACACGATTGATCTGGCCGGGCACGGCGCCGTCGAGGCCGCCTGGGTCGAGGCAACCGGGGACGGCGGCTATGATCACATGAGGCTCGGCGACGAGGCACTGCAAGGTGCCGGCGCGGAGACACGACGGGCTTTCGGTGATGACCTCGCGTCAAAGCGCCTGGTCTTTTCCGGCGGGGATCTGCCGTTAGCGGCGTTGTATTGGACACGCGACACCGGCGACGTCCTGCCCGTCGGTTATGATCACGGCACGCTGCCGCCGTTCTACGCGTCGCGCTGGCCTTCCGGCATGCAGCAGTGGGCCCGTGGCAACATGGGCTGGGGACAATCGGCTTCATCGGCGCTCACCGCCCGCCTCGGCAGCGGCGGCCCTGACGCGACCGACCCCGCTGCAACCGGCCCCGCTGCAAACTTCATGTGGCTCGAGGGTGGTACGAGCGCCGCTGATGTGACCCACGCCGCAACACTTGTCATCTCCCTGGCCCGTGACGAACAGGCGTTGGCGCAGCGGATCGATGCCGTGCAGCAACCTCTGACACCACAGGTCTTTGGGGGCGACTTCCGCTGCTACACGGAAGAGGATGGCACCTACGAGGTGGGCCAGGCCGATGCGGCGGGCGCGCGGATCACCTTCCCTGCCGACCCGCTGGAACGCACCGTGCGCCTGCGCCACTACCGACGCAAGACGGACCCGCGTCATCGGGGCGCCGTGATCGCCACCGTCGATGGCGAAGGCACAACTGCGCAGCTGGTTTCGGAGGGCGAACTGACGGACGATATCTGCGTCGTCATGGAGATGAGCCACCGCAATGATTCCGTCGATGACGTCATCGTCAGCGCCCGCCTCAAGGCGGATGCACCGACAGTGATCGAGGTGCGCAAGGTGCCGGGCATCCAGGCGACCTACCAAAGCGAGATCAGCGGTGTGGATCTGCAGCGTCGCGCCGGCAACCGGCGCGACATCGCAGTCTGGAGCAGCCGCAACAAGGATCGGCCCCTGCTGGAACTCGACCTGTTCAGCGGCGCCGTGCATCGCTGGACGAACTACGGCCCGCATACCGAACCCGTGCTCTGGGAGTTGCCGATGGCGTGGTTTCTCTCCTGCGGCATCTCGCGGCACCATTACCTCAATCAGAACGACACCTTCGAGATTCTCGACAACGGTCCGGAACGTGTGCAGATCCACTTCAGCGGCACCAACCCGAACGGGCGCGCCCGCTCCCACACCTGGCTGACGATCCCCGGCGATCATCCACGGCCGCGGCTCGAAGTGCGCATGTGCCTGGAGGTCCTGCAGCAGTGGGATGGGGCCAATGTCGAATTCTCTGACATCTTCCCCTACCCCTCTCGCCTGGTGGAGACCTGGTTCCACGACGCGGTACTCTTTCTGCAGGGGGATGGGTCGTCACTGATCCACACCTTGCGACCGGATCGCAGCCACCACCGGGCGCCGACAGGGGATCCCGGTCCCCACTTGTTCTATGGGCTGTTCGGCAGTGACCGCGGCAACGTGCTGGCGCTGATGGAGAATTGTCAGCACCCGGAAGTCCCCTTCCACTACTCGGTCTGTGGCAACTACATCGACGTACACGTCAACCTGCACCCGCCGCAGGCTCCGGTGCCGGCGGGCACCATCTACGAGATCCGCTACGCCGCCGAGTTGTACGGTGACGGCCATACGAGTGTGGATGAGATCCATGAGATTGGTCGCCGCAGCCTGGAGCAGGGCCAGTTGGTGGTATGACGGACCTGACGCCGATCCCTCTGCATGTGACAGGCGCTGGCGCTGACGGCAGCTGGCCACTGACACGTGGTGTCCCGCTGCCGGAGGGGGCCGTAGTCAACGGTGATGAACTGGCGCTGGTCGACAACGAGGGTCAATCCGTCCACCAGCAGCTACGGCCCTTGTCGCGCTGGCCCGATGGTTCGCTGAAGTGGGTTCTGCTCGATTTCCAGGGGCCTGGCAACACGACCTATGAACTGACCCGGGGGTTCCGGACCGAGGCGCCGGAAGAAGGTGTGCAGGTCGAGGACACCGCCACGGCTGTGCACGTGTGCACGGGCCCCATGCGCTTCACGGTGCGACGGGATCGCGTGGGCCTGTTCGAAGAGCTGCAGCTGGGCACACGTTCGCAGGGCGTGTTCACCCCCACGGCGACACTCACAGGAACCGACGGTGCCCGCATCTGGGCCCGCATCCGTGAAGGTGAGTCCCTTGGTGGTACCCGGCGCCGCATCTACGGCATGGGTGGCGAGTGCCGGGCGAGCCTGGCACCGGATGACTGGTCCGTGGAAGTCGAAGAGGCCGGCCCCCTGCGCACCGTTATCACCTGCCGCGGGGCGCTGGAACTCTACGCCCCCATGCATCATTACGGCGGCTACCGCCCGTTGCGTTTCGTGTTGCGCATTCACGTTTTTGCCGACAAGGCGTTCGTCCGGCTGCAGCACACCATCGTGTTCTGCCTCAACCCGCGCGAAACCGAAGTCGAGGAACTCGGCCTGCATCTGCCGTTGCGTGCCGGCACCGGTGCCGGCACCTGTCGCGCCGAACAGGTGGATCGTGTCTTTCCTCTCGGTCCGGGGGGTGAACTGCTCCTGGCCCAGCAGGCCGATAATCACTACCGCCTGTTGACGAGCGACGCCGGCGCGACCCGCGTCGCCGAGGGTGAGCGCACCCAGGGCTGGTTGACGGTCGAGCATGAGGCCGGTGGCGTCGGTGTCGGCCTGCGCCACATGGCCGAGGAGTTTCCCAAGGCCCTGCGTGTGCAGGCAGGTGCCGGTGGCATGGACGCCATGCCATGGCACGACCCCGCCGGCGGATGCCTGAGCCTGGCCCGCTATGCCGAAGAGATCGCCTGGCATGAGGGCGAGGGTGTCTACGCCGATGGTACGGGCACGGCCAAAACGACAGAGCTCTTTGCCACCTGGTTCGCGCCGGGCCAGGCCGAGGCTGCCATCGAGGATCTGCAGGGGCTGCTGGACCCGCCCCACGTTGCCGTCGATCCGACACACATGGCCGACTGTGCTGTAGCCGGTGGTTTTGCTGCCGCATCAACACGTTTCCCCCGTTGCGAACGCATGCTATCGGGGTTCGTCGAGTGGCTCGGCCGCCAGATTCGTCTGGGACGCTGGTACGGGTTCTTCGACTTCGGTGATGCCCTCGTCGCCTGGGAGGAAGCCACCCAGGACTGGCGCTTCCATGGCCGCTGGGGCTGGTGCAACAGCGAGTGGGATCCGCGCCATGGTGTCTGGATCCAGTACCTGCGCACCGGGGATCCGGCCCTGTTCCACCTGGGCGAAGCCATGACTCGGCATTCGGTGGATGTCGATACCTGTCACTGGCACGGGTTCCGGCCCTACTTCGTCGGCGGTGGCTACCGACACAGTGTCGACCATTTCGGCGATGAACCGTGCGCCTCCCACACCTTCATCGACAACTGGGTCGACCACTACCAGTTGACCGGCGATCTGCGCACGTTGGAAGTCCTGCGCGAAGCAGGGGAGTTTCTGCGGCGCTACCGCTGGACGGAAGATGCGCAGTTCAGCTTCAGCCTGCGTAGTATCGGCAATACGCTGCGCGGCCTGCTGTATGCCTACGAAGTGACGGGGGATACGTCCCTGCTGCAGCGCGCAACCGAGGTCTACGAAGTCATCGCTCGTGGGCAGAATGACGACGGCAGCTGGCACAAACGCTTCCAGGTGTCCACCGCCGACCGACTGCCCGAGCAACTGCCCTACGGCATGGCGTCGGAAGGCACGACCCTTGCCGTCGAGCTGGGCAGCCCACCATTCACCACAGAAGAACACCTGGCATTGCGCGGCCCCGACCTGCCCGTCGTTCGCGTGTTGCCCGTCGCCGAACAGAAGGGGTATCAGACACACTACCTGCTGATCGGCATCGAGCTGTTCCACCGGATCACCGGTCGGACCGACGTCGCCGACGTCTATCTGCGAGCGGTGAACTGGTTCTGTGGCGGCCCGGTGCCCCTCGGGGCACAATTCGCCCTGCAGCAACACTACGGCGGCATTCTCTGCCGCCACCTGGCCAGCGCCTGGCGCCTCACAGGCAACACGCAATACCTGCAGATCGGCCGACAGATTCTGGCTCGGCTGCTGGCAACGCAGGACTGGAGTGACGATCCCAGGCGACACGGCTCGGTGGGTATGAGCCCGATGTACCTCAGCCTGCTGTTCTTTGGTGTGCCGGCCCTGCTCGGCGCCCTGGCCGAAGCCGACATCCCGGAGCCCGATGCAAGTCTCTAACGAACGCCGATGTAGACGATGTTGCCCACCTCTTCCAACAGGGCATCCACAACCATCCACACGGCACCACCCATCAACTGACCGGCGATGAAACCGAGAAACAGCGGCTTGCCCGCCTGGTAACCACTCGTACCGGTGAAGCGAAAGATGATGCCCTTCACCAGCCAGCCGAGAAACACCGAGAACCAGGCCCAGCCCATGACCCAGCTGTCACCCACAGGCAGACCGATGTAGTGCAGCGGCCACCAGAGAAAGTGGTGCTGCAGCCAGATCAGCGTTCCCATCATGGCGGCACCGACGGCGACGAATCCCAGACGTGGTTCGATGTGCTCCCAGCCCACGGGATTGCGCAACTTGTCCTCGAGAAAGCTCCACGCCGTTGAGGGCACACCGAACTGGCGCAGATTGATGCCACCGTGGGTGTAGTTCAGATACAGGGTCGTCCACGTTGCCGCCACCATGCCGACGACGACGGCCAGGGCCATCGCCCAGAATAAGCGCGGCTGCTTGAGCCGGGGGCCGGCGGCAAGTTTCATCGCATTGGCAGCGGAGGCCATCACCGTCGTGCGCATCTCCGCCGCCCACGAATAGCTCATGGTCAGACTCGCCAGGCCCTTCCAGCCGACCATCTCGGTACCCAGCGTGTAGACCGTGAACGGTTGCGGCAACATCGTCGACGAGGTGAAACCGACGCCGCCCTGGGCGATGACCCGGGCAATGGCGAGGAAGATCACAAAGGCACTCAGGAGAAAGACCGCCGTCGCCAGAGGCGGCAACCCCGTCGCCACCAGCCAGCCGAAGACGAACACCGCACAACCGAGCCACAGCCAGGCGGCGCTGCGGTAGCGCAGAATCTCGTCGTCGCGCCCGTCCTCGGCGTAGACCCGGTGCCAGGCAGCGCGGCAGACACGGCGCAGGTGCGCCCGGCAGGTCCACAACATGACGGCCACGAGGGCGAGCATCGCCCCCATGCCCTGATGCGACAGCGCCGTGGAGGATGCCGTCAGCGCTTCGTTGTGTCCCTTGACCTCGTAACCGAGCAGATGAAAGACGCCGGTCTGGCAGCGGCCGAGCAGGTGGAAGAACCAGACCGAGAACGACACCTGCAGGCCGAGGAAGTAGGCCATGCCGATGATGGCGAAATTGACGAACACGATGAGGCGCACACTGCGGCGGAACAGGTACAGCTGATCGAAGTAGGTCTGCACGTCAGGAATGAAGAAGTAGTAGTGGTGCAACCCGCGCAGCATCTGCAGGGCGAAGGGCAGCAGGAAACCGGCCCAGAACAGAGGACTGCGGAACAGGGGTGGCACGATGTGCTCGTCCACGCCACGCAGCACCTCCAGCGGCAGCTGTGTCAGCGGAAAGACGAGGCGCTCCCCATCGACCCATGGCCGCCGCAGGATCACCATGGTGGCGATCATCCACAGATACACAGCCAACATGAAGCTGCCCCACGCCGCCAGGGGCACCAGCCACGCCCCCCAGGGGATGCCGCCGCCGCCCTGCGGCAGACCCTCGTAGAACGCCCGTGCCACCGCCGGATCCCGGGGTGCCAGCCACGACGGAATCAGGGGCTGTATGAGGTCGACCCAGTTGTTTTCCGGCGTGGCGTAGTAGAACGGTCGCGTCAGGATGTGGAACAGATTGGTCACCAGCCCCCACGTGGGGATGGCAGAAGCGATGATCATCATGACGTAGACGACGATGAGTTCGCCACTGCGCAGCGCCGCCGGAGGGTATACGACTTTGACGCAGGGATTCAGCAACCCCACCAGCAGCAGAAACACCATCATGGCGCCGGCGGTGATGTAGTCGGAAGTGAGCCCGGCGTTGTGTAACACTAGGACACTGTAGGGGCAGGCGACGTTGAGCCCCGCCGCCAGCAGTGTGCCGACGGCGACGGCGCGCAGCGTCACATCGGAACCTGGCGCCGGGGTGACCCTCTCACCCACGGAAGATGCCTGCCCTTCTACCCGTCAAACCGTCAATTCGATCACGGGATAGGATTGGGGCGCGTAGATGCCGTCGACGCCGGCGGTGTGCCACGACCATACACCGGCCTGACGGGCCTTGTTCTGGTCCATCACCTGATTGCGCGCCAACGCAACGCGCAGATGCTGCCCCGCAGCAGGAGGACAATCTCCATCGAGCACATGCCGGAGGCCGGCCCACGGCAGGGCCAGTTGCACGCGCCAGCCGCGATCGATCTCATGCCGCTCATTCAGCTTGCCGTCGATGTCGATGTCGACCTGCAATCCAGCCAGCTGCCAGTTGTCGAACAACCAGCGCCGGCCCCGTCGATGATGCGGTGCCGAATCACCACCGACGACCATGGGGCTCTGCGTTGCCAGATCGAGATCGGCCACATCGTAGCGTCCGCCCCGTTGGTAGGCATCGTGCCAGATGAACAGCAGTTCCTGGGTGACGCCCGCCGCGTTGACGGACAGGCTGTACAGAGCCCCGTCCGCCGCCAGCAGCACCTCGAAAGTGTTCTCCTGCCAGGTAAGACCGCCGCGCTCTTCCCCCGTGGTCCACACGTCACGTTCTTCCAGCCAGGCGCTGATGTGCAGATGCTCGTCATCCCAGGCCAGCGCCGCATCGGTATGCAGAAAGGTGACAGCGCCCGTGGCAACATGGACGAAACGTGACGTGCGCCGTGCCCGTGCCGCCGACGGGGCCCGCACACAGGGATAAACGACGGAGGGTGAGGCTCCGGAATCAGGAATCATGGTGCGCCTCCGCGGCTCCGGTGACCGGCTCATCTGACAGGTGGACGTAGGTAAATCGTTCTGGAATGTGAGAGTCGTAGACTCCATGGCAGCTCCACGCCCATCCAGGGCAGGTGCGCCGTCCGCCCTCTTCAAACCACTGGAAGCGGGACAGGTCCATGCGCCAGAGATCGCCGTCCTGCGCCGGCAACGATCGGCCGTCGGCCAAATGTTTCAGTCCCGCCCACGGAAAGGCGATCTCCGCCGTCCAGCCCCGGTCGACGTCGCTGTCATCGTTCAGCGTGCCATCCAGGGACACCGCCCATTGCAGTCCGGGCATGTCCCAGTTGCGGAAGCACCAGCGGCGCCCCCGAGGGTGTTTGTGGCCGCTCCATCGCCCCCCGAGCGTGTCGACAATCCCGTCACCCAGAGGATCAAACTCCGGCAGCGCCGCATACCCCGCTGCGACATACGTGTTCTGCCAGATATAGAACCGCTCCATGATGGTGCCCAGGGCGTTGAGCTCAAACTCGAAATAGGCATTGTCGCCGGCGATAAAAATTTCCACATCGTTCTCACGACAGATCATCGAGTCACGTTCCACGTAGGTCGCCTGCAGGTTTGGCTCCTCACACCAGAAACCCACATAGAGAAAGTCATCATCCCAGACGATGGCGGCCTGCGTATCCAGCAGCGCCGGTCGATCGAATTCCTGCAGGTCGACGAAACGCGGCGAGCGTTGTGCCAGGGCCCACGTCGGCTCATCGAGGCAGCCGTCAACGACCATCGGACCTGCCGCGCGGCACGCGGTGTAATGGTTGAGACCTTTGTCGGTGTATCCCCAGTTGTTGTTCATGCCGGCCTTCCCGGAAGCACTCCATGATCTTCGAGCCACGTGCGCAAGGGCGCGTCCTTTTCGGTAGGGGACGTGTAGCCACGCCCGCCCGAGTGTGTCACACCCAGCAACTGCTGCTGAATGGGGTCGCACCGTTCGAGATAGTGGGCCACCGTCATGTCATCACGTGGGCGCAGCCAGCGATACGAGTAACCGTAGAACAGGACCCGTCGGGGCTCCTGCCAGTAGTTGTGACTACCCGAATGCCACAGCCGGCGATCGAAGAAGACGGCGCTACCCGCCGGTACACACACGGGGATGCCACCGGCAACCTGCGCCTTGCGGTCCTCTCCGGGGAACTCATCCAGCAGATGCGAGCCGGGCAGCACATAGAAATTACCCCGGCCCACGTGGCTCGTGTCGGTGAGGAAGTAGGCGATCTTCAGCGATACCCGTGGTCGCGGCGTGGATTCGAGATCCTGATTCAGCATGCCCGAATCCTGGTGCCAGCCCAGGCCGAGGCCGTGAGTTTCGATGCTGTGTGACGCCGGCTCGGGTGGTGTGTAGGTCATATGGGTGTGGTAGAGCTGGATGTGCCAGTTCAGCAGACCCCAGACTTTGGGGAAGGTTGTGGCACAATCGAGCAACTGCAGGTAAGCATCATCCTTGCCAATGAAGTCGTAGTGATTGACCCTCGCTGCGGGTGTCAGCCCCATGCGCTGGCGTTCCTGCTGATCGATGCGATCCGAGACGGGGACAAGCTCTGCCACCAGATCGGCGGATATCGCCTTGGGGACGATCAGGTAGCCATCCCGCTCGAAGGCAGTCTTCTCTTCTTCGGTGACCAGATGTTGCAGGCAGGCAGCGTCCATCAACGGATATCTCCATCATAGGGGGTACGGTTACCGGCCAACGTTGCCCCATTGTTGCCGGGACGTCAATCGGGGGGCGGCACCGACGGGGGACCCTATCTTTGCCCGCAGTGTGCGCTCTCACGTCGCCAACGGAGCATAAATGAAGATCACCAAGACCGAAGTATTCGTCCTCGGAGACCCTGACACCGCTGGACCCGTCGACGGGTCTCGCATTCATGGCCTGGCTTTCGTACGCATCCACACCGACACCGGCATCACCGGCGTGTCGGAGATCTTCTGCGTACCCCCGGGTGTAGCGCGGGCCGTGCTCGATGGCCCGGAGTCCCTCTTCGGGCGACAGTTGCTGGGCGAAGATCCTGTGACCCCGGAGCGCCTGTGGACCCGTTTGTATAACAGCATGCTCCACGGCAACCGCCGCGGCTGGGTCATCATCTGCCTGGGCGCCGTCGACGTTGCCCTGTGGGACATTTACGGAAAGTCTGTGAATCGACCGGTCTTTGAGCTGCTGGGTGGTGCAGAACGCTCGCGGCACCAGAGCATCGATGCCAATGATGGCCAGCAGGTGATTCCCTACTGCACGATCGTGTCGGATGGCTGGGACCGGGAGAGTGTGCTGCGCGAACAGGTGGATCGCGTCGTGCGCTTGCGCGAACTGGGCTACCGGGCGTTCAAAGTGGAGCCGATGAATCAGACACGGGAGACGATCGTGGAACTCACGCGGCGCACGCGGGAGGCCATCGGTCCGGAGCCGATGCTCAGCGTCGACGTCGGCTATCTGTGGAACGATGTGGGTGCCGCCGTGGCCACCTTGCGCGAGCTGGAGGAATTCGACCTCTTCTTTTTTGAGACACCCTTTCCGGTGGATCGCATGGACGCCTACGCCAGCCTGACGGCGCAGACCCCGATGCGTATCGCCGCCGGGGAACATGCCGTCACCCGCTGGGAGTTCCTCGATTTCATGGAGCGCGGCGGCCTGCAGGTGATGCAGCCCTACATGACGACCTGCGGCGGCCTGACCGAAGCCCGGCGCATCGTCGAACTGGCGCAGGCACGAGGGGCCATCGTCTGTCCCGGCAACTGGTCAACCCACGTGCTGGGGGCGGCAACCGTGCATCTGGCGGCGTGGTCGCCCATTACACCCTTCATCGAGTCGGCACCGAGTGAGGTCTACGGATCGCCTCTGCGCAAAGCGCTGCAGGACATTGGCCTGCCCGTCGTGGATGGCGCCATCGCCCTGCCCACCGCTGCTGGCATCGGCATCGACCTGCCAGAGGAGTTGGTCGAGGAGTTCCTGGTAGCCGCAGACAAAGGCTGGCGCTACCACGAGGAGCAGTAACGTGTCTGGCGCCGGGGGCAGACGCCCCCTAGCCTTCAGAGACTTTCCGCCACCCGACCAAGCGAGACATTGCTCATGACAGACGTCCTCTACGTCGCCGTTGCCGGCGATGCGCCGCACCTGGCCTGTTACCCCATCGGCAAGGATGGTATCACCGAAGCATCATCCCACGTCGGCCTGCCCGGGGCCCCTGCGGTCCTGGCCGTATCACCGGACCATCGCTTTCTCTATGCGGATGTCAGTGTCGACGGCACGCATCAGTATCTGAGCTTTCATATCGATGCGGCATCCGGTGCGCTACAGCCTTTCGGCAATCCTGCCCATGTGGGACCCTACCCTTGTTACCTCCACGTCGACGGCAGCGGTCGGTGGCTGCTGGCCGCCTACTACTCCGACGGCATGGTGACGGTACACGCCATCGGCGAGGATGGCGCCGCCGGGGAACGCGTGCAGCAGCTGGTCACGGCACAGAAGGCTCACTGCATCCAGACGGATGCCACCAATCGTTTCGCCTTCACCCCGCATGTGGGCGACGAGAACGCCATCTGGCAGTTCCGGTTTGATGCAGACACGGGGCAGCTGTCGGCCAATGACCCACCCAAAGCCTCTCCCGCGTCGGGACAGGGCCCACGCCACATCTGTTTCCACCCGAATGGACGGTTCGCCTTCAGCAACGGCGAACAGGGGTCGACGGTGACGTCCTGGTCGTATGACACCCATGCCGGCACCCTGGCACCCCTGCAGATGCTGTCGACGTTGCCCGGGGACTGGCAGGGCGACAATTCCTCTTCGCAGATCACCACTACGCCGGATGGGCGCCATGTGTATTCCTGCAATCGTGGTCACGACAGTCTCGCCGGTTTTTCTGTCGATGGCGACTCGGGTGCACTGACTACGATCGGCACGTTCCCCACTGTGGGCACGCCGCGGCCTCTGGCCGTCGCCCCGGATGGGGCGAGCCTGTTCGTCGCCGGCACGCAGTTGCGTGTGTTCCGTGTGGCGCGGGACGGCGCCCTGCATGTCATCGCCGACCTCGATCCGGGGCCGGTGTCCTGGATCCTGGCGGTGCGCACATGATCAACCCATACCTGGACACCGGGCCGCATGCCGGCAGCTGGATCCGTGGCAGCTTTCACGGACACTGCGACGAGAACTCCCGTTGTGGCTCCGTGCCGCTCGCCGATAGTGTGCGGGACTATCATGCCCTGGGCGCCGGCTTCGTCACCCTCACCGATCACGACATCATCACCGATCTGGCGCCGTTGGCGGCGCAATATCCGGATCTGGTCTTTGTGCAGGGCTTCGAATACAGTTCGCGGGAGAACGTCGTCTTCGCCGGGCCCGGCGTCAGCCCCTTGTACGAACGGTCGCTGGAAGATGCCCTGGCGCAGGCCGGTGAGCTGCTGACGATTGTCTGTCACCCGCAGCCCAGAGGCGCGGCGGTGGAATACTGGACCCGACCCAAACTCGAGGCGCTGGGCACCTGGCCGGATGGGCTGGAGATCTACAACGGCCACTACGGCGTGGCCAGTGCCCTGGCCAACGGTCGGCAGCCGTACTACGCCGACTTCTGGGACGAGTTGCTCACCGCCGGGCATCGGTTGTGGGGCTTCGCCAACGATGATTTCCACGACCCGGAAGACTTCGACAACGCCTTCAACATGGTCCTCGTGGATGACAGGTCGCCCGCCGGTGTCATCCGCGCCGCCAAGGCAGGTCGCTCCTACGCCTCCACTGGCGTCCTGCTCGAGCACCTCCACGTGGATGGCGCCGACATTGAGGTGCACGTCAGTGCCGCCTGCACCGGGCGTTTCTACGGCCCCGGTGGCACCGTCCTCAGCCAGACGCAGGGCACCCGCTTCCGCTACCGGGCGGGCACCCAGGACTACGTGCGCTTCGAAGGCGACGGTGACAACGGGCGCATCTTCCTGCAGCCCCTGTTCGGCGACTAAAAGATCAGACCAGCGACGAGACGCCCGTCAGTTCTCGGGCGATGTGATTCCATTCCCACAGCCGTTGCGGCTCGTAGCGCACGGTGCTGATGTCCTTGAGAATCAGTTCCAAGGGGCAGCCATGGCGCTCGCAGGCGTCCATGGTCTGCTGCAGATCGTCGCGCACGGCGCCGCCGTCCCACTGCTCGACAGCCAACAGCGCCGGGGATGGCTTGCGCGAGAACACGTAGTCGCTGCCAAGGGCCTCGGCGCCCGCTTCGACGTCGACAAAGGGGCTCATGGAGATCTTGCGCACGTGCTGCAGCGCGCGGATCAGGTGCACCTTGTGGTGCAGGGGTTCGCAGCAGCCATAGTAGCCCAGGCCGAAACGCGCGAACCAGACTTCGGCGTAGTCGAGCCAGAACTCCTTGTGCATCGCC
>ERZ890510.1393-NODE-1393-length-15847-cov-7.867655_pt1 | contig 15847 bp, 16 predicted proteins | sample MGYA00521265_ERZ890510 | MGnify/ENA primary metagenome ERZ890510 (study PRJEB32303, sample SAMEA104408624) | aquatic metagenome | biome: Brackish water; feature: Chemocline; material: water | place: Baltic Sea | collected 2014-10-26T21:54:00 | depth 110 m ...
TTTGGAATGCGAATTGTTTGCATAAATCAAAGGCATCATTGATTATTATTATATGTTATAATCCAAAACCTGCATTATACGGTAAAAGGGCATCTTAATCTAATGAAAAATCAAAATAATCGTCAAAATACTAGATTACCAATATCGTTATAATTTCAAATTAAAAAAATGTTATGCTTTTTACAGAACATTCTACGGTAGTTGTTTTTTGTGATTTATTTTGATGAAAGGGCTAATTGTTCTATCTTCATAGATTAATTGGATAGGTATACCAATACCCTTTTAGTGAATAATTGATAGAAAAACCTACTTTTGAAAAGAATTCAACAAGATTCGCTTACTATAGTTTAGACTCTAGGACAATATGATTACTCAGCATCTAATTCTAGCAAAATTTTGTACGTAAAATCAGAGTATTCGTTTTGAGCCTTTTTCCACTCTCTTCGTAAACCAGGATCCATTGTTTTTTCAGCCTCTCTTTCTAATTTTGCTCGTTTTTTCTCATATTCTTTTTCTAGATTATTTATTTCTCGAACTAGATTCTTATCTCTAGAACGCATTGCTTTTTTTATTGTATTGTGATAAGTATCAATTGCCTGATCTAGGGAATTTTTTAGAGGCAATACAGATTAATTCCAAAAAGTGTATTTAAGTTTAAAATTCCCTACATAATAAATTTGAACTATGTCTGAACTAAAGTTCTTGGACAACATAACATCTATTTTAAGTTCCAAAAATAATCCTAATTTTTTGGATGAGATTTTCAAAATCAGTTTGTTTCTCAAAAATATTTTGAATTAAATAGTTAGGGTTTACGAGCTTATTTTTTTAGCGATCTCGATCAAATCTTTATAATTTAAACTTAAGACCAAACCCTATCAGATATTTGGTAAGAGTTCCAATTGAGTTTAATTTTCAAAAATAGTATTTAGATCATACTAACCGATCAGGGCGTATTACTATGGGCATCTTGGTCAACCACCAATTTTTCCAATGGTTTTTTTAAATTAAAGTTGAACGATTATTGATGCTCGCTCATTTTCATCTAATTCCTGTCTAACTGCATTTAGAATATGAGATGATGATGTGAGACGAATAATTTTAAATGGCAATCAATAAAATTTGTAGTTATTTTGATAATACTGAAAGTATAGGCATAGCATCCCATTTGTGTAGATAGTAATTCAAAATCCCAGAACATATGTTGTCATATTTTTTGAAAAATTCTTTTGCCTCATCTTCTGTTGCCTCAAAAATTGCCATTGACGACTGTTCATTTTCAAATGAACCAGACCACATGATTTTTCCTTGTGATTGCCATTCATCTACTAGTGCTGCTACTTGTGGGGCAATCATCTGTAAATCGAAAGAATTAGTATCTTCACCAATATTGCTTACAAGTACCCAAGGTTTTGTTTCTTGTTGACTCATGATATATTTTATATTGTTTAGATATTAAACATAATGATAAATCTATTATTTTATTACAAATACACAATACAAAAAAAGAGAATGAATCATCTAAACATGATTTATGATCTTAAAATAAAGTTATAAAATTACAAGCATCTTTAATTACTGAGAAAAGTTAAATCATATCGGTCTTTTGCATGTCTGATCTATTATTTTCTTACAAGTCAATGCAGACCAAGGGACATTAGAAAAAAGGGAAGTTACAATAGTAGTTCATCCAACCGACCACGGATATATTGCTATTGGCATTTATCTCAACAAACCACTTTTCCAATGCTCTCTTTTTTGATTGAAAACAAAATTATTTCTGATTTAAATTATTTCTAAATTTTATTTTTTTCCTCTAAGATAGGTTCCACAACAGGAGCACATTTTTCTTGAAAATCCACATACATGTTACATAAAACATTCTGTCTTTTCACTACATTTAGGACATTGTTTGATTTTTTGAAAATAATTTACAAAAATCTTATCACATTTTTTACATTGGTTCAATGATACTAGTATGGACATATTATCAAGTGGTCATGGTAAAATTAAAACAAGATCTTTATTTTACAAACTTAGAACATCATTTCACAAATATTTTAAAAAAAGTCATAGGTCACGTCATACTATGCCAATAGTAACTTCCAGATTACAATAAATGTAATGCGACCTATAACAATTAGCTTGAACTAATTATTCATAATTAAGGTATCTTTGAATATGTGATGTTGTTTTAAGATTATAGAATCAACTATTGCTATCTGATTCCAAAATTAGGTATTTTTTTTGCTAAAATTACAGTGGCCAGGATAGATATAGATAGGATCATTATAGTTAAAATCCCAAATTCAGGCACGATTGTAGCAATATCTTTTAGTTTTTCTTGAATTTCATTAATTTTCTGTGAAACTTCCTTTGGTGATGCTTCATCCCTTATCATTCCACGTAACTCTTCACGCATAGCCCATTCTACATCTTTAATGAGTTCTTCATTGTATTGTCCAAGTTCAAATTCTATGAATTCATAATGATCAATATATGCAATAGTAGCTAGTTTCATAGCTAGATCTTTATTTCCCTTAGTGTATTCCTCATCTGTTTGAACAAGTAATTCATTAATCGTATCTATGTGATTCACGATAAAATCTACATATTCCTCATCAAATACTTCTTGAGCATACGCATTAGGAATTAAAATTAGTGCACAGAAAATAAAAATTAACGCCAACTTCATTTCAAACAATCCTCCTTCAAATCTAACTCATTATCAAGAAGTACCATCTTTATTTGAATTGATCTTGCTTTATTTAATTGATTTAGAATTTCTGTATGTGTGATGTTAAGATTTGATATAATTTTTCTTAAATTGTTTTGCAACATATTATTTTTTTCTTTAATCTGTTCAAGTTTGTTTTTTTCATTTGCTATCTTTGTTTCTTGATAAAGTAAATCTGATTTTTTTCCAATTTCCTTGATCATTTGTTCTAATGTGTCAAATAATGTAGAACATTCCCTGATGGTATTTTCAAATTCTGGAACATCACATTCTATTTTAAAATCCTGTTTTTTAATTTCTTGTTTTGGATTTTTTTTAGCAATTTTATAACAATCAATCTCTTTTTTAAGATATATTTTTTTTTCATTTGTAAGAGGAACATTTTCCACAATATCCATTTTTATGTCTTGTAATTGTTCCCCTTTTTCTGGGTTCTCTTTTTCAATTTTATTAATAATTTGAATTAGAACTTGAGTTTTATCCTGCTTCTTCTCTTTTTTTGAAAAAAACTCCAAACCCTTTAATGATTTTGAGCCTATGTTTATCATTCTTTGAGCAACTCCAATAAATCATCTTCTTCGGATGATGGTTTTTCATCAATTTTTTGACCTTTCTGTTTTTTCTTTACCACAACGAGTACACCAATTCCACCTATAGACCCCATAATCAAAAATAGAATAGAGTAATCATCTTCATAGAGTGGTCGGGTACTCAAATTCTCATCTGCTTCAAAAGTTACAGTCGATTCTTTGTATGGGAGATTTTCCCAACCTACAAACTTCTTTTTTATAATTAAAATATCATCTTTAATAACAGGTGCACTAATGGTTACCTCTTCTTCTTCTTTATACATTCCAGAACCTTCCCCATCAATAACTTCAATTTCATATACGACAATTTGAATTACTTTTTCTTCTAAAATTTGTTGTTGGGTTTTTTGGGGTGCACCTTTCACATTAATTGTTGATTTGACTGGAACTGAATTATTATCATAAAATATTATGTCATGTGTCCCTGTTTGATTAAAATAAAATAAATCATTAATCGTTCCCATATTTTCAACAGATGAAATTTTTAATACTTCTTTTCTAATTGGGTTGTCATCTAGATCTGTGATATGTGTTATGATTGGAAATGACTCTTTTGGATACATGGAATTGGGATAGAGGACCTCTATGTTTTTTCTTTCAGGATTGTACACTTCTAATGTTTCTTCTGCAGTAAAAGCATTTGATGCGACATGGATTTCAAGATCACCCTCTAGGAGATTGGAAATTTTTCCATTTACAGTAATTACTGATTCACTTTCTTGAATTGTTTTATAATCAAAATCAGGTCTAGATGTAATGCTTATTAGATTTCCATCAGATTCATCAAACACATCTGTAATGATTTTTTCTTGTGATGATGAAATCAAAAAGAGGTCTTGTTCTACGTTGAAAATCACTGGAAGTGTAACAATATCTAGTTCGGGATCTTTGACATATTTTCCAGATAATGTAATTGAAATCTCATCACTTTCAGCCTCATTTCTTTCAGCAAATATATCTACAGAGCCTGTGTCAATTACATTTGCTTTGATAATTGCATAATTCTTGTCAGTTTTGATTATTTTTTGTGAATTTGATTCAAAAACTAATTTGTTATCAGTAAAGATTGTAAATGATTCATCATCTCTTTCAATTACTGGTCCATCATCAGAATAACTTGATACAATAATTTCCACTTGTTTGTATGCAGGATCTGGAAATGCAAATATTTTAGTTTCAGTACCTATACCAAAAGTTGATTTTTCTGTACTAATCTCTATAGTTTCTGAATCTCGAATACTTTCTTCATCATCATTACTGTTTATGCTTTCAGCTAATCCACTTATTGTAATCCCTCCTGCAGAATCAAAAGTAGAGTACACTTGCATTTTTCCATAATGATTTCCTGCATCTAACACAAACTTTTGTTTTGAATCATGTGCTAATTGTACTTCAGAGCGAGTAATAATTTCCCGAGCATTTTCCTCTGTTGCTCTTCTATCACTATTAGCAGTATTTGGTGTAAGAACAATGGCCCCCTCCATTGCAGAATCAAATGAAAGATTTGCACTCTTATCAATACTGACAGTTACTTCTACATCAGTTGATGCAATGTATGGTTTCCCATCTCGTTCTAACCAAAAGTATACTTCTCCACTTGAATCCGTAGGGATTGGATCCGGAGCTATTCCCATTTTGAGTTCTATTTTAGCAGTGTCTTCTATACCAATATCCTCTTCATCAGGCATTAGATTTGGTGCTGATGCAGAAATAGTTCCTTCTCCTTGGGCCTCAAAAATGAATTTCGCATAATGATATCCACTTTCAATTGTAACAAATTTTGAAGGTAATGTGACTTCGCCATTGCTAGTAAGAGTTACAGTAATTGGTGATTTGGCAACTACAGGATTCTCAAAGTCATTTAAAAGAAAAACATAACCTGTATGTTTATTGTCATCTACTAATACATTGACTAAAGTAGAAGGCAGTATCAGATCTAATTCTATTGGAGATTCTGCAGATACTACAACTCGTATATTTTCGCTGAGTAAAGTATCTTGAAATATTGCATAAATCTTTGCATTACCTGTTCCACTTGTTTCAAATTTAACTAATCCGTGATGTTTTCCAGCAGGAATCACCACAGTTTCTGTTTTTATTTTGATTACTTCTTCATTGTCTGTGATTATTTTAAATTCAGAATCTGAGTGGGTGTTTTCATTTATTATGATTAGTGCATAATATTCTTCATTTAGGAGAACTTTCTCAGGCACCCATAATGTTGCATCTAATTCTGCGTATGCAGTATTATTAATAATTACACCAAGAGATATCAAAGATAAAACAAAAATGCAAAATAATTTTTTTAACATAATCTAAAACTCCCTTCTACTACCGGCACTAGACATTTTTTTCCTAAACTTGTTACAAACATAGTATTTTCACCACCAGTTGGACTACCATCTAAATTTATTGTAAGTGAAATGGGAGAAGAACCTGCAAATATTTTTTCATTGATTTCTTGTTTACCAAAAACTTTGTTTGCTTGTTCTGTAATTTGAGAATGAATAATAATAGTTTCACTTTCTAAATTTTCGACATTAATTGTATAATCAGAACCCGTTATTTGGATGTTAGAAAAATTTAATCTTTGATTATTTTTGTCTGCAATTTTTTGGCTTATACTAAATGATGTATTTATCAAGTTAGTTTGTGATGAACTTAGTTCAAGATATGCAATAGACACAATACCAAATACTACTATTAGCCCTATCAATGAAACAAGGCCTCCTACTGCTCTTCTTTTCTTTAATATCATCATTTTCACCTATAATCCTAGATTTCCCGAGATAGTATCAATATCAAAGTTTGAAATATCCTCCATCAATAGGACTGAAACAATTGCAATTAATCCAATTACTACTACTCGCCAAGTATTATAAAATGTGAAATCTATTGCCTTGGTAATTACAAATGCAGACATTAAACTACTAGTTATGATCAAAGTTTTTGTCATTTCCAAAAATTGTGGACTAATTGTTACAAGATTTGAAAAATCAGTGCTCATCCCTGGAATACTTTGTAATGAATTTACGGTATCAGGGGATGAGAAGGTTACTGGATCAAATGAACCTAACATGTTGATTAGCATACTAGCAGTGAGGGCCATAATCACTGGTGCAGCAAAAATTACCATGGCCAGCATCGAGATTGATGATTGCCCTTCTTTTACAACATGTCTTGCAGTAGTAATAAATCGTGTAACTGTTTCAAGAATTTTTGGATTGCCCCCGCCAAATTCTGCAGTATATGCAAGTAAATAAAATGAAATTTTTGAGAAATATGATCTAAATCCAGTGGCATTTACACTAGTTACAGGAGAATGTCCATTATCCAAAAGAAAACTTATCTCACCTAATTTCTTGCTGAAAGCAGAAGTATACAGATTTTCTTTTGAGAGTAAAATAATTGCTAGAATGATATCATATCCTATTTTTTTGTATTCAGTCATATCTCGAAGATACTGTGGCAGAGAATCCTCTGATTTTTTGATTTCATTGGTTTGCTTTCCGACAATCATTGCACTTATTGCAGAAGGAACAATAATTGCCAAAGCAATTGAAAGCCAAGTTTCATTAAAGAGTAAATATGTTAACACCCCTATTGAAATGCCAACTAGCACTAAGAGTACAGTTAGATTATGGTTTAATCCAATTAAATTGAAACTTGTAGGTTGCATCGATATAATTGCGATACCCATTACTAATGCAAAGAGAGGGATTCCTATTGTTGCAAGAAGTGTTACTTGCTCAAGAGAACTTCCAGGCATTACAAATGATGAAACCATTATCAGAATTGGTAAAATAATCAACAACGTTACAAGCATCTCAACTACAGTGCCAACATTGTTTGAATAGGATTGATACCTGTCTTTAAGATTTGTAAAAAATTCTTCCGTTCTACTTTCAAGGTATAATGATAAATCCCCTCCACTTCTCCAAATGGTGGTATATCCAAGAAGCAAATTTTTGAACGAATTACTTTTATGAGTTCTTGCCAGTTCTTCTAGTCCTTCAATCTGAGATAATCCGAAAAATTCTACACTTCTTTTCAAAAGTAAGGCTTCTTTATTCATAGCTTTGAAAAGACCTATTTTATGAAATAACTGAAAGCTGTCATACAAATTAGCACCCACATTTTGTAAAACCGTTGAAAAAATAACAAACGAAGGCAATTCTTCATCTACTTTCTTTTTTCTTTCATGGCCTAGATGTTTTTGTAAAATTTTTGGATAAAAAAAGAGTGTAATCCAAATAAAATTCAATGATAAAATAACTACAGGAATATAAAAAACTAGGAAAATACTTAGTGGGAAAAGTATAACAGCAGAGATAGCAAGTGATTTTCTTATTTTTTCTAAAAATACAAAGGTATTGAGTGGTTTGCCTGCAAAAAGAACATCTTCATCAATATCTCCTAGCATTGAATTCCACACTTTCTGGAAAACAGATTTTGACGTAATTTCCTTTAGGGGATCATCTTTTAATTTTTGGTTCACTATAATGTAGAGTCAAAATTTTGGTTATAAGGCAAATTTCAATCATTAATGTAATGATATACAACAAACGAACTAGTCTTCGTTCACGTAGAGCAATAAGCCCAATTTTGGCAGTTGTAGTTCTATTAGGAATTACAGTTGTCGCAGGCGGCTTGGTCTTTACACTGTTTACATCATCAACTACTACTGCAAGTACAGTTGATTCAATCATGTTACAGAATGCACAAGCAGTCAAGGGCAGTTCTCATGCAGATTTTACTGTTAATGTCAAAAATGCAGGAAGTGTCCCATGGAATGAAATATCACTAACTATCACAAAGTCTGAACTTAGTGAACCAATCATCTATGAATCATTACACGAAGTTGTAATGGGTTGTTCTGCTTCAACATGTAGTGACGACACCAATGTTGGAGGATCAAGAGATAATCCAATGAGAGCTCAATGGCTTGCAAGTCTTGATAAAACATCAGGTACTGGTACAAATGCTGACTTTGGTGAAGGAATTGCTGCAGGTAGAAAAATGGTTTATCAAGACAAAGATGACCTTAGAACCATTAGTGTTATGAATGGCACAGCTGTTTCTGCATTATTTGGCGATACAAGTTCTACATTTACTCGTAGTTCTCAGTTCACAGGAACTGCAATGAGTGCAGGATCTGCAGATGGAAACTTTATAGATGAATTCAAATTCTTGGATTCTGGCGTTAAAGGTACTGACATCAATTGTAGACAACCAAATGTCCAAAAATTAGCAGCAGGAGTGTATGCAGAATGTGACATATTTACACACAAAAAGATTACCACAATTCCAGCTGGTCAGTCAGTCTACTTTTATGCGGACTTGTTTACAAAAGCAGTGACAGGTCTAGACAACCAGATCAGTGCTGTAGGAGACAATCTTGTAGTTAACATTGCAACCAAAAACACGGATGGTGGCGAAGGAAGACTTCAAACAGTAGTTAAAGTTACGGGTGTTTAACCCCTTTTTTTATTTTGAAAAAAATCAAATATGTATTAAAGTAGATAAAGTCATGAAAATATTTTTGTTATTTTTATTATCTGTGATTTTTTTCCCAGTAGCGTATGGTGAAAAAATAGTTGAAGAAGGAGGAATAATAAGCGACTTGATTGTATCAGATAATTCAGAAATATTCTTTTTTGAGTTAGATGATACCATAAAATCCCCAACATGGATACATGATACGTACATAATGACAAGTGATGGTTATGACACCCACAAAGTCTCAGATGTGCTCTTTATCTTCCCTACTGAACTCAATGAGTTTGAAGACCATCTTTATTTTGCTGTTTTATCTGATCAGTGCCTTGAGGATATCATTTGTGACTATCAAGAAATTATCAAGATGTCAAAAGATGGCAGTTTTGAGACAATATCTACAAATTTGAAATCAGCAATTCATATCTTCATTGAAAATAAAAATCTGTTTGTATCTGAATCAAATGGAAACATCTGGAGAATCGCTCTAGATGGACATGAGAAAGAATTACTATACCATGGAGAAAATATCATAATGGATATTGCTGCCAGTAAAAACATGGTCTACTGGATTGAAGAGATTGAAGATATGGATAGTAGGATTCTTGGTATTTCAAATGAAAAAGAACTAGAAATAATTGATGAAGATTTGAGTATTCCTTATGATCTTAGGGTGGAAGACAATATCTTACACTGGAATGACATCTCTATCAAAGGTAAACAAGGGAAATTAGGAGAATTTACAACAATCAAGACATTTGAAGATAACTCAGTAAGAACGATATTAGAATTTGAGAACACATCCCCTATCGCATTAAAAAACATCTCATCGTATGGTCCATATCGAACTTTTGGAGACTATGTTTTTGTAGTAAATAACACTCAAAATGACTCCATTATCCATCTGCTAGGAATGGAGGATAACACAAAATATGATGTTACAACTATAATTGATTATGATGTTAAATTTCTCAGAAATGATGTATCAAATTTGTATGTAATTGGAATAAATGATGATGGATTTGTTATAGAACATTTTTCTTTACCTGTATCTGTACCAGAATTTTCATCAAGTGTCTTGCTAGTAATGCCAATTATTGGTTTAAGTCTGATAGTCTTCTTGAGGAAATCTTTTCCAAACTAAGTTCACCAATTGATTTAGTACCTAACAAGGACAAATAACGCTCCAATGGATCATAGTAAAATTTGTCCAATTCTTGAGTAACATCTGCAAATTCCTTTATGTTGTTTTGAGACATTCTCTTAAGATAGCTTATTCTCATAACAAGTTGAGTTATCAGATCTTCTTCAGTCCAACCATTGATTGTGGCTATCTCTTTTAGACGCTCAGAATTTTTGACTAATTCCCTTACATCATCAGGATAAAATTGCATTGAAGTAGGATCCCATCCAAGAACTTTTTTCAATTTTATTTTATTTCGTTCTGGAATAACTTCAGTAACCTCTGTTATTCTTCTAACTATCTTCCCGTCAGGATCAACCAGTCTATTTTGTCTCAATATAACTGAAATCAACATTTGACCACTGAGATGGACATTCATTGGTGGACTCTCCATTCTTACCAAAGCTGCACTTGCATCAGATGCATGAAAGCTTGTTAGTCCCCCATGTCCTGTAGCTACTGCCTGAAACAGTGATGATATTTCAGCTCCCCTTACTTCTCCTACCACAACATAGTCTGGTCTAGACCTTAGAGATAGTTTTACCAAGTCATCCATAGTAACTTCGTATTTGTCTGACAGCAGACTGGAACTTTTTCTAGTGATTAATCTCTGCCAATGAGTGTGTCCAATACGTAGTTCAGGTGTATCTTCAATTGTGGTTATTTTCATTTGAGGATTAAGCAAAGAACTCAATGCTCCAATAGTAGTTGTTTTACCAGCAGCAGTAGATCCTATTACCAGAACAAATGCCTTTGAATCCAAAAGAACCCAAACATATGCTGCAATCATTGGGTTAATTGTTCCCATCTCTAACAACATTGTGATAGTGTATGGCTTTTCACTAAATTTTCTTATGGTGAAGTTTGGTCCTGGAAGAGAAACTTCCTTTCCATAAGTTGCAGCAATTCTGTGACCTTCTTTTGTCATACTGTCAATATATGGAGATGCAGCCGTCATACTTTTTCCAGTTCTCTGAACCAATTTTTGTACAAATGCATTACAATTCTCCAATGAATTGAATTGTATGTTAGTATCAAGTATCCCATATTCACCAAATTTTTTATGTATTACACCAACAGGTTGATTAAAACTTTCCTCAACAATGTCTTCAAGATACGGATCTTGCATTAATACATCAATTATGCCATATCCTAAAGAGTCCCTAATCATATAGTATAGGAGTGTATCAATAATTGGAATTGTGTATTGATCAATTTTTAATTTTCTGCTGATCTCTATAATTTTCTTTTTCATGAAAAGTCTTGTAGACTGTTTATCTTTGAAATCAGAAGGAAGTGATACATAAAGAAATTTCATTATTTTAACATAGATTGCTTTTCCAATTTCGTCAATTGGGGGCTCAGAAATCAGATAATATTTTTTACCGTTTTTATCTTTGCAGATATATGTGCTCCACATTCCACCATCATACGAATTTATAATTTCATACGAATCAAAATTTTTAATTTCTAAATTTTCTAGTTTAAATACAATCTTTGATTTTGTCTTTGATTTAACATCGGATGAAAACATTTTGTTTAGTTTATCTAATATGGAGTTGTTTCCCTGAATTTGAAATTTTTTATTATTTGATAGTTTCATTTTCTACACTGTTCTGATATCTTTTCCTTATATGCGAAATTTTTACCTTTATTATAGATGAGAACCAGAAGAGCAATTACTCCAATACTTTCAGTAATAATTCTAATTGGAATATCTGTAGTTGGAGGAAGTCTACTATATTCAGTACAAACTCAGGCGTTAACAACAGGTCTCAGTAACATAAAATTAAGCGTAACTGATTTAAAAATGGAAAAAGACTCTACAGGTGCTTGTTATTTCCAATCAACTGTGTATAATTCTGGAACAGAATCTATAAAGTTCATCAATCTAAAGACAACATTGGATAATGGTGAAGATTTTGATTTCGAAGGAGGGTTTAGTTTTGGAAGTTCCCTTGAACCTGGAGATTCAACTGAAAAACCACTCTGGTTACCTAACACAAACTTAAACTGCGGTAATTTTACAATCCCAAATACATACAATGTAAGAATTAATGCAACATCGATGAATTCTGAATTTTCTATTATCACCCCCATGAAAGTTGAAAATGTGACTGCAACATGAAGAGAAGACGTGGAATAAGTGAAATTATCAGTTCTATTTTAGTAATATCAGTGGTAGTTGCAGGACTAGGAATCTATGTTGGTCTTTCAGAACAACGAATTTTGGGGGATACCATAACCGTAAAAGATGCCATGGAACAAAAAAACAATCAAATGTCTGAATTAGTTGAATCGATAAATATGTTCAAAAATGCAACTGAATCAAATATTTTTCAAGTGTATTTACATAACTATGGACTAAAAAACGTCACAATATCACAAGTTTATGTAAATGGAACATTTGATATGAGTCTAATATCTAATTCAGTCTATGTTAGAGATCTAAACAAAAACATCATTTCACCAAATAATCAAACTATTCCAATTGGACAAACCAGTGAATTGATTCTTAATTTCACACTTCATACATCAACTCCAAATGACATAACCAACATTGTAATTAAGACCGACACAAACAAGATAATTCAAATTTTAAATGGTTCTTAATACGTGATTTAATTATAGATATATCTCTTCTTTCTTTGTATGACCATTAATTTTATGATTGTTCTTTTTCATCAGTTAAACTTGTAAAAAATCATCAAAACATAACATTATGTTATACCGTTCTATACTTTTAGATTGTATTCTTGAATTTTTTCTTCAGGTTTTTTTAGTAACATATCAATCTGATCCTTGTTTTTTATCCTATTTTCGTTAATCTCTAGCCACAATTTACCCTGATCTGTTAGAATGTAATACTTTGGATGATACTTTTTTCCTGCCGAATTCAATCTTCGAATTCTAGAGTTATAACTGATTAGCATATTTTTCTTTTCAAGTCTTTGTAAAATTGCATAGATGTTTTTTGTAGGTTTTTGAAAAAACATACTCAAAAATTGCAATGATGATTTTTCAGTTTTTTCTAAAACATAAATGATTGATTTTCCAAGATTTCCAAGTTTTACATCTTCAATATGTTTTAAATCTCTTATCTGTTCTTTGCGTATGTTAATTTCAAGCAAATCTATATTTTTTGTGGCTTGTTTGTCAATAGAAAAATCCTTAACGTCTCTCATCAATCCTTTTATTTTCAGAGAGTGAATGATTGTATCCATTCTACCCTTCTTTTTAGAAACAATTGAAAATAAACCATCAAGTTGTTTTTCATTAATATCTGAATATTTTTTTAAAATGGAGAGTACTATTTTTTCATTATTTCCTAATTTCATTGGATGATCCCTTTGTTAAAACTACATTTACTTCAAATTTTGCATCTCTAATTAATCTGACAAGTTCTTCTGTTGGATAAAATTTTGAAGAAAAAACACTGACATCCAAATTTTTTTCAAATTCCTTCTTTATGATCATGTTATTTTGTTCAATGTGTTCATACACTGTATTGTTTTTTGTATTAATATCGAATTTTAAACCACATCTACATGTTAACGGAAATTCTTTTACTTTATGTTCTGATCTTTTCTTGTATGATTTCTTTTGTTTTATTTCTGAAATCTTTTCAATTTCTTCTAAAACTTCGTATACGCTTGGAATGGAAACGAGTGTTTCATCTGCAGGCCCATACATGATATCTCTGAAAATCCAGTCTACTACCCGTGCCTGTTTCTCTGAAGGCAAGTCAGCAATATTTGCAAGATGCTCAGGTGTTAATTGATTTAAAATGAATTGGTATTTCTTTTTAGAATTTTCCAATATTTTACTAATTACGGATTTTGTGTCATCATGTAGATTTCTGATTTTCAATAATGTCGAAACATATTTTTTATCAACATTATACTCATCTGCTATTTTATCAGTACTAGAACCAGATTGTATTTCCTCATAGAACATGTCTGAAAGTAAAAGTGGATTGGAATATCCTTCCTTGTTCATCTTGAAAGAATCTACTCTCAAATCATGAAGATCTTTGATATTGGTAGATAATTGGCAGGTGATCTTTTGTTCTCCTGCTTTCTTTGCAGCCTTGATACGGGAATGCCCATCTACGATGTAGAGTTTTTTCTTGATCTGAGATATGATTGGATGAGGTACTGATTCAATCCCATCTTTTTTTATTGATTCTACAAGAGAATCAAAATCTCGTTGATACATCAATCTAAAGTGCCAAGGATTTTCCAATATCTTGTTAATGTCTAGTTTTAACATGGATTTCATGCCAGGGCCTCACGGATTTTTGGTTTCATAATGCTTATAGTGCTGTTGAGAATTGCTTCTTTTGCAGAGGAGCTTGGATCTGTGTGAATGTTTTGTAACATTTTATGTGAACGAGTTCTAATGGTTTCAAAATACTCCATTCCTGCTTCTTTAATTATGATGTTTTGAATTTTGGCCAGATATGCTTGATGATAATGATATTTGTTAAGTGATGTAATTGAAAATCGCTCTTCATCTATCTTTTTTGAAATTCTGTTTAATGATCGTAATAATGATTTTTCTGAACGTCTGATCTTACTGCCTGAATTATTTTCTAATTCCAAAAAAATGTCCTCTAACAGTTTTGGTATTTCATGTATTCTACAAGCATAAATTGTCGCAAAAAGTACCGCCTGTTTTTTTGTAATGTTTTTTTTATTAAGTTTGATTGATGTTCGTACTATTGTTTGAATTGCAAATTGTGGCAAATTCAAATTTTTTGCTAGTTTCGATACGATAGCATATTGTTCTGAGAGCCCAAACATTCCAATATTGTGAGTTTCTTTATCCGCCATACTTGCAACTTCATTATACCCTAAGACTCTTCCACAATCTTTACAAACTTGCTCTCCTTCGATTTCTGTAATTTTGTGTTTACATGTGGTGATAGTTAATGACACAATTAGGATAACCTAATGATGATTAATTTAAAACAAGTGTTAATTCTTCAATCTTATTTTATTTTTTGATTTTATGTATTGATTTCAAATTTATAAAACAGTTAAATGTGATTTTTTTAATTGTTCATTTCAAGGATACAATTCATCAAAACATACTTTATTGAACCTATTAATTTTCTTAGTCTTGTATTATTATTTTGAAACATCTTTTTGTAATTTGAAATTAGAATCATCGATATCTATTATAATGAAAAGTCTCAAAATAGATTATTGAAAGAATGTGCTGATCTACATAAAACGAATCATTTTTCACCAAAAGATATTTTGGAACTGCGTCCCCGCAAATTAATCTTTAATTGTTTTTAGTGTGAAAAATGATTCGTTCTTTCAACAAACACTTATTCAATATTGCAGAAAACCTCAAAAATAAAAAAAATTCACAATTCTCAAAATTGGAAATTGTTAAAAAATGAAAAAAATAATTCATTCTCAGGCTAAAAAATATGACATTAATCAAAAACTTATTCATGAACTGACACATATGGAATCTAGATTAATATTATTTTCAATTATAAAACAGACTCGAACTATTGCTGATATCTCCAATGTGACTAAAATTCCACTAAGTACCGTATATCAAAAATTAAAAAATCTTAAAGAATTATCATTAATTTATGTTGAAAAAAATATACTTAAAGAAGGTCATAAAGTAAAATACTATAAAAGCAGAATTAAGGGAATTGACATCTCAATTTCAAAACAAGAACTCAAAATAATTTTAATTAAAAATTAGATTATCTACATACAAATTAATAAAAAAATCAGATCTATATTATTTTATAATTTGGATGACTTATCCAACATAAAATAAAAAATAATTTCTTAATAAATTGGATGCCAT
>ERZ890510.1394-NODE-1394-length-15843-cov-6.532176_pt1 | contig 15843 bp, 24 predicted proteins | sample MGYA00521265_ERZ890510 | MGnify/ENA primary metagenome ERZ890510 (study PRJEB32303, sample SAMEA104408624) | aquatic metagenome | biome: Brackish water; feature: Chemocline; material: water | place: Baltic Sea | collected 2014-10-26T21:54:00 | depth 110 m ...
GGTTCTAGACCAAGCTTACGAGTTAAAGGATTTGCCCAATTTTATTGAGCTGTACAAAGACGATTCTAGTCGCGGGCCTATAGAGTTGGACAACTGGAAGCGATCTGAGGAAGTTTGGCGGAGATTTAAGTGATCAAATTTACAATTAGACACAATAAACAGAGTCATCCTATCTATGATTATATTGTAAGAAATGTGGGCGACTATTGTGAGTATAACAACGATGATTTTGACGTTTGTCTATTTGGACTAGACTGCCATATGATGCACGAGTCTTATCCGTCCATGTTCTCGCGTGTTATGAACGACAAGAAATATCTGATATATCTAGAACACTTTGGTTGTGCCGAGAGAGATTATGTAGGCATAGATACCGCCGTTTTTGATTCTATTATAAACAACGATAACTTTTGTGGGTTCATGACTCATATAGAAGATTCAAGAGAAAAGCTGGAACAATGGTTTGACCATCCGGTTTTTCAGTTCAACGTCGGGGTAGACAATGTCTCGGATAAGTTTTTATATGACAAAATGGAAAAATTGCCGGTAAAAGAGGATATCACGCTAATGTTTTGGGGTTCTTGGTGTGACCCTTACAATTCCAACTTCGGCGGTAGGGGCGGGCACAAGGTGGATGAAATCTGTTGTCGGTTGATGGGTGAATTTGATAATGTCCGCCTGATAGTTAAGTCCGGAAGACCCCTCGCGTGTGAAAGATTCGGTAGAACCGAGAGATACGCCAATTATGTTAGCCACAAAGAGTTATGCGGATTGCATATGAAGTCTGATATTTTTATGCTACCTGCTGAACAGGTCCATGCTTCCACAGTACCATTCGCAATGTCTTTCGGATTACCGGTTCTGGGAAATAATAAGTGGGGTATGAGCGATTACCTAACTCATGGAGTGGACTCCCTAGTATACGAGGACGATCAGAATTACGTTGAAAAGTCTGTCGCTGGTATTAGGGAATTAATTCTTGAAAGAGATAAGTTGCGGGATATGAGCGTTGAGTCCTTGAAAACTCAAAGACGGAAATTCTCTTCAGACAAGCATGATCTTGAGCTGTATTCGATATTAAGGAAATTTGTATAATGTTAGACTTATTAATCATTACGCCTTCAGCTAAAAAGCTCTACCAAGACCTCGGCGAAAACCACATGGCTATTGAACCGCCGATATGGGCCATGCTACTAGCTCAGTCTGTTAGAAGCGAGTTTGGGGTGGCAATTTACGATCTCGCGGCGGACCCACCTAAAGATGAACAGGATTTGATAAACAGGGTAAATGAATACAATCCAAAAACAGTCCTGTTTTCAGTCAACGGTATTAACCCGAATTCCGGGTCATTCTTTATGGATCACGCTATTGAAGCCGCGAAGATGATTAAGAGGAACATAGATGTCCAAATCGCCTTTTGTGGTCCGCACTGTGCCGCTCTGCCAAACGAGGTCTTAGAGGAAGACTGTGTGGATATCGTTTTTGTGAACGAAGGGGTGTATGCTCTCAAAAATCTATTGAAGAATGGCGGAAGTCCCTATAAGGTGAAAGGGCTGTGGTACAAGAAGGACGGCGAAGTTATCATCAACGATCCCGAAAAGATAGTGCCGCAGGAAATGTTGCCCACCGACCTTCCTGGGTTTGCCTATGATCTACTTCCTTCTTTAGGTGCCTACCGAACAAGTAGCTGGCATTGCCAATATGATGATGACGCTAAATCTCCGTTTGCATCAATCTATACTTCCCTTGGATGTGTTCATAAATGTTCATTTTGTATCATTAATACCGTAAACAGAACTAGTAATGATCTTACTAAGACGGCGGCGGATTTCAATATATTCAGATACTGGGACCCGGAGTTTCTTATTACTCAGTTTGACTATCTTGCAGAGAAAGGAATTAAGAATATAAAGATAGCCGACGAGATGTTTGTGTTAAAACCAAGACATTTTCTTAAGTTGAGTGAGTTACTAATAGAAAGAGATTACGGTTTCAACCTCTGGTCGTATTCGAGGATCGATTCTGTGAGAGCGGAATACCTAGATAAATTAAAAGGGGCGGGGGTTAATACTCTGGCTCTCGGTATTGAGTCTGGTAATCAAATAGTCAGACAGGAAGCTTCTAAGGGTAAATTTAAAGAGTTGGATATTAGAGATGTCGTTAAAATGATTGAAGATGCTGGTATTGAGGTTATTTCCAACTTTATAATAGGGGTCAGTGATGCTGAAACGCATGAGACCGCCGAAGAGACACGTCTTATCGCCGAACAAATTAACTCTGGTGCGATGAACGTTTACGCCGCGACACCACTTCCTGGCTCCCCTTTATACCAACAGAAGATTCAGTCTGGGTTAGAGAAGAAGAGGAAGTACTCTGAGTATGGTTTTCTATCTTATGATCATGTCCCTTCCGCAACAAATTTCATGACCTCGGCAGAAGTTCTTAAGTTCCGGGACGATATGTGGTACTCACACCACACCAACCCCTCTTTTCTATCAATGATCAAGTCAAAATTCGGCCAAGTCGCCGTTGATAATATAAATAAGATGACCAAGATTAAACTAAGGAGAAAACTCCTTGGAGACTAATGTATAACTCAAATGTTTTAAAGATAAATACATAAACAAAGGACAGAGATAATGGAAGCCTTCAAGGTATTAGTAACTGGGTCCAACGGACTATGTGGGTCGGCTATACAAAGACTATCCAAATTCAGCTATCACAATTTCGTATTTTCCACTCGGAAAGATGCTGATCTGAGAGATCCGGGTGAGACAAGCCGGTTAATATCCGAGGTTAAGCCGGATTGCGTCATCCACACGGCGGCTAAGGTCGGGGGAGTGGGGATGAATTTGAAGATACCCTACACTCTTTGTTCTGAGAACCTCTATATCAATAACAATGTAATCCGGGCCTGTGTTGATAATAGGGTAGAGCAGTTAATGGCTTTCTCTTCAGTGTGTGTATTTCCCGACGATTGTAAGGTCTTGTCTGAGGATAATATGCACGGTGGACCACCTCACGATGGTACTCTAGGATATGCACATAGTAAGAGAATGGTTGATGTTCTTATGGAGTGTGCAAGTAGGGAATTTGGGGATAATAATTGGACCAGTATAATTCCCGGTAATATTTTTGGCCCGGCGGACTTATACGACGAGGAATTTGGGCATTGTATTCCGAGTTTGATAGCTAAAATGTACTTCGCCAAAAAGAATGGTTTGCCCTTAAAAGTGTGGGGGAATGGGGAATCTGAGCGGGAATTTATCTACGTAGACGACCTAGCCCGCGTTCTGATTGAATCTATTGGTAGACAGATGCCTCGTAGATTGATGGTTTGCGGCAGGAAAAGCTTGAAAATCCGAGAAGTGGTCGGAATTCTGTCTGAAGTCGCCGACTGGAAGGGTATAATATGGGAAACAGAAAAGCCAAACGGTCAGGCGGCGAGACCAAGCGACAAGACAGTGTTTGATAAAACTTTCCCGAATTTTGTTTATTCTGACATACATGAGTCAATGAGAGAGACCTGGAACTGGTTCGTAGATAACTACCCGAATGTAAGAAGTAAGTATTGATGGAACCAACACCTAGTTCTTCGTGTGACACCTTGGTTTCTGCCATGAGAATATTGGCGAGAGATATAGAATCTGAGGATGGTATCGCTAACTCTGCGATCTTAGAAGCTTCTGACCGGATTGACGAATTGAGACGGTGTCTGCTTGAGCTAATTATCGCTGTTCCTGCGGAATATCTTACCGATGTATTAATTATTAAGACAAAAGAGCTAAAGCTTTAATGAATATAATTCCTGAAGACCTGACGGATTTCGAAGACAGGATAGCTGGTCTATACGAGACCGGCATTATTCGTGCCCCTATCCACCTAAGATCCGGCAACGAAAAAGATCTAGTCCAAATCTTCGAAGAGCAGAATATCGGAGAAGACGATTATGTGTTCTCTACCTGGGCCAGTCATTTTCATTGTTTGTTAAAGGGCGTGCCCGCTGATAAAGTGGAAGAGGCCATTCTTGAGGGCCGATCTATTACCCTAAACTTCCCCGAACATAAGATGTATAGTAGTGCTATCGTGGGGGGAATCGCCCCGATAGCGGTAGGAGTGGCCGAATCGTTAAAGTTGCGAGGTTCGCAGAACCGAGCCTTCTGCTTTGTTGGCGACATGGCTTTCCACGGTGGTATAGTACATGAGAGTATTTGCTATGCTATAGGTCACGATCTTCCTATAATTTTCGTCGTTGAGGACAACGGGGTTTCGGTTTGCACGGACACGGAAGAGACTTGCGGGATTAGGACTATTCATTTGGTGGATAACTACTGGGGCCTATCAGCCATTAAAGCTTGTAAGTCTTTTGACCTGCTTTACTATAAGTATCAGAATGGGCACGCTCACAGTGGCACGGGCTCGTTCATCAGCTTCTAAATTGGTTCAGATATGTCAGGAAAAGAGAAGTATGAGTAAGCTATTTATATGGAAACTGGGAGATCTTGATAGTAAATATTTCCCAAACCAAGAAGTAATAAAAAAGTTGACGCATTTGGTTGTAAAGGTCAGTGATGACTTAAAGGAAAACAATCACGCTCATCTTATCTGGGGTCCAGGACTTAATGTTGAGGTCTTTGATGTAGACGATGACGCAAAACATGTTATCATAAGTGTTGAAGAAATAGAGGGTGGCAATAAAGTGAAAATCGATATAGAGTAGTCCACTTCTAATCCAAACCCACTATTTTAATGCGAGGAACGAGCATGGGTACTAACTACTACATATACGGCAAACAATCTTGCCCTCATTGCGATAAACCCGTAATAGACAGAAGTCGCCGACTCCATATTGGAAAATCCTCTATGGGCTGGTCCTTCTCTTTTAGGGGTTACGAGCCTGGGTCTTACGATTTATACGACTTCGATCAAGAGCTTGGGGAGTCATGGGCTCCGCTTGGCGTGATGAGAGAGAAGGATTGGAAGAAAGCTATCTCCTCTTTACTGGTCGATGATCATTTTCTCGAAGATGAATATGGTGACTCCGTCACCCAGGAAGAATTTTGGAAATTGGTAGACGACAAACGTGATGGTCAAAATCACACGACTTATTGTCGCGAGGATAGTAGGAATCGCGAGCACGGTTACAGCGACTGCTGGTTGGACGATAAAGGGAATTCGTTTTCTAAGGGAGAATTTTCGTGACCTACCTAGACGAACTAGATAAAGGAATGCGGCTCCTAGCGGATGATCCTCGCACTTTGGTGGTCGGGCAGGCGGTGAACTACAAGGGGCACTGTCTTACTCGTCAGGCGGCGTTTTGGGACGAAGCTCGCCGAATAGAGATGCCTGTTGCCGAGGAATTTCAGACGGGGTTTGCTCTTGGCCTCGCCTTGGATGGAAATATCCCGGTTAGTGTATACCCAAGACATAATTTCCTTTTATGTGCAATGAGCCAGCTCGTCAACCATATCGATAAATGGGCTGAAATGGGTGGTGGTAATCCCCATATGATTCTTGTCGCGGTCAAAGGAAGTGATTTTCCCCTTGATCCGGGCCCACAACACAAGGCGGGACTAAGTCACGAGTTCGCCTCTATGTGTAAGAGTATCAATGTTGTAGATATAATCTACCCTCACCAGGCAGTCCCCGCTTTTGAGCGGGCTATTAAAGAGGAAGTGGTTCATCTTATTACTACTCATGGGGATTTGATGTGAAGTGGGTTATCCACGATCTACTGTTTGGGATGGCCGAGCAAGAAGAGTTTATGAGGGCTCTTGAAAAACACGGCCAGAAGTATGAGGTATTCAGTACTTTCGCCAACATACCAGACGGGGACATAGTTCGCTGTTCCGTAGACATGGCCAAGGTCTGGCGAGATCATCGCGGTATGATGTGTACATGGGAGAATTTCGCCTGCAAGAAGTACAATATTCCTTTTTATGGGCATTTGCTTGTCGATAGCCCAGCTATAACCACCTACGGAAATCTAAGGGAGAATGCCGCTGGCTATTTCCTTCTTTATGGGGATGAAAATGGTTATATATTCCTGCGACCCAATAGCGGCGGCAAGACGTTTGTCGGCGAAATGGTTGAGTCTGAAGGGTTGAAGCGTCACAGGGAGTGGTATAAGGACGCTTGGGAAGATGATTTGCTTGTAGTGGTTGCTAAGCCGGTTGTAATAGATAGGGAATTTCGGCTGGTTGTTATCGGCGATAAAGCTGTTAGTGGATCACAATATAAAAGTAGGGACAACCTTGATAAGGACCTGGATTTAGACTCTAAAAGGATAGAGCCTGACCATGAGGTGTTTGATTATGTTAATGATGTGCTGTCAAAAGTCGATTACCGTCCAGACCCCGCCTTTATTTTAGATGTCGCCGAAACTAAGGATGGGTTTAAGATTATTGAGTTGAATTCATTTACCTGTTCCGGATTTTACGACTGTGACCCGGAACCTATAGTGCTGGCTATGTTAACAAGGAAGGTGTCGGCGAATGACTAATATTAAATATAGCAAACTAGATTTCATAGAAAAGGTGTCCGGGGCTCCCCTCTGTTTTTCCGAAGTGGCTTGCATTGCCATCCAATGTTCCGACAGGGAAATCGCTAATGTGGGCCTTTCCTTCTTAATTTGCCGGAAGTGGTTCGACAATGCCGAAACTGAGTTAATGGACCTACTGGATAGCCTAGATATAGAGTTAGGATAAACCCTATGAGAGAAAAAAAATACAGCCTCGCCATCTGTTCTTTATACGCAAACCCCATAACTGTGGGGCATACCGATTATATCAAAGCCGCTTCTGACTTGGCAGACGAAGTCTGCGTGATAGTAAACTCCGACCACCAGGTTTCCTTGAAGGGGTCCTGCCCTTTTATGTGCGAGGATGACAGGCTAGAGATCATACAGGCTATCGACTGCGTCGATAAAGCGTTTATTGCTGTGGATAAGGACGGTACAGTCGCTAAGAGCATTGAGGTCATCGCCCAACTCTACCCAGATACGAAAATTGCTTTTTGTAATGGTGGTGACAGACAAATCGGAAATCACTCTACCTTAGAAGGTCTCACCTGCGATGAGTATTTGATTGACGCAATTTATAATGTGGGTGGAGACTATAAAAGGGAAAGTTCTAGCTCGCTAATCGCGAGAGGGGCGGATTGGGTCTACGACAGAAAAGCGGAGTTTATAACTCCGAGAAATGAAGAAATTGAAGGGGCAACAGACGAGTTCACTGATGAAGAGATTGAGTCGCTTGGTATTAATAGGGGTGACATGGATAATATTACACCTTACAGGGCGATGCTTGCCGCTAGAAAGCTCAACAAGCTTGTTAAAAAGAACCCGCCGCCAGAATGGTATATGACGGGAGAGGATTCCGTGTTTGGCCCGCCGAGTCAAGATTTTGATGAAACCCTGACTTATAACGAAAATTTCCCGACTAATGAAGAGTTAAGGTCGGCTATGAAGAACGCCTACGATAGGCAGCAAGACTTAGTTTTAGACCTTAAAGAGTTGCCAGACGAAAAAACTACAGATATGATATACGAGAGAATTCCCCACTGTCTAATCTCTCAAACTAATGGGGTTCCGCAGCTTACAGTGAGTCGTCCCCCGGTGCCAGATCTTACCGAGATTTATGTGAGCCGGGAAGTCATGGAAGATATACGTGAGTGGCAAACTGACGGGAATAAGGATGAGCACGGTATGTATTCAAAGAAAGGCGTGATCCATGATAAGTCGTAGAGAGTTTGTTGGTACTATTGGGGGTGGAATTGCCGCGTTGAGTTGTGGTTCACTTCCAGCTATGACAAGACCGTTCTGTAATAAGGGTGTCGTTGACACTATTTTTAAGACCAAATATGTCAACATCAGTGATTGTACCCATGTATGGTTTTGTGGAAAAGAATATAATGGTGATTCCAACGGGGACATAGCGTATCCAATAACTGTTTCTGATACTAGAAGAGTTCTTGTCCCAATGTCTGAAACCAAGGAAGATACCGTTGTCGAAGACGCTCTTCATGTTTTATACGCGAGTGCTTGTGATCGTAACGTTTGTCTTTTTACCACTGATAATGCCGGACTGAGCAATAGGCTTGTTTATCTAATGAAGGTCGCTATGCCACTGGGGGATATTATTAGACGAAATGGTCGCAACAGGTCGAAAAACAGAACTTCATTGACCCATATTCTGGTCCCGCACACCCTAGACTGGCCAAGCGAAATACATGGTGTTAGTATTGTCAAATGTGATATCGATCAAGAATATATCAAAAATGAGTTAGGGGCTCGTCTCCCCAAAGATCGCCGGGACTTTGTTATTGGTCTCAATCTACGATCAGACAGTTTCCGGATTTACAAATCTGAAGACCTTCCTAATCATGTCGGTATTACCGTTTTGGACAACAAAAATGTTATTTTGGGGGCTATATGAAGAGAATTGAGTTTGGTGAACTTCGTATTGGAGATACGGCAAGGCATCATATCGCCGACTGCCTCGACAATAGCTGGGTATCTATGGGGCCAAAGACCGCTCTGCTAGAGGAAAAGTTTGCAGAACTAATGGGGTGTAAATACGCAGTCGCTGTGTCAAGCGGAACCGCCGCCCTGACTGCTATGACTCTAGCTCTACCCGAGATATGTAAAAGGCCAGTAAAAAGGGGTGTTAGTAGGGTAATATGCCCAGCTCTTGGCTTTATAGCAAATTCTACAGGAATAGTATCGGGGAGACTGGTTCCAAAATGGGTGGATATACGGCCCGAAAATCTCAATATTGACGCTTCGTTGGTAGAGGATGCGATAGACGATGATGTCGTAGCTATCTATGCTATCGGCACTATGGGCTGTCCTTCTGATATGGATAAGCTCAAGAGAATTGCTGATAAGCATGATCTAGTTCTCTTTGAAGACGCTTGTGAAAATTATGGGAGTAAGATCAACGGCGAGTTCAGTCATAAAAGGGCAATCGCGGGATGTTCCTCCTTTTTTACTGCCCATCTTGTGCAAGGGGGAGGCGAGGGCAGTTGTGTATTTACTGACGATGAAAATTTGCGTGATCTACTTATGAGTATTAGGTCTCATGGTCGCAAACCTAACAACGCTTATTTTGACCATCGTCTGTTTGGAAGCAATTTTAAGATGACAGATCTGTCAGCGGCTGTTACATTAGGTTCCGTAGACGAGTTTAACGAGAATATCAGTGAACGTAAAGCTGTGTGGCGGGAACTGGTTGACTACTGCGAGCAATTTAAAGATCTCGCCTGGTTTTCTAACGAGCCTGATGGAGTAGAAGTGATGCCTCACGGTTTTTCGATGACGGTAAAACCTAATTCGGGAGTTAATATTAGCGATCTAACCAACTCTTTTGATCGTCACAATATTCACTGGAAGAAGAATTTCGGGGCCTGTTTTTCTCATCCCGCTTTGTCGGATTTTAATCACGATCCTTGTCCTTGGGCTGAGTACTGTGGTGAGAATGGTGTTCATATAGGGACTCATAGATACATTGAGAGCGAAGATATTTACAGAATCATGGTCGCTATTAGAGAGGGTTTTGAATGAAGACGGATGATAAAGAGAAACATAATCTAGTTTTCCCTAATGAGAAGAAAGAGATTAGCATAGGACATCTAAGAGATGTTTTCCTTCAGCTTGCTAATAGGTATGGGAGAGATGTGTTGCTGACTTATCTCAAGGAGCAGTGATGGACAAACGGCAAATAGATAAAATACTGGCAGATAAGAACCTGCTAGATGAATGGATGAGAGACAGAGCTAATTTATGGTATAGTGCTTACACGGAAGACAAAGGTCTTGGTTCTTGTAATATCCCCAAAATCGTTGCTGCTGGGGCTGGTAATGATTACGCCTTATTCAGCTTTATTCCTCAGACTCCTGGTCGCGGACCTCAATACAGCGTCCCTTTTGATCTATTCTTTGATGATGAGGGCTTAATAAATCACGCCAAACAGTTTGCGGATAAGGAAAAGAAGAAGTTTGAAGAGGAATCCGAAGAGAGGGATCTCTATGAAAAACTCAAATATAAGTTTGATGGACCCAAATATCTAGATGATGGGTGGTATTAGAGTGAATATATTAATGACCGGGGCGGCGGGTTATCTTGGCAGTGTCATGTCCGAAAAAATGGCCAGCTTAAATCACGATGTCGTGGGAGTAGATAGGTGTGATTTTGACAATTGTGCTATAGGTTTTAAGGACTACTGGCATAAATTCTATCCTAACGACGTTAATAAGCCAGATACGTTTCCGTATGATGATCTGATTGAATGGGCTGACGTAGTTGTTCCACTCGCTGCCCAAGTAGGTCAGAAGGCTTGCGATAAAAATCCCGCCGATGCTACGGCTACTAACCTATATGCTATACAATATATAGTGGACAGGGTTAGAGAAGACCAGACAATAATTCTGCCAAATACGAATTCTGGAATAGGCGCGACGGCACCCGGAGTAGTAGCTGATGAGTCGCACCCTAGAAATTCTGTCTCTCTCTATGGACAGTTGAAAGACGAGGCGGAAGATGTGGTAAGAACACACAAAAATTCTATAGTGTTCAGACTTGCCACGGTTTTTGGTCCAAGTCCAAGATTTCGCAGAGACTTATTAGTAAACGACCTTACCTACCGCTGTCAGATGGATAAAAAGATCTCGGTCTTTGAGCCAGAAAAGAGGCGTAATTTTGTTCACATAGACGATGTCGCAGAAGCATTTATGTTCGCTCTTAATAAAGAAGAGATGAGAGGCGAAGTTTTTAACCTGGGTTGTGACCGGGCTAATACAACGAAGCAGGGTCTCATTGACAAAATTGGCGAATACCTGGATTTCGAACAGACTTTTGATAATCGTAAGGATCCGGATGAACGAGATTATTGCGTGAGCAGCTCATATCTTGCCTCTTTTGGCTTCACGGCAACTCGCGACCTGAATTTTGGGATTGCTGAGCTTATAGAGTACTACAAAACATTCCCGGCGAACCCGGCAGAGCGTGATTTCTATATGAGGAATATGAAAAATGCTTAAACCTGTAAACACTTTTTTAACTAACGAGGGTAATAACATGAAATCACGAGATTTTTGCTACTGGCTCCAAGGATGGTTTGAACTAAACAGAACCACTGGTAATCAAAAGGATGTAACGCCAGAGACGCTGGAAATGATTGAAAAACATTTAAGTTTGGTGTTTAGGCACGAGATTGATCCGTCTATGGGGGATAGGGAGCACGTCGAAGATTTAAATAAAATGCATAATGATCCATCATACGTTCCGTTTGTTCATTACTCCGATTCGTTTCTGGCGTCTTGTTGATGCTTAAACCTCTCAAGTGGCCAACAAACATAATAATCATCTGTGCTCTCCCCGCCGAGTTTGTCTCTGCAAAACATAAGGTATACTACAGCGGGGTTGGCAAAATTAATGCTACTATAGCTACAATGAAAGCGATTCGCGAGTTTAACCCTGAGCTAGTTATTAACGTGGGGACTGTTGGTTCTTGCTTACCCACCCTAAAAGGCGGTATAGAATGCTCACGATTTTATGAGCGTGATGGAGTTCGCACAATGGGCGAGAACGTGGTAATAAACGACGAGAGTGAGGAAAAATATACCTGTGCCACCGGGGACTCCTTTCTTACTCGCCCTTTATCCTGGGCAGATGTTGTTGACATGGAAGCTTTCGCAATAGCCAGGGTATGCCAAATGGAAGGGGTAGAATTCCGGTGTTTTAAATACGTCACCGACTATGTGAACGAGAATTCGCTTAAGACGTGGTCGGATAATATATCGGCTGGTCAGGACTTTTTTGCTAGTAAAGTGGAAGGGGCTATTCATGAAGGATAAATACACGCAATGTCTAATAATTAAACAAATAGACGATGTTACGACTACTATAGTATCCTATATCCCGTCAAAACTGGCTGTCGATGGGCGGCGTATAAAGCTCATGAGGAACGATAAATGGGAAGAGGGGTGGGTGGTCGAGAAGTCCTACAAAAGCTCTGAGAGAGAAGCTCCGCCAGACTACCAGAAGGCTGTGAGAGAACATAAGAGGAGAACCGGGGACTCCTTACCAAAGGAAAAGCATGTGTGATCTTCTATCTATCTCTATCCTTTTACTCGCCCTGGCTGGTCTATGCGATCTATTTATGATGTCACGATACGAGTAAGCGAGGAACGAGCTAAATGATTGGAGTCAAATGTCCCACCAGACTATCCCTGGCGGGAGGTGGCACCGACACCCCCGCCTACTTCAACGATTATGGTAGTAAGGTTATAAGTCTTGCTATTAACCAATACAGCTATGTCTTTCTTAGAAAAACTCCTACAATATTTGATTATCATAGCAGAGCACAGTATTCTAAGATAGAAGAGGTTATGAGTAATTCGCAGTTCCACAACAATGGGATTCGCGGCACTCTGGAATTCCTAAAGGAAGAGTCGGGCATAGAGGTCTCCGTACTCCTTGACCTTCCCGCTCAGGCAGGTTTGGGTGGGTCGTCGAGCTTCGTCTCCGCCCTTCTACTCGCGGTCCACACTTTGAATGGCCGAACCCGTACACAAGCGGAGATCGCCTCTGAGGCTGTTAAAGTGGAAAGGGGTGTATTAGCCGAGCCAGGCGGCTTACAGGACAGTTTTGGTTGTTGTATCTCTGGGGCTAAAACATTAGAGTTTACTAAGGACGGTACTAATATATCACCACTAGATACGTCCCCCGAATTCTTGTCCCACATACTTGACCGCTCTGTCCTTCTTTACACAGGCAGCACTAAACCCCGAAAGTCGTTTGAGATTGCCGCGAGCTATAACACAACTTCCGCTCTACAGTATAAACATCAAATCCGAAACTTAGCAGATGAAATGATTGAGGCATTTAAAAAGGAAGATGAGGGGTTAATTGGTAGACTACTCCACAAGTCCTGGATGTCTAAACGGGCAATCTCGCCGATGATATCTAACCCGCAGATTGATTCCTACTATGAGAAAGGGATCTCCTGCCGCGCCGTCGCGGGCAAATTACTGGGAGCTGGGCAAAGCGGTTTTATGTATTTCCTTTTACAAGATAAAGTGGATAAGGATGAGTTTGCTAAATGTGTTGGGTTACATAAGGTGGATTTTGAATTGGATACTCGGGGAGTTTGCGTATTATGAGCGATATCGAAAAACTGGCTTCTGACGTATTTAATAAGGCTCGTCAGAAAGCTTTGGATGCCGGATTTAGTGTTGTTGAGACAGATAAAGACCGGGTTCCCGCTTGTGATTCGTTCCTAAAGAAAGACTATTCAGTAATCTTGTGTAATCTAACAGAGGAAGAGGCTCAGAATTTCTCTTCTTGGCTTGATGGTATGGGTTGGGACGCTTTTGACGACTATTGCGATATTAGGGGTGAGAAGTGCCCGAAAATCAAGAACGTGGAAACTGGACCGCCGAGACAAATCATATTTCATATGGAATCGGATAAATAAATGAGTCATGCAGCCGATCTGTTCAAGCTTACTAATATATGTAAAACCTTTGACTACCTGTGGTATGTTGGGATGACGCAGCATGGCTATACTTGCAGGGTGTGGTCGAAGGATATAGGATCCAAGTTTCTAAAAAAGAAGAAGGGTTTCTGTCATACAGAGGCTAGTACAACTAGTCTGGATGCGGCGATAGCCAATATGATTAAGAAGCTCGAAAATCTCGCTAGAGGCGTATAAATAGGTAGGTTTAACGCTGTAGTAATCCACGCAAATTTGAAGGTCCAACTCGTCAAGAGAAAAAGGGTGAATATTATGAATAGGCGATCATTTCTGAAAACGGGTATGGCTGCTGCGACACTGGCAGGGGTACCAACTTTTGGGGCAGAGGCTGTCACTAACGACAAGGCGGTGATTTTCTTATGGCTTGGCGGGGGGTTGAGCCGTTTCGAGTCGTTTCACGCCAACGTTAACGACGTTCCAGACGTCTACCGTTCTGTCAATGGTATCGTCACACACAGCGACACAGGATTAAGATTCGGGGCTGACTGGGAAAACCTGATTGCTAGAGCTAAATGGTTAACAACTGTTGACTCATATGGACATAGAGATAGCTCGCACAACACAGCTACCGAATATCAGTTGACCGGTCAATATTCCACAAAAAGAGGGCCGCAAGATACCACAGAATATCCGGGCCACGGAGCTATCGTATCGTCTGTCTTTGGAGCTAATCATCCTCGTAATGGCCTACCTACATATGTTAGGCAAGGCAAGATCGCAGGAGAAGATCCGACATTCTTAGGTCAGCAATTTAAGGCATTCGATCCCTCGAACAAAGAGAACTTGGTGCCGAAGGTGGAAGCTGATCGTCTGAGGGAGCGGAGAGAGCTTCTAAGCGGCCTCAATCACGGAATAGGTGATCTGTCACGCCAGGCGTTCAGCGTCATTCAGGGGGACGCAGGGACCGCATTCGATCTCGACAAAGAAAGTGATAAGACCAAGGCGAGGTACGGAAAGTCGGCTATTGGAGATCAATTACTCTTGGCTCGGCGATTAGTGGAGAGTGGTACGCGATTTGTGACCATACATTCTGGCGGGTTCGACATGCATAGTGACATATCTGCTGGTATGAAGTCCCGAGTTCCACCAATTGACATAGCCCTTTCCGCTTTACTCGATGACCTGCATGATCGTGGTATGGATAAAGATGTGATGGTGGTTGTAACAAGTGAGTTCGGTAGGACGACATTAAATAAGTCAAACGGAAGAGATCATTGGGGCGCGACGACGCCACTACTCCTATCGGGTGGGGACTATCAACATGGTAGAACTATTGGTAAGGCGGACAAGTCTTACGTGCCAACAGACAATAAGCTGGGTCCAATAGACCTACAGAGAACTATATTTGATCATTTTGATATCGATGTCAAGACTCAAAGAGTAGACTCTGCTGGTCGCCCCAGATACATTCATGACAGTCAAGGTGAATCTAAATTAATACTCTCTTAAAGGCGAAGCTATGAATATTTTAGAGTATGGTGCTATCCCCGATGGTGTTACAGATAATAAACTGATTCTACAAGAGATGATAGCTAAAGGATTTGATCTTGAAATCCCTAAACAGATCGATCCTAACCGTAAATTTTATGTGGGGTCCCCTTTGTACATAAGTAATAAAACTCGTACAACTATCTCGGGTCGTGGTACATTGCTATTTAACAAGACTAGAGGTATTATTATTAACGGCACTGTTTCTAAAGACTGTTTGGTTGAAGGTATCACAATTGAGGGGGCTAGTGAAGGTGTCTATATTCACGGGGCATATAGGACCGTAGTGCGGGACTGTCGTGTTTTGGATTTTACTGAATATGGAATCAATATTGACGGGTTTTCCAATAATCATGACGTCAAGGTTAAGTCTTCACTGATATCCACATCAATTGAAAATAATCTGGCTATTGGTGTGCGGCTAGGTTCTGTTGACTCTTTTTGTGATGATAATACGATCATAGGAGCTTCTATTGGCGTAGTGTGTGATGCTCCGGCTTGTGATATCACCAATAATCATATATTTAGAGGTGTGCAAGGGGGCCATCTGTCTAAGGCCGTCGTTTTAAGAACGGGTGCAAACCATCTCATCCTTGTCACGGGAAACTATCTCGATAACGCCCACGATGTTTTTCTTGAAGTGACGAGTGATCAAGACAATACAATTCTCGTGGCTTTCAATAAATTTCTACGCAAAGACAATCCGAATGCTCCGTGGATAACTGGAGACATAACCCCGGTAATGGGGAATATCTACAGAGACAATTCGTAACATATCTATTAGACAAAAAAGCCGGACTCGTTTGAGCCCGGCTTTTTG
>ERZ890510.1399-NODE-1399-length-15823-cov-20.158295_pt1 | contig 15823 bp, 15 predicted proteins | sample MGYA00521265_ERZ890510 | MGnify/ENA primary metagenome ERZ890510 (study PRJEB32303, sample SAMEA104408624) | aquatic metagenome | biome: Brackish water; feature: Chemocline; material: water | place: Baltic Sea | collected 2014-10-26T21:54:00 | depth 110 m ...
TTTTGGAGAGACGTCGTCACCGTGCATTATCAAGTCGATATCGTGCTTTTCGATCCACTCTCGAGTGATCTCAAGCGGCGCATTCGGCACCACCTCATCGACGTAACGACAGCCCTCTACCGATGCAATCCGTTCTTGCATCGTGAGAATTGGCGTGCGCTTGTATGTTTCGACAGTTTCGTCGGCATGGATGCCAACCAGTAAGAAATCGCCGTGGGAACTTGCTTTCCGTAAAAAGTTCACATGACCGTAGTGGAATAGATCAGCCACCATATCGACGTAGACGCGGGTAATTTCAGTCACTCCTTGTTAATAAGATTTCGTGCCGCTAGTAATCGCTATTGAGCGATCAATGCGTTTGCTCTGCCAATCAGATTCTCTGGGTCTGGCGTGTATAGATACTCAACATCAGGTTCCAACTCTTCAAGATAAAGAATCTCTTTGGCATCACCTAATTGCACAGCCACAACGTAGCACGCCTTTTCGGGCAGACTGAAAAACACGTAGCCATCTTTATTCGTTGTCGATTTATCTAAGCCAGTCAGAACCGAAGTTGGGGCGATAGTCACCTCAGTATCAGTAACAGGTTCTCCATCGAACCCAAGTACTTTCAGACTACCGGTATGGAGATTCGGGTCGCGTTCGTTCGTAAGATTCAAAATATTATCGGAATCGTCCGAATCGCTGTCGTCTATCATCAGATCAAGTACGTCCTGTTCAAACTCGCCCGCTTCTTTCGGGGTCATCCAATCAGCTCCATACTTCAGACGAAAGTACTCTTCGGGCGGGTTTGGCACCATGAATTTTGTGCCAAGAAAGTCGATCTCTTTTAGGTTTTCGTGCAGGCTCACCGGAATTTTCAGTACAGGCCACTGATAAATGCTGTCACCGATTATTCGGTAGCATGTCCAATCCATTTGAACACCCGATTTTTTCAGGTCGACGCTCATGTGCAATTCGCTGTCGATAACCTCAGCCGAGTAGCCATGTTTGCGGAATTCGGCGGCCGCCTGTTCAACGATTTCTTCAGTCAATCCATGCAAGCCAATGATCGACCCAATGTCGAGATCGTCATCCCATGGAATGAACGCCTGATCTCGTACTGCGCCCAAACATGTACCATGTCTTAGGAAGAAGGCTAGTCCGAGCTGGTCGAGAATCTGCTTCGCTTCTTTTAGGAGCGTCTCAGCGGTAGTCATATTCATCGGTTCAAATACTGTTGAATTCATGACTGAGGTCAGCTCCTAGTAGGTGGATCAAATTCGCCTGCGGTTGGGTCAACTCTTGAAGACGGGTTGCTCAATCATACAGAGATCGAGATCTTAGTCGCATTGCCGTGTGCCCACTTGACCGGTATCGATGTGACTTTCATCAATCGAAACGACGATATACCTTCTGAAAGATGTCTTCTGGGTGCTTCGTGTAGGAATCTACGCCAGCAGCAATTCGTTACGTAATACGAGCGTATTTGCTGTTCGATATCGCACCTAAAACTTGAGAAATGGAACTCGATGGTAGTAGACCTAAGCCCTATTCAGATATCGCCGTCCGAGCGCGAAATACTAAGCAAGATCGAACAGCTCAGCGCCAAATCAGGTTCTCACTCACCCAGCCTTGGAACAATTCAGCTGGTGATTCCAGAGATCAAAGTTGATATCGATGCTTGCTACCTGTCGAACCCGCTGGCGACCGACCTTTTCTGGTCTCATTTCAACGCCGATCTTCTCGCTGACCCTAACCATTTCAAAAGAATGCTTGAGGCATACCCGTCTCAGAACCGGGCTATCGCAGAACGACTTTCTGGCGCACTAGGAATCGATTCAAATCGATTATTCATCACCAACGGTGCAACCGAGGCGATTCAAGCTGTACTCCACAACTATGCATCCCACATCCATATTTCAATTCCAACATTCTCGCCTTACTACGAGTTCGCTGGGCCTGGCACAGAGGTAACAAAATACCAGCTTGATCCTGCCAGTAACTTTGCTGTAGATCCTGACGAATACGTACGTTCCGTTCTTCAAAGCGGCGCCGATACAGCTGTAATGATTTCGCCAAATAACCCCGACGGTTATGTGATCCCAGACAGCGATTTGGATTTCATTCTTTCAAAGCTACAGGGGCTCAAAACCATCATCGTTGATGAGAGTTTTATTCACTTCGATGATCGACCAACCCTTAGTGACCAATTGCCTACTTTGACCGGCATCACAGAGAAGTATCAAAACATCACGGTAGTAAAAAGCATGTCGAAGGATTTCGGCATCGCAGGAATTCGCGCCGGCTACGCAATCATGAATCCTGAACGTGTAATGGAGCTTTTGGATCACGGGTATTTGTGGAACACCAGCGGGATCGCCGAATATTTCTTTGGACTGTTCGATCGTCCAGAGTTCTTAGCTGAATATCGCCAAGAATTAGCAACATACAAAACCTATATTGATAAGTTCACACAAAAGACGTCTGCATTCGATTTCGTGCAATGTTTCGATACCAGTGCCAATTTCCAACTGATGCAAATGCCGGCGGGTATTTCGGCTGAAATTGTCGCAGGCCTATTGCTTGCACGACACGGTATTTACGCTCGAAGCTGTGGCGACAAAATCGGACTCAACGGCGAGTTCTTGAGGGTCGCCATTCGAACTGAATCTGAGAACACGAAAGTCCTCATTGCGCTCGAAGATATTTTGAGCTAACACGGCCTTCAAGATCATAAAAAAAACGCCGACTCATTCCGAGTCGGCGTTTTTTGTTTTCACATATTCGTAGAGATACCTAAGGCATCGATACTCCGAGGTCAAGTTCTGAACTCATCGAGTTGAACCACTCAACGACCTCTTTGTGATACGGAATGCCATTTTCCTTGCGCAACACTGTTTCCTCGTGTTCTGGCAGCCCAGCGTAGTAGACACGATCATGACCCGGTGCGGGCTTCGTGTTCGCCAACTTGGTTAGCAGTTTGTCCATATCGGCTTTGAACTCGTCGACGTCGGTGAACGCATCGATGTTGAACGCCATGACGAAGAATGAGTAATTACGGTCGGCGATGAAACCGGGGCCATTTCCAGAGAGAATTCCCGACATGATGTCGGCGATCGTCGCGAAGCCGTAACCCTTGTGTCCGCCGTTCTCACGAGTGCCACCGAACGGCAGCATGTTGAACGAACCAGACTCTGGCACATCAACGGCTTCCATAATCGGTGAACCATCGAGATTTGCGATCCAACCAGGCTCCAGCTTCGAGCCAATTCGCCGAGTCAACGCCAGTTTGTTGGCAGCAACCTGTGTGGTCGCAACATCGAATACAAACGGAGGCATCTTGTCGGCAGGGGCGCCCCAGGCAATAGGCTGAGTTCCGAATGCAGGTTCCGCTCCGTTGGTAGGCACTTGAGCTCCACCACCGGCTGACACCATCGCCATTCCGACCATATCCTGTTCGATTGCCTGCATCACGTAGTAGGCAAGCATTCCAAAGTGCTTTGTGTTCTTGACGGCAACTGCGCCCATGCCGTGCTCACGAGCCTTCTCTATAGCAAGATTCATAGCGCGAGGACCAAGATGCAAACCGAGCCCTTCATCACCATCCCATGTCGCAGTTACCGACGACTCTCGGAGCGTTTTGACGTCGGGACGAGGATTGTAAGTTCCTTCGCCATAACTTGCGATATAGGCTCGCAACATGTTCGAAATACCGTGACTTTCGCATCCGCGTAAATCGCTGGTTAGCAGCACATCAGCACAGGATTCAGCCTCATCAACCGGGAGACCCATCTTTTCGAATACGGCCTGGGTTCCGGCCCGAGCTTTCGCTTCTGAAACCAACACTTGATCTTTTTCTGGCACAAGAAAATGCTTGAGCATCTGTTGAACTACCCTCTCAGCGTCCGATTAATTGGTGCCAATCTTGCACCTAAATACCGGCGGGATTCTACTCCCGAAAATAAGGCTTTGGCGCGAAGAATTAGGCAAGTTCAGTAAGTGACGTAGAGGGTGGTCACTTCGTCATTGCTACCGTTGTTTATCTCGTTGATCTGATCCCAGATGTCGTCGATCAGACGATTGCCGAACCTGTACAGTCGATCCAGCTCTGGTTGTTTCGCGTTTCGCTCATCTTCGAGCGCCTGGTACTCAGGATCGACGGTGTTAGCAGTCCATAAGACCTGCATTTCGGCATCAAGCGTACGCTGTTCAACCTCAATAGCTCGCTGAAGCAGTTCGTACTCGCGGTTCTTTGCGTCGAACTATGCTTGAAGAACACTGGCATCGCCACCCGGCGCCCAAGGATCGTTCTGAGCAGCCCAAAGCGGCCCGAGTAGTTCCTCTTCAAGACGACGAAGCTCTTCGTTGAGATCTTGCATCTCCCGCTCTCGCGGTTCGATGTCGTTAACCCAGAGGTCGTTTATCTCGTTTTCGATCGGTCGTAATGTCTCGTCTTCGAATTCACGAAGCTCCCGACCGCCTGCGATCGCGCCACGGGCACCTTCAGTTGCAAGAATTTCGCAAGCCGAGAAAAATGCCATCAACAGCACCATGCTCAAGGTTGCAACGATTTTGAAAGTCTTATTGCGAGTTCGCACTGCAGCCATCTGTATTCCACCTATATTCGATGCCATATATAAGGCTTCGACAGAATCACCTTAATCCCCGACCGATCTGGTCCTTCAGCGATCTGCAATCTAAGTTAAAGGTGCTTTCTCAACTCTCTCTGAACGTTTCCTGTGAATTCGCTGAGAATTAGGTTTGCGCAGGGAGTGTTAGAGAGGCGGGCTGGTTGCCGGTCGTGAAACAGTTGTCGTCTAACAACGATTCTTCAGGCGTGAGCAGTGCGTTGGTCAATCTTGCACTGGCTCTTCAACAGAAAGATCGCTCTTAACGTGAACCAATAGCACCGATATTCCGCCCAGTGCGAATATGCCTGAAACGATCCAGAAAGAGGTTTCGTAGCTACCGGTGAGGTCGAAAAGGCTTCCCGCCAAAATTGGTCCAATTAAAACTGGAACCGTGGCTAGCACCATAGTCACTACACCCTGTATTGAGCCAAAGTTGCGGATGCCAAAGGTTTCCATTACTACTAACGACATCAGTGGCCCGATTCCCCCGAAGCCAGCACCGAAATAGATGATCGCAGGCCATACGAGCGTCGAAGATCCGGCAAGGGTTACCAAGATCACTCCAGAAGACATGATTAATATTGCGATCACGAATGAGAGGCGAGCCGTTAATCGTTCACTGAGCAGACCCCAACTGACCTTGCTCGCCAGCGCTGTTCCTGCCAGCACAGTCAGTACAAGAGTAGCTTTCGACGAGCTCCATCCAACTGATTGCATGTGCGGAATAAGTTGCGTCATGAACGACGGATAGCTAAAGCCAGCGCAAGTCACCCCTGCCAGAAGTAGCCAGAACTTCCGAGTGTTGATCGCCTCTCGCAACGAGTAATCACCGGAGCTAATGGCAGTTTCGTTGATTTGGGTTGAGCCATCTAATGCGGAATTCTCAGATACTGGAGCGCTGCGAACGATGAACCAAACAGCGACGGCGACGATCAACACTCCACCACCGATGATCGCGTATGCGAGTCGCCAGCCCTCTGTCTGTATCACCAGACTCATGAGGGGCACTCCGACGAGACCGAACACGTTATTGCCGGTTATCGCCGTCCCCATCATGCGACCTCGGGTCGCTGGGAACCACGTGCCTACTAGCTTCCCTATCGGCAAGAAAGTACCGGGGAATCCGATAGCCAATAAAGCACTGAGCGCGTACCACTGCCACAGTTCTGTCATGCCAGCCCGCAAAAGAAACGAAGCGGCTACGATCAACAGCGATACGGTCATAATCACTCGGGATCCGTATTTGTCGACGCCCCAGCCAATGAGCGGGGACAGCAGCCCAGATATAAGACCGATCGAAAGCGAGAGGTTTATCTGAGTCCGAGTCCAGCCGAATTCCTGTTCGAGCGGTTCGACGAACATGCCGAATCCGTACTGCGATCCGCCCGATGCGAACGCTGTCGTGAAAAACGACGCCCAAATGATCGCCCAACCTCGCGAAATAGGCCACGTTCTTTTATTTTCGGTCGAAATTAGATCCCTCGATCTTGCTGATATTTGAAGGTACATGGTTCGGCAACCGCGTTGACGAACCAAAATTATCTTAGAGCGAAGACTAGCAAGAAAAGCGGTGTCCGAAACGGCAGCCAAGCTGCACTCCTGTCGACACCTTCGAGAAGACGTAATCCATTCATAAACCTCGAATCAACTTCGACGCACTGTTGATTCGCCATCGACGGACTCTCTTTTACAAGCGTCATTGCCCTATACTCCGGTCTCCGACTTCCAGAGCAACCGGTTAAATCGGTTCACAATTTCGACCCATAGGCGAAACGGCTAACCTCAAATGACAGCGAACATCTCTAAAGACACGCTAATGCTCATGCTTGAGCGAATGTGGCGAATACGTCATTTCGAACTGAAACTGACCGAAATGTATAACGCAGGCGAGGTCGGCGGAGTCCACCTTTACATCGGCCAAGAGGCAGTAGCCGTTGGTGCGTGTGCAGCCATGCGAGATTCTGACTACATTGCTGGGAACCACCGATCACACGGTCACCCGATTGCGAAGGGTGCGAATCTAAAAAAGGCAATGGCCGAGATATTCGGGCGAATCGACGGGTACTGCAAGGGCAAGGGCGGTTCGATGCACCTTGCCGACTTCTCAGTAGGCATCTTGGGCGAATCTGGAATTGTCGCCTCATCGGTGCCGGTTGCTACCGGTGCTGCACTCGCCGCAAAAATGCAGAAAATGGATTTCGTATCTGCCGTGTTCTTCGGCGACGGCGCGTCGAATCAGGGCGCTTGCCACGAGTCGATGAATCTCGCCTCGGTATGGGATCTACCGGTCATCTTTATTTGTGAGAACAATCAATACGCTGTGACAACGTCGTACAAAGACACGGTTGCTGTCGAGCACATTTCCGACAGGGCTCAGGCGTACAACATGCCGGGAGTGTTGGTTGACGGACAGGACGCCATTGCGATGTACGAAGCGATGACCCAGGCCGTCGAGCGTGCACGAGCCGGTGAAGGCCCTACGCTGATCGAGGCTCTTACCTACCGATTTGAAGATCACTCTCTAGGACTTGAGAAGATTCGTAAGTCGGAATATCGCGAAGACAGCGAAATTGACGAATGGCGCCTTCGAGATCCGCTCGACCTGCTCACCAAGAGCATCGTAGATAGTGGAACCGCTACCCAAGCGGAATGCGATGCAATCAGCGCCGGTGCGCATGCCGAAGTAGAAGAAGCAGCCGTGTTCGCTCGCAACAGCCCGTTCCCTGACGAATCCGAGCTGTACAAGGACATGTTCGCCAGCGAAATGCCGGTCGTTTAACAGGTCTCGTTTACTGCCCGGATCACGAGCAACTCTCATTTCAACAACATCGATCGACAATAATGGATAACAACTGATGTCAGACAAAATGTTCATGCAGGCCTTAGGCATGGGAATCGCGGAAGAGATGCGAATAGACCCAAAGGTCTTTTTGATGGGCGAGGATGTGCGTGCCAGCGTTTACGGTGCAGCCAACGGACTCCACGATGAATTTGGCGACGAAAGAATCCTCAACACTCCTTTGTCTGAGAACGGATTCTTTGGCGCAGCAGTGGGTGCCGCAGCGGTCGGAATGCGACCGATTGTCGAAACCCTCACGAGCTTCATGTGGGTTGGAATGGACCAACTGGTTTCACAGGCTGCCAAGATGCGATACATGTTCGGTGGACAGGCGACGTTACCCGTGGTGTACCGAGCAGTCATGTACTACGGCGGTGGATCTGCCGCCCACCACTCCGACCGGTCATATCCAGTGTTCATGAACATCGGCGGCCTAAAAGTTGTCTGCCCGGGTACACCTGCTGATGCGAAAGGTCTGATGAAGACCGCTATTCGTGACAATGACCCTGTGATCATGTTCGAGGATGGCACTCTACTGGCCACAAGGGGCGAGGTTCCTGACGATCCTGACTTCACAGTGCCTTTCGGCGTTGCGAACATCCTGCGTGAAGGTACAGATGTAACTGTCGTTGCAATTGCCGGGGCAGTCCCCCATGCTGTCGCTGCAGCTGAAGAGATGGCAAAAGAGGGCGTTTCTGTGGAGGTCCTAGACCCTCGTACGCTCGTACCGCTCGATAAGAATGCAATCCTAAATTCGGTAGGCAAGACTGGCCGCTTGGTGGTCGCTGACCCCGCAGCGAAGGTCTGTAGCGCCGCCAGCGAAATCATGTCGATAGTCGGTGAAGAAGCGTTCTGGGATCTCCAAGCGCCGATGCAGAAAGTCGCATCCCTACAGGTACACATTCCGTTCACCCCATCTCTTGAAAAACTGGTTTACCCAACGAAGGACAAAATCGTCGAGGCGATCAAGAAAACTATGGGCTAGAGAGCTGCATTTTGGCGCTGCCTAGCGGCGGTACTCAAAGTTTTGTAATCGAACTAAATCCGTCGAATAGACGCTTCAGCCACAGGGACACGAAATGAAAATTACTTCGATCGAAACTTACGCGGTGGGTGCTGGTTGGAAGAACTGGCTATTTGTCCGGGTAGTGACGGACGAGGATGGTCTCTATGGGGTTAGTGAGGCCACCCTCAATGGGTTCATAAAGACCACCGAAGCCGCAATCCACGAGCTATCTCATCTTGTCGTTGGTCGGGATCCTCGCGACGTAAACTCTATTTCTCGTACGATCATCGAGACCGTCCAAGACGCCGGGCATATTCATCGTCTTGCAATGTCGGCGGTCGAGGTTGCCTGTTGGGACATACTCGGTAAATCGTTGGGTGTGCCGATCTACCAGCTGCTCGGCGGAAAGCAGCGAGAATCGATCCTTGGTTATGCGAACGGTTGGTACAGAGCCGAACGAACGCCCGAAGCTTTCGTCTCTGCTGCCGACACAGTGGTCGACCTTGGATTCAAAGCGGTGAAGCTCGATCCGTTCGGGGTGTCGTTCGGAACCATCGACGAAGCCGATCTGCAACTCAGCTACGACATCCTTGCAGCGCTTCGTGCCAAATTCGAACCAGGCTTCAAAATCCTGATCGACGTTCACAGCCGATTCATACCGTCGGAATCATTACGTGTAGCCCGATTTCTTGCACCGCTTGATTTGTACTGGTGGGAAGAACCTACAAAGGACGAGCGTGAAGCGATGACCAACGAAATCGCGTTGCAGAGTCCAATCAGAATCGCCACAGGAGAGCAATTCGACAAAATTGGTCAGTTCGAGACGCTTGCTCAAGGCGGGGGAGTCAGTATCTGGCAACCAGAGCCGATGTCACTTGGCGGCATTACCAACACGATCGCCGTAGCCAATATCGCACGTGCGAACAACGCCGTGATCGCCCCGCATCAGAGCGGAGGCCCGGTAGCAACCGCGACCTGCTTACAATTGGCGGCGTGCGTTGAAAATTTCTTGATCCAAGAACACTTCGATGCGACAAACGAAGCGTGGACTCGCGAGCTAGTCACTTGGCACCCGGAAATCGACCAGTCGAACGGGCATTTGAGTTTTCCAACTTCGCCAGGATTAGGCATTGACCTAAATCTCGAAGCAATAGCTGAACATCCGTACGATCCCGCCGCGTTTTTCAATCTGCACGAAGAAGGCTGGGAACAGCGAATCGGCTCACGGAACGACGAGTAGCGCTCCGAGTACCAGACCAAATATCACAGTATCGAGTGATGCTTTGGCTTATTTGATCGACGACGATCTGTAGCGACTCAGCAACGCCCTAACGATGCCGATTGGTATCAGGTTGCAGCGGCGGTGATAAAGATTTACCCGGGACTGCAAGCACTGGTGCTAGTTTAGTGAACAACGCAGATCCGGTCGAATCCGAAGGGATTGCCCATGATGAACTGACCGAGCCTGAAGCAGAAGATTCCAGCAGGGCGGAGGACCGAATAGCTCCAGCACAAGCTGTAGTTCCGAAGGTCACACCAGAATCAGGATCGGATGTGGAAGCTATTCTCAAAGTTTTGGAGCGGGTAACGTTGTCCATTAGGGAAGAAGACACGAATGCGTACGTTGAGTTGTGTAACCCGAGCCGTGCCAAGCTCTCAGAAACACAAGTGAAATTTGTGTTCGAAAGTGTGTTCTCACAATTAGGAGAACTGGCAGTAATAACTCATCGAGACGTAGACGTAGACATGCAAAGCCTCCCAGCGCTCAGAGATTGCAGTCTCGACTAGACGTGAAGCTGAGAGTCGATCTCCCTCTATTAACGCATCAAGCAGATCAACTCTAACTTTGGCAAGTTTGTTTTTTTCTTGGCTTGACTGAATATTTTTGACTCGTTCCAAGATTTTTTATATTTGTTGACTTTACAGAACATTTATTTACGTGCATGATATAAGCAACAAAATGATGAGTATGCGGTATTTACCCAAACAGCCGAGCGGCTACAACCACTAAATAATCAGGAACTCCAGGGGAGAAGAAAATCTATAGATCTCAGGAATCTTCTTAGTCGCCGGCGGTGGGTCTCAACTGGGGCCTGATTGTCCTGTTCAAGTTCGACTTTGAGAAGCAGTTACTGGATCAAAATATGGTTAGGTAAACGCACTCTTTAAGTCAGAAACTGGCGAGCAGTGATAACTGACAATTACAGATTTAATTTCAAACAATCAGGTATAAATAATGCCCAAACTCAAAACATTCACATGGCTGTATATGATCGCAGCCTTCCTATCTTTTTTGCTGTCCGTAGGACTCTGGTTCTTTGGTGAAGATTCACAACTCGAAGCCATATTTGTCGGATTGTGGGTACCTTCGATCCTAAGCTTGGGTAACAGCCTCGAAAGGAATTCGAAGTGAGTACTACAACGATCATTTTGGCCATGTTTTTTGTTGTACTGATCCTTATGATCGGCGCCGTTTTTTCTTATGTTGAACTCGAACGTTCAAACAAGCGAAAATAATGAGTCGATATCCAATATCAATCTGGTAGTTCAGATCTGATTTGTGATTAGAAGATAATCCTGCGCTATCGGCAGCGACAAGAGAGTCTGAGGTTGTGATTCCGGTATTTGTCTTCGATTCGGAGTTAGAGATGCCGAGTTCTAAATTACGATCGTAACTGTTTTGTTCAGGATTACCATGTCATTGGCTCGATCAGATGAAATGGACGATCCGGTCAAGATCATCTCCATGGCCAGTTTTGTCGGGATAGCTCGGGTCAAACCATGGACTCCGCCGCCATCCGCCATTAGCCCTCGTTTGCTTCCGGCAATCCGAATTGAGATGTGTCAGATGATATGACCGCGTCGCACGCCATCGCCAGTTTAAACCGCCGCCAATCGCGCAGCCATCGACTGCGGCAATTGCAGGTTGTCACAGCTCGAATTTAGGATGATTAAACGCATCCTCACGCTTTTCTTCGAAGTCTCGAATCGAATCAGCATTTTCGGTGCGCCACTTGAGATCGTTTCCAGCAGAGAATGCCCGACCGCCGGCACCGGAAAGGATAACAACCCAGATAGACGGAGTGTCTCAAACGGTTTTGAACGCATCCGACATCGCTTGAACAAGCGGCAGATTTTGCGCATTCATCGCCTCAGGGCGATTCAGAGTAATCGTCGCAAGATGCCCGTCGACATCGAATTTAAGTATTTCGTTCACTGTGGAATTCCCGGCGACCTGCAAGGAAAATACGAGTTTGGTGGGCCCTGTGGGGATCGAACCCACGACCTGCGGATTAAAAGTTCGAATCAGCGAGCCGATTCCGTACTGCCTTCGACGAGTTACGAAACTATCTAAGAGTTCGGTCCGTGGGTGGTGATCATGTAGTCGGAGAGGTATATTCACCGAAAGATGCTCAACTCTAATGATCGAGCTATCAGATTAAATACCAAGGGCGAAGTTGTATTTAGGTCGGGTGAAATTTGCAGTGAGCACTGAGTTCTGACAGAACCAACTACATTGGCTATCTAAAGCGTTTCTCGGAGCAAGCGTATGTCGTTTGCTCCCAATATGCCCTCGATCACTTCAGCTGAGTGTCCTCGATCTAGTAGCCCCTGAGTGACCAGTGGCATGAACGATATGTCGTCGAGTCCGGTCGGGAATTTCGAGGCACCGTCGTAGTCGGTACCGATGCCTACTTGAGAGGCACCAGCGAGCTTCACGGCAAGATCGAAGTGATCCATCAACCGACTCATTGGCGGGCCGTTACCATCACCGGTCTTAATAAGGAAATCGAACGGATCCATGATCTCTTCGGGTGGAGCTTTGGTCGCTTCGATGTATCCGGGAGTATCTCCGGGACCAATGAATCCAGCGACGAAATTCACGTTAATCACACCATCGGCCTGCCCGAGCGCAGTGATCATATCGTCAGTCATATTACGATTGTGGTCATGCAATGTTCGACAGCACGAGTGCGAGGCGAATACAGGTCGTTCTGCAACTTCGAGAACATCCCAAAACGCTTTATCGGAAACGTGCGAAATGTCCACGACCATTCCCAACTGCTGCATTTCTCTGACTACGTCGCGCCCGAAATCGGTCAGACCACCGTGACGCTCCTCGTTGTGACTATCTATCCATCCGGTTGCTGCGCCCCAGGCGAGCGTTATCGAACGCACTCCGACTTTATAGAACGTCCGTAAAATGCCAAGATCTTCGTCGATACATCGGCCGCCTTCGATCGAAATCAGAACTGCAATCTTGCCTTCTGCTTTCGCCTGAACGACGTCATCGGCGGTTAGTGCCAGTACGAGATCGGCTGAATTGGCATCGATGGTGCGGTGGATAGAATCGATCTCTCGCAGTGCAAGTCGCATCGCTTCGAGATCGCTGTTGCTGTCCACTTCATTGATCCACACGGCGAAGAAGGCGGCATTCACCCCGCCTTCTCGCATCCTTGGAATATCGACGTGTCCTACATCGAGCCTTGTCGCGAAATCAGGATTTCGCCACAGCAGGTGCGTAGCGGTATCGATGTGGGTATCGAACAACAACGAGTTTGCGTGAAGACGTCGTGCTTCATCTGACATCTGCAAGTTCTGTTCCAAACGCTAATAGTTACTCTGCTTCTAGGATTTGTCAGATCTCAGGTCGTACCGAGGAGACAAGGGTTCTTAAAATACATGATTTGTCATTTTATTTGCAATGCTTGTTCGGTCATTCGAATCGACCACTTGTCGGAAAATGTATTCTTTCGAACGTCCTCAGGGGGGCCACTTCGGAACCAACTCGCGCCGTATCACTTTGAGACGCATCTAAATTCCCAATGAAGTATTAGGAACAACCAGTGATGCTTGGAAACTGCAAATGCGAGGGGTGAGTAATCGGCGGGCGAAGCGGTTATTGATCACACTTTTCGGCTCGATCATGGCAATTGCGATTGCTTGCGGTGGTGGCGATACGGTCGAGATACTCGCATCGCCGGTACTGTCCGAGATTACGTCTACTACTACACGCACTCTGATTCCAACCTCGTCATTGTTCTGTTAGAAGTCAACGTCGAAATCTAATATCCTAATCCACGGCGTCCCACAACAGAATTCAGGCGTTAGACTGTGGCGCGATTCAAAGTCACAGCACCCAACCACACAAAACCTTCCCTAAACCCAAACATCCATTTTGCCATTATCTGGCGCTCCAGGAGAAACCCAATGGCCGTCGTCGAATTCAAACTGAACCGCCGCTTTCCATACGCCGGAGGCCATGAATTTGGCGACACGGGAGCCTATGAACAGATCGACTCTTTGCTGACCTTTGCGGTCGATCCCTCAGCCGAGGTAAATCGAGACATCGTTGATCTCGAATATGCCCCCAGGGACGAAGAAGGCCGAGTACGGTTCTCAGCCGATTTCTCGCTGCTAACGCCAGCCGATCCAAGCAAAGGATCTCACGGACTGCTGATCGAACTCCCAAATCGAGGTCGACGAACAGTTATCGGCACGTACAACCGCACTAGCGAGGCCCCCTCAGCCAGCCCCTCTCCAGGCGACGGCTTCCTCTTCGAGCGTGGACTCTCAGTCGCTTCAATCGGATGGCAATGGGACGTCTACGCCGACGACATCTTGATGGGGCTCACTCCCCCGCTGGCAGACCTCTCCAACGAATCGAAGCCCGGGCAAAACGTGGTCGAAATCAGGCCAAATCAACAACTGACCACATGGCTACTCGCTGATCGAGTACACCGCCCCATGAGAGCGACCAACCATAACGACCCGGCAGATGTCCTGTACGTCAAGGATTCCGAAGACGGCGAAGACGTAGCACTACCTCATTCCGCTTGGAAGTTCGCGAAAGAAACACCCGATGGTGTAGTGCCAAGCGACGAACACATCTATCTCGAAGGCGGATTCACACCCGGCAAGTTCTACCAAATCGTCTACAGCTCCAAGGACACACCAGTCTCCGGAGCCGGACTCCTCGCACTCCGAGATGCCACATCGTTCCTCAAATACGACTCAACTGATCTTCTGCCCGGCATCACCGACTTCGACCGCGCTATAGGCTACGGCACTTCGCAAACCGGCAGAATGCTTCGAGAATTCCTGCACCTTGCCCTAAATATCGACGAGCAAGGAAGGAAAGTTTTCGACGGACTTCTGCCCCACGTCGCCGGAGCACGCATGGGCTCTTTCAACCATCGCTATGCCCAACCGTCCAACCAGTCCTACCCGAGTTTCGGACACCTGTATCCGTTTGCCGATCAGGAGATGGTCGACCCGCTTACACAACAGTCCGACGGGATACTCAAGCGGCTAAACGATCTGAACGCGGTCCCCAAAACCATATACACCAACAGCTCTGCGGAATACTGGCGCGGCGACTGCTCGCTTATGACTACCGACCCGGCTGGCAAGCAAGACGTCCCCCTCGACCCAAACACTCGCATGTATCACTTCACCGGCACACAGCACGGAACGGGCTCGATCCCACAGGCACGATCGATGTCTACTGAAGGTGGACAGGGGATGTACAGCTACAACGTGGTCGACTACTCGCCGCTCCAGCGTGCAGCACTGGTAAACCTCGATAGCTGGATCACCGACGGCACTAAGCCACCGCCAAGCACACACGCACGAATCGACGAAGAAACGGCCGTCCCAAGAGAAACAGTGCTCGACAGCTTCGACCGGCTACCAGACCAACTCACCCCTGACAGGTCGACGCTCTGGGTAATCCGGACTATCGACCTCGGCCCACGCGGCCCCGAAGGTGTCGGCATATACCCGCCGGTCGAAGGTGAAACCTATCCATGCCTCGTATCGGCAGTCGACTCAGATGGCAACGAACTCGCAGGCGTTCGGCTCCCCGACATCACCCAACCAGTTGCTACTAATGCTGGGTGGAATCTTCGAGATCCTGAAACGGGCTCGCCCGACCAACAGGCATTGATGCTCGGTTTCAGTCGCTGGTTCCCCGCTACACGAGAAGAACGGGAAGCCAACAACGACATACGCCCATCAATTGAAGAACGATATGAAAACCGTGATAGCTACGTCAAACTAGTGAAACGCGACACCGAAAAACTCAGGCAAAACGGGTTCGTTCTCGAACAGGATGTTGATCTGGTTGTTCAAAACGCAACCGACCGCTACGACACCGCAGTCGCCAGAACTTCCAACTGACCCGGATCGACGAACTCGGCGCGGTTCTGTCAGAACTCAGCGCTCACCGCAAATTCCAGTCGACCTAAATACCCGACCGTGCCCTGTATTTAAGTCGGTTTAATCGTGGAGTGAGCGATGAGTTCTGACAGAACCTTATCGGGTCACTCGGCAGAATTGAAAATCCATGTGTCGGAGATTTAG
>ERZ890510.1400-NODE-1400-length-15823-cov-6.605784_pt1 | contig 15823 bp, 7 predicted proteins | sample MGYA00521265_ERZ890510 | MGnify/ENA primary metagenome ERZ890510 (study PRJEB32303, sample SAMEA104408624) | aquatic metagenome | biome: Brackish water; feature: Chemocline; material: water | place: Baltic Sea | collected 2014-10-26T21:54:00 | depth 110 m ...
ATGGTCTCGCTCACCGCGGCGCTCGAAGGCGTCTGCACCTTGTGGCCGCGCAATGGCAAGCCGCGTGAAATTCCCGTGGTCGACTTCGTCACCGGAAACCACATGAACGTGCTTCAGAAGGGCGAACTGTTGCGGTCGATTCATCTACCCGCATCGGCGCTCTCCAGGCGCTATGCCCTGCGCCGGGCGTCGCTTACCCACCTCGGCCGCTCGGCGGCGCTGATTGTCGGCACCGCTGGCGACAACGGCGAGGACTTCGTCCTGACGATCAGTGCGTCGACGCCGCGGCCGGTGCAGTTGCGGTTCAAGAAGACGCCAGCCGCGGCCGGGCTGCGACAGGCAATCGACGAATGTCTGCCGGCCGAAAGCTGGTTCGAGGACGTGCATGGGTCGGCTCCCTACAAGCGCCACATCACCCGTTACTACGCCGAACAGATTCGGGCGGAACTCGCATGAGCAGCTTCGAGGTGAACGGCCGTCTGTATGCCGCCGAGCCGCGCCCCGGCCAATGCTTGCGTACCTTCCTGCGCGACCTCGAAGTTTTCGGCGTCAAGAAAGGGTGTGATGCCGGCGATTGCGGCGCCTGCACGGTATGGCTCGACGGCAAGCCATTCCACTCCTGCCTGGTCCCCGCCTTCCGCGGTGAAGGGCGCAAGATCACTACCATCGAAGGGCTCGCCAAGGATGGCGAGATGCACTCCGTACAAAGAGCTTTCCACGACGCCCAGGCTTTCCAGTGCGGATACTGCGCCGCCGGCATGATCATGACGGTGGCCTCGGCTGACTTCGACGAGGCGCACAAGTCCGATCTACCGCACGCCCTGAAAGGAAACATCTGCCGCTGCACCGGCTACCGCTCCATCGTCGACGCCCTGAATGGCAGAAGCAATATCGAGGAAGACGTCGCCGGCAAAGCCTGCGGCGCCAGCCTGCCCAATCCGTTCACCGATGCCATCCTGACCGGACAGGCGCGCTACACGATGGACGTCGCGATCGATGGATTGCTGCACCTGAAGGTGCTGCGCTCGCCGCATGCCCATGCCCGCATCAACAGCATCAACCGGACGAAGGCGCTGGCCGTTCCGGGCGTGGTCGCCGTCTACACCTGGCAAGATGTCCCGCGGCGACTGTACAGTACGGCCCTTCACGAAGACCATCTCGTCGATCCCGACGACACCTATATGCTGGACAATATCGCCCGATTCGTCGGTCAACGGATCGCGGCAGTAGTGGCGGAGAGCGAGGCGGCGGCCGAGGCCGGCGTGCGCGCGCTGGTCGTCGACTACGAGATCCTGCCGGCGGTGTTCGACCCAGTCGCCGCCATGGAACCCGGCGCCCCCCTACTGCACGACAAGAATGATGTCGTCACCCGGAACGGCAACATCTTCTGCACCCTGCAAGGAGAGATCGGCGACATTGCGAAGGGCTTCAAGGACGCCGATGCCGTCCATGAAATGACCTATTCAACGTCGCGCGTGCAGCATGTGCATCTCGAGACCCACGGCTCGATCGCCTGGAAGGGCGATGACGGTCGCTGGCACGTGCGCACCAGCTCGCAGGGCCCGTTCGCCGTTCGCACGAAACTTGCCTACCTGATGGGCGTGCCAACTCAAGATGTGCATGTCTTCACCGAACGGGTCGGAGGCGGCTTCGGCGGCAAGCAGGAGATGATATCGGAGGATCTCGCACTGTTCGCCACCATGAAACTCGATGGCCGTCCCGTAAAATGGGAATGGACCCGAGAGGAGGAGTTCATCGGCGCAACGACGCGGCACCAGATGACGACAAAGGTCAAGATCGGGGCCAAGAAGGATGGCACGCTGACGGCGCTTGACGTGAGTGTCGTGTCCAACACCGGCGCCTACGGCAACCATGCCAGCGAGACTTTGGCTGCGGCGATGGGAAGCCCGCTGGCGGCCTATCGCTGCGACAACAAGAACGGCGTGGGCCATGCCGTCTACACCAACATGATCCCCGGCGGTGGCTTCAGGGGCTACGGTGCCTCGCAGACCACCTTCGCCATCGAATGCGCCCTGGATGAATTGGCGCGCCTTCTCGGCATCGACCCCTTCACCATCCGGCGCAAGAACGTCGTGCGCCCGGGCGACAACGTCGAATCGATCTGGAAGGAGCCGAGCGACGCCAGCTTCGGCAGCTACGGCATCGCCGAATGCCTCGACATCGTCGAGAGCGAACTGGCCAAGGGCAACGGCGTCAGGAAGCCCGCAGGCGCCGACTGGGCCGAGGGAACGGGCGCAGCCCTGGCCATGCTCGAATGCGGCCCACCCACCGAGCATCGCTCCGGCGCCGAGATGAAGCTTCTGCCCACCGGCACCTATCATCTTGCCTGCGGCTCATCCGAAATGGGCAACGGCATCACCACGGCGCATAAGCAGATTGCCGCCTCCATCGTCGGCGTGCGCGCCCGCGACGTCGACATCATCAACGCCGATACCGACCGCACGCCCTACGACACCGGCACCTTCGCCAGCACCGGCACGGTGGTGGCGGGCAAGGCCGTCCATCTCGCTGCCGAGGCGATGCGCGACGACGTTCTTGCCTTCGCCGCCCGCCATACCGGCGTCGATCTCGACAAATGTCATCTCGACAACGACGCGGTCGTCTGCGGCAACAGACGGATTGCGTTGACCGAACTCCATGCTGAAGGCGCCAAGGTCAATCATCGTTTCACGGTCAGTCGCAAAGCTTACCTGTCGCCGCGCACGATCGCCTGCAACGTCCAGGGCGTGCGGCTGGCGGTGCACCGCGTGACCGGCGAGGTCCGCGTCCTGCACAGCGTGCACGCTGCCGACATCGGACGCCCCATCAATCCGATGCAGTGCCGCGGTCAACTCGATGGCGCGATTGCCATGGGCTACGGTTGGGCGCTGATCGAAAACATGGTCCATGACCAGGGTCACATGGTTAATCCGCAGCTACGCAATTGCCGGGTGCCGGCCTTTGCCGATACACCGCACACCGACATATTCTTCGCCGACACGATCGATACCATCGGACCGCTGGGCGCCAAATCCCAGGGCGAGTGCGGCATAAATCCGGTGGCGCCCGCGATCTCCAATGCTCTGGCTGACGCGACCGGCTTGCGCTTTGCCCATCTGCCTTTCACGCCCGACCGGCTGTACGCCAAGCTCGCGACCGGGCCATGAGCGAGACGGTCGGCGATACCGGCGGCACCGTCAGCATTGTGACGCAGACCTGCGTGCGGCCGGAACGAGCCGAGGACTTCGCCCGCTGGCAGGGCGAGACCAGCACCTTCATCGCGAACTTTCCCGGCTTCATCGAGCAGCGATTGATGCCGCCCAAACCACCGCTTCAGGTCGACTGGGTAATCCTGCAGCGATTCACCAGCCTCGAAGTCGCCCGGGCCTGGCTGGTGTCCCCGGAACGTCAGACGCGCATCGAGGGTGCAGCCTCGATGCTGGTCGGGCGGGACGACGTGCATGTCGTCAAGGACGAGGCGGAAGGCATCAAGCCCGCCTCGGTATCGGCTGTCATCAGCACGCGGGTACTGCCGGGCAAGGAGGCCGAGTACCGAGCTTGGGAGCGCAAGGTCGCGGCCGCGCAGTCCAAGGCGCCTGGCCTGGAGGGTTACCGCTTCGAATCTCCGGTGCCCGGTGTTCAGGAGAATTTCGTTGCCATCCTGCGCTTCGATTGCGAGGCCAATTTACAGGCATGGCTCGACTCGCCGGTGCGCAAAGAGCTTGTCGCCGAAGCAGCGGCGCTCACAGAGGAGTTCCACACACGGATGGCGCGCACCGGATTCGATCAGTGGTTCAGGGCCAGCGCGGGATCGACCACCACACCTCTGCCGGTGTGGAAGATGGACATGCTGGTCCTGCTGATGCTCTACCCGATCGTCTTCCTGTTCGGGGTTTTCGTGGGCACGCCCCTGTTCTCGAATGTGCTCCACCTGCCCTTCGCCATCGCGCTGTTCCTCGGCAATATCGTGAGTGTCGGGCTGACAGGTTTCCTCGTACCATGGGTGGCCGGGCGGTTCGGCTGGTGGCTGAAACCCGCGTCATCCAAGACTGCAGTCCGGACCCACATCCTCGGCGCTACGCTCATATTGACCATCTACGCGGTCATGGTGATCGCGTTCTGGCGTCTGTTCTGATGACGGCCCTGCTGACGGAATAACGGACGCTGGCGGCGGCGTTCAAGCCTTCTTCTTGTAGAGACGCTTGCCCATGACCCACGTCTCGTCGACTGCACGGTCGTCCGCCACCATCATCACGCCGAACAGAAGGTTGGCCGCCTCTCCTGTTTTTTGAGGCCCGGATTTGCCGACGGTCAACGATTGATACCAGGACTGCGCGGCTGGCCCGGCCTTCCAGTCGAGCGCCACGAAATCGGCTTCCTTTCCCGGTTCGAAATTGCCGACCAGGTCGTCGATATAGAGGCCTTCCGCACCGCCCAGCGTGATCGACCAGAAGCCGCGATAGGGCGACATCTTGTTGCGTTCAGCCTCGGCCGCATCCCTGCGCGCGGGATCGATGCTGCCATCGAGCATGGTGTTGTTGCACATGCCGACCTTGTAGGCGTCCTCCAGCACGTTCAGCATCGAAAAGCGGTTGCCGCCACCCATATCGGTACCAAACGCCATCTTCACGCGGCTCCGCGGATCGGTGGCACGGCCGATGCGGAACAGGCCACTCCCCAGAAACAGATTCGAGCACGGACAGAACACCACCGCCGCTCCACTTCCGGACATGCGGCGGAATTCGTCGTCGGATAGCCAAACGCCATGGCCGCCGGAGAATTTCGGGCCGACCAGCTGGTACTTCTCGTAGACACCGAGATAGTCGGAACAGTCCCCGTGCTCGGCCAACACGCCATGGATTTCGCTCGGATTCTCCGAGATGTGGGTGTTGACCCAGCAATCCGGATTTTCGTGCTTCAGCTTCTGGCATGCCGCGAGGAGTTCGGGCGACGAACCGAAGGCGAATCGCGGCGTGATGGCATAGAGGTTGCGACCCTTCCGGTGGTAGCGCTCGATCAACCGCTTGCTGTCCTCGTAGAACCCGCTCGCCGTATTGAGGGCAGCCGCCGGCGCATGGCGGTCGATGCCGGTCAGGCCGGCGATGGTGCGCATGTTGCGTCGGCTTGCCTCGTCGAACAGCTCCTCGGTCGAGACCGCCGAAGAACTGGTGAAGGCCTGGCAGGTCGTCGTGCCCGACGCCAGCAGTGCATCGAAGAAGCGCTTGGCTCCATCTCTGGCATAAGTGCGGTTGCTGTATTTCAGCTCCTCGGGGAATACCGAATCCTGCAGCCACGGAAGGAGCTGTTCCCCGAATGCGCCGAGCACGCGCGTCTGCGGAAAGTGAATATGGCCATCGATGAAGCCCGGTACGATCAGCCGGTCCTTGATATGCGTCACTTTGAGGCCACGATGGCGGCCGGACACGTCCTTGAAGGCGCCGAAATCGGCAATCTTGCCATTCTCGACGACCAGCAGACCATCGGCATGAAAGCGCGCAGCTTCCTGTTCCTTGCCGACATGCTTCCAGGGATCGTCCATGAAATCGAAGAAGGCGCCGCGTATGCCGATGGTACTCATGGGGGTAACCCTTCCAGCTTGGAACTTGAGAGGCAATGCTGCGGTTATATCGAATCAGACCACGGCGGTTGTCGACGTACAATGCGAATTGGGAAGGCGGCGGCTACCGCCTAAGGTGCCTGTTCTGAAGCCCCTCCGATCTTGCTAGACTGCCGACCATGGAGGAACCCATGACCAAGAGTCTCAGCCGCGAAGCGGTCGCCCAATACCGCAGCGAAGGTTTCCACTTCCCGGTCCGCGTGCTGTCGGCCGAGCAGGCACGCTTCTATCGCGACCGGCTGGAAGAGCAGGAACGGGCACTGGGTGGACCCCTCACCGGCAGCATGCGCCACAAGGTCCATCTTCTCTTCACCTGGGCCAACGAACTCGCCCGCCACCCCGCCATCCTCGATGCCGTAGAGGACGTGATCGGCCCCGATATCCTGTGCTGGAGCACCACCTTCTTCACCAAGGAGGCGCATTCGCCCTCGTTCGTGTCGTGGCACCAGGATGCGACCTACTGGGGCCTCAGCAGCGACGAGGTGATCACCGCCTGGATCGCCTTTGCCGACGCGCCGGTGGCAAGCGGCGCGATGAAGTTCTGGCCGGGCAGCCACCTCAAGAAACAGCTCGCGCACCGCGATACTTTCGAGGAGAACAACCTCCTGACCCGCGGACAGGAGATCGCCGTCGATGTCCCCGACGGCGCCGGCGTCGACGTGCCACTTCTGGCCGGAGAGATGTCGCTGCACCATGTCCTGCTGGCGCACGGATCGGGGCCCAACACGACCGACGACCGCCGCATCGGCTTCGCCATCCGTTACATCCCGCCGCACGTGCGACAACTCAAGATTCGCGACTCGGCGATGCTGGTGCGCGGTCGGGATACCTTCGGAAATTTCGATCCGGAACCCGAACCGCGCGCCGACCTCGACGCGGCCGCCATCGCCGCCCATCGCGACGCTACCGAGCGTTCGGCGAAGGCGCTTTACGCCGGCACCGATCGGACTGAGTTTCGTACCTAGGCAGGCGTTACCACGCGAGCCGTAGCCCGGCGGACACTGCGTGACTGTCCGTACCGGCGCCGATCTCGCCATCGTAGCGGATGTAGACCGAAGCCCCTTGGGCAACCATGGTATTGGCGGCGAAGCCCACGACCACGCTGTCGCGCTGCAGCGCGGCACCGAACACGCTAAAGCCGGCACTGGGCGCGCCAGCGAAAGAAGCGGTCACGGGCCGCGCCGTGTCGGCATATTCGTGGACCCAACCGAGCCGGAGCTGCAGGGCAAGCTTGTCGCGCCATCCGGCGTCAATGGTGCCCGCGAGTTCGGCCCCGAGCGTGCTGCGCATCGACTTGGTCGTCTGCTGCGCCACGTTGAGATTGAGGGAGTCGGCCCCGGTCTCGGTGAAGGAGCCCTGGGTGACCGTCGACGTCTGGAAACGCGCGAACGGTGTCAGCGTTGCCGCCGCCGGCTGGTAGACGCCGAGCCGGTAGCCCGCCTCGGCCTGGGCCAGGAACTGGTCGGCACCGACCCGGCCCTTCGCCGTGCGCGCCTGCAGGCCCGGGATCGCGATCATGCGGGTCATCTGGTTGTCGTTGTAGCCGTAGCCCGCCAGCGCATCGGCGTAGAATCCGGCCTCGGTGAAGGAAGCGTAGAGGCTGGCCTGGTAGCTGTCGCTGGAGCCGCGACCGCTGAAACCGTTGACCCACTGGTTGCCGCTGGCATAGCCGAGGCCGATGCCGATCAGGAAGCGCGGGTCGGCGCGAAAGTCGATCCCGGTCGCGAAGCCGCCGCCGTTGTAGGTCAGGGTGGAGGAATTGCCGTTGCCGGCGACGCTGCCGGTGCCGCCCAGCGCGCTGGCCCACAGGCTCCAGGGACTGGAGTCCTCGCCGTCGCAGGCGACATCGCAGGCCGCGGCGAGCGCCAGGCGATTGCCGGCGCCACCGCCACTGCGGGCGGCAGCCATCTGCTGGCCGACGACGTTCATGAACATCAGGCTGTTGGCGACGTTGGCGGTACCGAAACCGGAATATTGCTGCCCGCTGATCGCATCCATCACCGCCTGACCTTGCGCCTGCGTAAGGGCGGCCATGGTGCCGATCACCGTGGCGAGGTCTCCGGTCGCCCCGGCGACACTCTGATCGAGCACCCGGCCTACCGCCGTTTGATTGTTGGTCTGCGCACCGCGTGCAAATCCGCCGGGCTTGAGCGTCAGGTAAACATTGTTTGCGTCATAGGTCAGTGTCGGCAGCAGGAAAACGAGGTTGCTGGTGACGTCGGCGTAGACTCCCGTCACCCCGCCGGTGGCATTGAGGATGGTGTAGGTGGTGCTTGGCGCATAGACGCCGACCGCCGCCACGACACTTGCCGTACCGCCGTTGATGGTGGCGGTACCCGGTGCCCCCACGACGTTGATGCGGTCGTTCTGTCCGACGGCATTGACCTCGACCTGATAGGTGCTGCCGACTGCCTGCGTGTACAGTCCGTTCACGGTGAGCGTGCCGATCGAATTGCCGGGCGCCACTATGTTGTTGTTCGTCACAACGCCGAATATCGTTCCGCTGCCGCTAAGCTCGCCGCCGGCCGCCACCGTCACGTTGCTTGTGATGCTGCCGTTGATCGCGAGACGGCCTCGCGAGACCGTCGTCGGGCCGGTGTAGGTGTTGATGCCCGCCAAGGTCAGCGTACCGGCACCGGACTGGGTCAACGACCCCGTGCCCGAGATCACGCCGGTATAGGTGATGGCATTTGGGAAGTCGAAGGTAAGCACGGCATTGTTGACGATGTTGCCAGTGACCGAGCCGCTGGTGCTGCCATCGCCGATCTGCAGCCGGCCGGCCGAGATCGTCGTTGTGCCGGTGTAGCCGCTGATTCCGCTCGCAAGGATGAGCGTGCCGGTGCCGGCCTGGGTCAGGGAGCCGGTCCCCGACATTGCACCCGTGACGGTGAGGTTATCGGAGCGATTGAACACGAGGTTGCCGTTGTTGATCACGGTGCCGGTCCCGAGCGAGCCCGTCGTGCCGCCGGTGCCGACATTCACGGTGCCGGCCGAGATCGTCGTGGTGCCGCTGTAGCTGTTGGCGCCTGTCAGGGTGAGGGTGTTCGCACCGACCTTGGTGAGCGCGCCGGTGCCCGAAATGTCGTTGGCCAGCGAGATCGCATTCGAGCGGTCGATCTGCAGCGTGCCGTTGTTCACCACGGCCCCCGAACCCAGCGTGCCGGTTGCACCGCCGGCGCCGACGCTCAGCGTGCCGCCCGAGATCGTCGTGGTGCCGCTGTAGGTATTGGCGCCTGTCAGGATCGTCGTGCCCGCACCACCGGTCGTGAGCGCCTGACCCGCGCCGCCTATTGCGCCGCTCACGGTGAGCGTGCCGGCATCGGTGCTGATTGTGCCGCCGCCGCCCGCCAGGGTGATGGCGCCGGCATAGCTGTTGGCGCCGGAGATGTTGCGTAGCGCGCCGCCGTTCGAAACGCCCGTCCCGCTCAGCGACAGCGCTTCGGCACCGACGGCGATGCCACCCTGCAACTCGAGCGCCGCACCACTGGCGACCGTTACGCCGCCCGCTACGGTGCCAAGTGCGGTACTGTTCTGGATATTGAGGGCGCCGGCCGAGATCGTGGTCGCGCCGGTGTAGGTGTTGGCCCTCGTCAGAGTTACTGTACCCGTGCCATCCTTGGTAAAGGTGCCCGTGGTGGTGCCGATGATGCCGGAGAGGGTCGTATCGCCGGCACCGCCGACCGTCAGGCCCTGCGCCGCGCCGCCGATCGTGCCGCTCAGCGTCAGCGTACCGGCATCGGAGTTGATGCGAGTCGCTCCGCCGCTCAGGGTGATGGCGCCGGCCAGGCTGTTGGCGCCGGAGACGTTGCGCAGCGCACCGCCGCCCGAGACGCCGGTACCGTTGAGCGCCAGCGCCTCGGCGCCCACCGTGATGTCGTTCTGGACCTCGAGCGCCGCGCCGCTGGCCACCGTCACGCCACCCGCCACGGTGCCGAGCGCCGTGTCGTTCCGGATGTTCAGAACACCGGTCGTGACCGTCGTTGCCCCGGTGTAGCTGTTGGCGCCGGTCAGCGTCGTGGTGCCGGCGCCGAACTGGCTCACCGCACCGGTCCCCGAGATCACGTTGGCCGCCGTGATCGCATCGGAGCGGTTGAATCTCAGAGTGCCACCGGTGGTGACGACACCACCGGTGCCTAGCGTTCCCGTCATGCCGCCGGCGCCGACCTGCAGGATGCCCTCGGTGATCGTCGTCGTGCCGCCGTAGCTGTTCGTACCGGTCAAGGTGAGCGTCGTGCTGGTTCCGGCGTTGGACTTGGTGAGCGCGCCGGTGCCGGAGATGTCGTTGTCGATCGTGAGGCTGTCGCTGCGATTGAAGATCAGCGTGCCATTGTTGACCACAGCGCCGGTGCCGAGCGTGCCCGCCGCCGCGGCCGCACCAATCTGCAGCGCACCGGCCGAGATCGTCGTCGTGCCGCTGTAGCTGTTGGCGCCCGTGAGTGTCGTCGTGCCGGCACCGAGCTGGGTCACCGCGCCCGACCCGAAAATCGCGTTGGCCACCGTGAGCGCATTGGAACGATTGAAGACCAGGTTGGCATCGTTGGTCACCGCCCCCGTGCCGAGCTGGCCCACCGTACCGCCGGCGCCGACCTGCAGCGTGCCCGCCGAGATCGTGGTGGCGCCGCTGTAGCTGTTGGCGCCGGTCAGGATGGTCGTGCCGGCGCCGATCTGGCTCAACGTCCCGGTGCCGGAAATGACGTTGGCGACCGTGATCGTGTCGGAACGGCTGAAACCCATCGCCGAGCTGTTGACGACAGCGCCGGTGCCGAGCGTGCCGTTCGTACCGCCGTCGCCCACCCGCAGGGTGCCGGCCGAGATCGTGGTGGTGCCGCTGTAGGTATTGGCACCGGTCAGCGTCGTCAGGCCCGCCCCGAGCTTGCTGACCGCGCCGGTGCCCGAAATCACATTCGAGACCGTGATGTCGTCCGACCGGTTGAACCGCAACGTGCCGCCCGTGGTGACGACGCCGCCGGTGCCGAGCGTACCGGTCGTACCGCCGGCGCCGACCTGCAGGATGCCCTCGGTGATGGTCGTCGTGCCGCTGTAGCTGTTCGTTCCGGTCAGCGTCAGGGTGCTGCTTGAGCCCGCAGCACTCTTGGTCAGTGCACCCGTGCCGGAAATATCGTTGTTGATTTCAATAGCCGCATCCGACCGATTGATGAGAAGCGTTGCGTTGTTGACCACCGCGCCCGTGCCGAGCGTCCCCGTGGTCGCGCCCGCGCCGACGCTCAGCGTGCCGGCGGAGATCGTCGTGGTGCCGGTGTAGTCGTTGGCCCCGGTCAGGCTGGTCGTACTGGCACCGACCTGACTCACCGTGCCGGTGCCAGAGATGGCGCTCGAAACCGTCAGGGCATTCGAGCGGTCGAACACCAGGCTGGCGTTGTTCGTTGTGGCGCCGGTGCCCAGGGCTCCCGTCGTCCCGCCGGCGCCGATCTGCAGCGTCCCCGCTGAAATCGTCGTCGGACCGGAGTATGTGTTGGCACCCGTCAGGCTGGTCGTGCCGGCGCCGACCTGCATCACCGCGCCAGTCCCCGAGATCACGTTGGCCACCGTCATCGCATCGGAACGGTTAAAGGTCAGCGTACCGCCGGTCGTCACAACCCCGCCCGTTCCCAGCGATCCCGTCGTGCCACCGGCGCCGACCTGCAAGGTGCCGGCCGAGATTGTGGTGACGCCGCTGTAGGTGTTCGCGCCCGTCAACGTCAGCTCGTTGCTGCCGACCTTGCTGAGCGCGCCAGTGCCGGAGATGGCGTTGGAGACCGCAATGTCGTCGGACCGGTTGAACCTCAGCGTCGCATTGTTGACCACGCCGCCGGTACCCAGCGTCCCCGCGGCGCCGCCCGCACCCACTTCCAGGATGCCGGTCGTGATGGTCGTCGTGCCCGAATAGCTATTGGCACCGGTGAGGGTCGCGGTCCCCGCCGCCAGCTTGGTCAGCGCTCCGGTGCCCGAAATGTCGTTGGCGATGGTGATCGCATTCGACCGGTTGATCTGAAGCGTGCCGTTGTTGGTCACGGAACCGTCGCCCAGCGTGCCGACGGTGCTGCCCGCGCCGACGCTCAGAATGCCGGCCGAGATCGTCGTTGTGCCCGAGTAGCTGTTGGCACCGGTCAGGCTGGTCGTGCCGGTGCCGGCCTGGCTCACCGTGCCGGTGCCCGAGATGGCGCTCGAAACCGTCAGTGCATTCGAGCGGTCGAAGACCAGCTTGCCGTCGTTGGTGGTGGCGCCAGTCCCGAGCGTACCGGTGGTGCCGCCGCCGCCAATCTGCAGCGTGCCGGCCGAGATCGTCGTCGCACCGGTGTAGGTGTTGTTTGCCATTAGCGTCGTCGTGCCGGTGCCGATCTGACGGATCTGCCCGCCGGTGCCGGAGATCACGCCCGACACGGCAATTGCATCGGAGCGATTCAAGGCCAGCGCCGCGCCGCTCGAGATGGCAACGTTGCCGGTGCCCAGCGTGCCGGTCGTGCCGCCGTCGCCGATCTGCAGCGCCCCCGCCGTGATCGTCGTCGCGCCTGAGTAGGTGTTGGCGCCCGTCAGCGTCGTGGTGCCGGCACCAAACTGGGAAACCGCACCCGTCCCCGAGATGTCGCTCGAAACCGTGAGCGCGTCCGACCGGTTGAACCTCAGCGTACCGCCGGTCGTGACGACGTCTCCTGTCCCCAATGTCCCGGCGGTGCCCCCGGCACCGATCTGCAGGATGCCCTCGGTAATCGTCGTCGTGCCTGAATAGGTGTTCGTTCCGGTCAGGGTCAGGGTCGTGCTCGTCCCGGCTGCCGTTTTCGTCAACGCGCCGGTGCCCGAGATGTCGTTGTCGACGGTGAAAGAGTTGGTCCGGTTGAGCTGCAGCGTGGCGTTGTTCACGACGTTGCCGGTCCCCAGCGTGCCGGTGGTGCCGTTGTTGCCGACGCTCAGGATGCCGGCCGAAATCGTCGTCGTGCCCGAGTAGGTATTGGCTCCAGTCAGGCTGGTCGTGCCGTCGCCGGTCTGGCTCACGGTGCCGGTGCCCGAGATCACGTTGGCGACGGCATAGGCGTTCGAGCGGTTGAACACCACGCTGCCGTTGTTGGTGACCGCGCCGGTGCCCAACGTCCCCGTCGTGCCGCCGGCGCCGAGCTGCAGGACGCCGCCCGAGTTGACCATGGTCGTGCCGGTGTAGGTGTTGGTTCCGGTGAAGGTGACGTCCGATCCGGTAACGAGGGTGGCGCCGGTGCCCGAAATCACCGGCGCGATCGTCATGGCCGTCGTCCCGGCGGCGGTCAGCAGCGAGCCCGCTCCGAGCGACAGGGCGCCGGTCCCCAAAATCGAAGCATCGGTGAGATTGAAGGCCGACTGGACCGTAAGGGTTCGCGTCGGATTGATCGTGAGCGACCCCGCAGTCATGTTGACTGTGCCGATGGTGAAATTACCGGTACTGATGACCGGCTGGTTCACCCCATTGGATCCAAAGGTCGCCGTCTGGCCGGCACCGGGGGTGACGCCGGTGCTCCAGTTGGCGCCAGTGCCATAGTCCGTCCCGCTATAAAGCCAATTCTGCGCGTGCGCCGTCCCTGCCGCTCCAGGCAAGGCGCTCAATGCGGCGGCAACACTCACCGCTCGACGCCTCCGACCTGACCGGACCGCCGCTCTGACTATGCGTTTTTTCATTTAAAATGTGCGACGGTGCACAGTACCCAATCACCGTCATTTTGCCTAGCTACTGCGATATTCGACGCAGCAACTGGCGCCCTGTTTGGGACATTTAATTACCGTTTACGGTTGTGGAACGGCTCGACATGTCGCAGCCGGCCTGCCGATCGCGCCCCAGCGGCCGCGGCGCCTCGCCGCAGCCGACGCGAAGCTGCCCCGCGGCTGACTGTTACTGTCGCCAGCCCGTGTCGATCTTGTCGAGCTTGCGCACCAGTGCGGCGAACTCGAGATCGCCGATCCCGGCCGACGATTCACGCTCTGAGAAGCCGTCGACGTCGGCGCCCGACTTGGCGGCGAGATTGTCACCCAGGATGTTGAGCGTGCCGGCCGCCCCGGCATCGAGCTGAATCTGGCACGCCCGCTCCAGGCGATAGAGCCGGATAAACGCCTCGGGCACGGTGCGACCAGTGGTCAGAATGCCATGGTTGCGCAGCATCATCGCCTGGTTATCGCCGAGGTTCGCCAGCAGGCGGCCACGCTCGTCGAGATCGAGGCTGGGGCCTTCGTAGTCGTGATACGAAAGCTTGTTGTGGAAAGTCGTGGCGACCATCGAGATCGGCAGCAGCCCTTCCTTCAGCGCACACACGGCCATGCCGGCGCGGGTATGGGTGTGCATCACCACCTTGTGGCGCGCGGCGTGGGCCATGTGGACGGCCGAATGGATGACGAAGCCGGCATAGTTCACGGGATAGTCGGACTTGCCGATGATGTTGCCGTCGAGGTCGATCTTCACCAGGTTCGAGGCCGTGACCTCGTCGTAGTTGAGACCGAACGGATTGATCAGGAAGTGCGGCGCCTCGCCCGGCACGCGCGCCGTGAGATGGCCGTAGATCAGTTCGGTCCAGCCGAAATGATCGACCATGCGATAGGCCGCCGCGAGCTGGCGGCGCAACACCGCCTCGCCTTCGGCCGGCGGCAGCGCGGCAACATCGATGCCGGTGATCGGCAGATCCTGGGCGATATGCATGTCCATGGCGATTTCTCCCGGCGGAAACAGGTGAAGCACAAGCTTAGGCCCGTGCGCTATGATCGGGCAACCGGAGAGGGAGCGCCAGATGGCCGAGAAACCGCGGCTCGATACCACTCGTCTTCAGAAGATGGCGCAGGCCTATTGGGAAAGTGCCGCCCTGATGGCCGCGGTCGAGCTGGAAATCTTCACCGCCATCGCCCACGGCCAGGACACGATTCCGGCGGTCGCCAGGACCGTGGGCATCAGCGAGCGCAATGCCGAACGCCTGTTGACGGTGCTGGTCGCCATGACCCTCCTGACGCGCGAGGGCGATCGTTTCGCCAACGCCGCCGACGTGCAGCGTTTCCTGGTGAAGGACAGCGACCGCTACGCCGGCCCGTGGATCCTGTTCACCAAGCCGCGCTGGGCGGCTTTCGGCGAGCTCTCCAAGCGGTTGCGGAGCCCCGAGGAGAACCGTCTCGGGGCCTATGTCGATTTCACCGTCGATGACGCCCGGCGCTATCACGCCGCCACCTACTCCATCGGCATGGGCGCTGCCCGCCTGTTCAGCCGCAGCGTCGACATGAAGGGCCGCAAGCTCCTGCTCGATCTCGGTGGCGGCTCGGGTGCCTACTCGATCGTGGCGACGCAGACGTTTCCGGGTCTGAAGGCGGTCGTGCTGGATCTGCCGCCGGTCGCCGTCGTGGCCGACGAATACATCGCCGCCAACAACGCCTCGGACCGCGTCACCACCCTGCCCGGCGACTTTACGCGTACCGCGTTCCCCGCGAATGTCGATGTCGTGGTGATGGCCAGCAACCTGCCGCAATACGAGCCCGACCTGATCCGCCTCGTCGTCGGCAAGGCCTTCGCGGCGCTCGTGCCCGGTGGAGAGATGCACCTGATCGGCGAGACCCTGCACGACGACCGGCGCGGGCCACTCTCCGCCGCCCTCTGGGGGCTCAACGAGGCGATCCAGCACAGCACCGGCCTCGCCCATACCGAATCTGAAGTGAAGGGTTATCTGCAGGGAGCGGGCTTTACGGACGTCGCCGTCCATCCCTTCGTACCCGGCGTGCTGTCGCGCATCGCCGGCCGCAAGCCCGGCTGATTCGCCGGGGTTGCACCGGCCGGGCCGTTCGACTATCTGTCGCGTCCGGCCCTTAGCTCCCTTCGTCTAGAGGCCTAGGACGCGGCCCTCTCAAGGCTGAAACACGGGTTCGACTCCCGTAGGGAGCGCCAATAATTTCAATGACTTAGCCGAAATTCCCTCTTGGCTCCCTCGTTCGGGGACACACTGGGGACACATCTGCGTGATTTTCGCCCTCGGCGCAGCCCGGCATCAGCTTCTTGCTACTGCTACAGTGGCTACAGTTGCTACGGCTTCAGGGGATCGAACGCCATGTGCAATCTCTACACCACACGTCTCAGCCGCGACGAGGTGAAGTCGTTCTTCCGGCACCGCGAACTGATCGACAAGAACTACCGCGACGGCATGAACGTCTATCCCAACGGGGAAGCGCCAGTGATGGTGCTCGACGCCAAGGGCGCCGTCTCGATCAAGGACATGCGCT
>ERZ890510.1402-NODE-1402-length-15809-cov-7.512378_pt1 | contig 15809 bp, 12 predicted proteins | sample MGYA00521265_ERZ890510 | MGnify/ENA primary metagenome ERZ890510 (study PRJEB32303, sample SAMEA104408624) | aquatic metagenome | biome: Brackish water; feature: Chemocline; material: water | place: Baltic Sea | collected 2014-10-26T21:54:00 | depth 110 m ...
TGGCTAGACCTGTTTTTGATTGTAATGGAGCAGTAGCCGCTACGACGTGTATCTCATCCGTTAAGCTCAATAGCTAACGATGGCTAGACCTGTTTTTGATTGTAATGGAGCAGTAGCCGCTACGACGTGTATCTCGCCTGCCAGGAACGCGACCCTATCCGTATCACAGCAAGAGTTGCTCAATCACGCATTGATAAATGTGTGAAAGTTGTTCCAGCTCATCAATAGAAACTCTTTCGTTAACTTTATGAATAGTTGCGTTACAGGGGCCTAGCTCTACAACTTCAGTCCCGGTGGGGGCGATAAAACGTCCATCCGAAGTGCCTCCGGCAGTTGATAGCGCAGTTGTTATACCGGTGATTTTTTCGATGCTCTGCGTTACTGCAGCGATGAGTTGGTCGGAAGAGGTAAGAAAGGGTTCTCCGGATAAATGCCAATCAATTTCATAGTCGACATTCTCGCGATCCAATAAGGCATTGATTTGCTGTTTGATGGTATTGGCATCCAGTTCGGTAGAAAAACGCAGGTTAAAATCAATTTCCATGCTTTCGGGAATAACGTTATTCGCCCCTGTGCCGGCATGCACATTGGATATTTGAAAGCTGGTGGGTGGAAAAGAGTCATTGCCGGTATCCCACTGCCGCTGTGTTAGAGCCGTAAGTGCGGGCAGTACATTGTGTATAGGATTGGACGCAAGATGAGGGTAGGCAACATGGCCCTGAATGCCTTTTACCTTGAGTCTGCCACTTAAGGAGCCTCGGCGGCCGATTTTTATAGTATCCCCAAGTAGATCGGTACTGCTCGGTTCTCCCACCAGACAATAATCAATTTTAATTCCTCGCGCAGACAATTCCTCAATAACTTTCACGGTGCCATTGATAGCGATGCCTTCTTCATCACTAGTAATCAAGAATCCCAGTCGACCGCGTATTGTCTTGTTAGCGAGTAGGCGCTCGGTGGCGGTTATCATCGCCGCCAGACTCCCTTTCATGTCAGCCGCTCCACGGCCGTACAGAAATCCATCCGCTTCAGTGGCCGTAAACGGCGGATATTGCCATTCTTCAGCCGGCCCCGGCGGCACAACATCGGTGTGACCTGCAAAAACGAAGAGCGGGCCATCGTCACCAATAACGGCCCATAAATTGGAAACGTCTGCAAAATTGAGGAATTCAATCTGAAATCCCAGTGCGCTCAAGCGCTCGGCAAGTATCTGCTGACACTTCTCATCTTGCGGTGTTACCGATGGGCGTTGTATTAATTGTTTGGCCAGATCCAGAGTGGCTGTCATGTCAATTCCTAGTTGTGGCTGTGCAGTTCTGCATTGAGGCTAACCGCGTTTTTCAACGGCAGGCATTCAACGGCGCCCGATAGGGAGTTGCGGCGATACAGGAGATCGGTAATACCGACCAATTCTCTGGCCTTGGTGGTCTTCTGCAACTCACCGGCTTTGTTCAACAGGTTTATCTTGGTGCCGGCAGTCACATACAGGCCGGCCTCAATAATGCAACCGTCTGCCAGAGGAAAGCCGATGCCCGCGTTGGCGCCGATCAGACAATTCTTGCCCACCGAGATAATTTCCTTGCCGCCTCCGGAGAGCGTGCCCATAGTGCTGCAGCCGCCGCCAAGATCACTGTTAGCTCCAATCATGACGCCAGCAGAAATTCGGCCCTCGATCATCGCCGGACCCTCGGTGCCGGCATTAAAGTTGACAAAGCCCTCATGCATCACCGTCGTGCCTTCCCCTAAATAGGCCCCCAGGCGCACCCGCGCCGTGTGTGCTATTCGCACGCCCTTGGGGATCACATAGTTTGTCATCTTGGGGAATTTATCCACCGACATGACTTCCAACAATCTTCCTTCAAGCCGTGCGGCGAGTTGTCGCTCCGGCAGATCGTCAAGATCGACAGCCCCTTGATCGGTCCATGCCAAATTGCGCAGCACGCCAAACAGGCCATCGAGATTAAGAGAGTGTGGCTTTGCCAGGCGATGGGATAGCAAGTGCAGCTTTAGATAGGCTTCGGGAATTGAAGCAGGCGCAGAATCATCGCGTAAGATGCAGACAATCAACTGCTGCGTGGCGCCGCCGAGGCGTTTGAGTAATGCCAGTTGCGATGTTTGGCCGGCGGCCTCTAATGCCGATAACAGGGCTTCCAGTATGGGCGCTGAAATTTCCTGATAGCCATTGCCAGCAGGCTCAAAGTCACAAGCCGTGATAATGAGTTCTGTTAACGCGGATTCAGGATTTATTTGCGGTTGAGGATAAAATACCTCAATTATTTCATCCCTGGAGTTGGTCGTAGCCAAACCAAAGCCAATGCTGTGAAGTGTTGCAGAACTCATTTTTTATTCCTGTATCTATCTTGCTTTTCAAAATTAAGTGCGTAGGTTTGCTAGCCTTTGCTCGTCAAATCCTAGTAGATAACCGTCGCCACTTTGGATCAGTGGGCGCTTTATCATTGAGGGTTGCGCGAGCATTAATTCGATGGCGCTTTCAGTATTTATCGCGTTCTTTACCGAGTCGGGCAGTTTTCGCCAAGTAGTGCCCCGGGTGTTTATCAATTCCTGATAGCTAAAATGTTGTAAAAATTGCTGGATCAATTCTGCTGAGCAACCATGTTTCTTATAGTCATGAAACTGATATTCAATAGCGTGTTGATCTAGCCACTTTCTGGTTCGTTTGATCGTATCACAATTAGGTATACCGAAGAGAATGGTCACGGGTCGCTCGATCTCGTAAATAGGTTTAGGTGGCTAGTCGTTTTTCCAGCTCTCGCTTGATTTTTTCTTGCAGTTGTTCGATTTGATCTTCATCCGTTAACGGCTTGCCATTTTGATTGGTGATAAAGAAAAGGTCTTCAACTCTTTCTCCCAGCGTGGTAATTCGGGCGTCCTTCAGCTTAATGCCACTTTCTGCAAAAATTTTACCGATACAGGCCAAAATTCCCGGTCGATCCGGGCAATTAACTTCCAGCGTGGAATAGCCGCGAGTTGCAGAGTTCTGCAAACTGGTATCGACACGGTTAGTAAAATATTTCTCTTTGCGACTGCGGTGAAACTGTGCCGGGCTGGTCACCTGGTTTCCCGCATTGAGGTGTTGGCTTAGTACCGACTTTATTTCTGCCACGCGCTTTGGGTTATTGCCTACTGGGGAGCCGGTATTTTCCAGGACGGTGAACGTATCCATGCAATAATCGTTAACTGAAGTAAAAATTCTGGCGCCCTGAATATTGAGGTTCAGCTTTTCAAAGGCGGCGGTACAGTTGGCAAACAAAAAATCACTGTTAGTGGTGTAAATAAAAATCAGGGTTGCGCCTTCGACCGTGTTCTCGCCGATTTCATTAATCGATATCAGCGGACCTTCGCCACCAAACAGGGCTATGGCTTCGGTGTGCCAGGCAATATTGGCAGCAGACTCACGGACGAAATATTCATCGTCACTTTTTGCCCAAACGGCTTCGATCTGTTCGCGACTAATGCCACGATCAAGCAGCTTTTGTAGCGCCGATTCTTTCTTGTCGGCGATGCGTTCAGCTCTATCCAGCGGATTTTCCAGCCCCAATCGTAATGCTTGTTTTGTATTCTGGTAGAGTTGGCGCAGCAAGGTTGCTCGCCAGCTGTTCCAGAGTTCCGGATTGGTTGCGCAAATGTCAGCGACAGTCATGGCGTACAGGTAGTCGAGATGAAGTTTGTCACCCATGATGGTAGCAAATTCATTAATGACTTCTGGATCGCTAATGTCTTTACGTTGTGCAGTCATCGACATCAGCAAATGCTTATTGACTATCCATGAAACCAATTTCTCATCCCAGCTACTGAGGCGATGCCGCTGACAAAAGCTTTCGGCATCGGCCACGCCCAGAGTTGAATGATCCCCGCCGCGTCCTTTGGCGATGTCGTGATAAAGCCCGGCGATGTAGAGCAGCTCTACTTTGGGCAGGTTTTTAATGATAAGGGCTGCCAGCGGAAATTTTTCTGTAGCGTCCGGAAGCAGAAAGCGTCTCATATTTTCGACTACCTGCAAGGTATGGGCATCGACAGTGTAAATATGGAATAGGTCGTGTTGCATCTGGCCGGTGATTAGTCCGAACTCAGGCAGGTATCGGCCTAGAATTCCATAGCGTGCCATTCGCCTTAAATGCGTTGTGAGCTGGTGAGGAGAGCGCAGGAGCTCCATAAATAATGTGATATTGCGGATGTCTTGACGATAGTCGTCATCGATAATACGGCGATTGTCACGCAACAGTCTGATGGTTGAGGCTCTAATTCCCTGTATCTGAGGATTTTGTGCCATCAGTACAAATATTTCGATCAGCGCGAACGGGAAACGTTCGAAAATATGTGGCGATACCACTTCAATATAATCATTTCGAATTTGAAAGCGGTTGTTTAAAGCGACAATCTTCTCGCGTTCTCCAGCACGAAGAATCGCTTCGTCAAAATGCTGCAATAAGACATCGTTTAATCCGCGTAAATTCGAAACCACCCGATAATACTGCTGCATTAGCTTTTCTACGCCGAGGCTTTTTTCGTCATCTTCATAGCCGAATAATTTTGCCAATTCCCGCTGCTTGTCGAACAATAACCGATCTTCTCGCCGTCCCTCCAGCAAATGCAGTCCGTAGCGCAGCTTCCACAGGTGTTGTTGTCCCTTGTTGAGCATGGCTTCTTCAGATTCTTTCAAAAAACCAAGTTCTACCAAATCGTGAAATGAGCTGGCACCGAAGTGTCGTTTCGCGACCCAGGCTATGGTCTGAATGTCTCTGAGACCGCCGGGTGAAGTTTTCACATTAGGTTCCAATGCATAATCGATGTCGTGATACTTGGTATGGCGAGCGATTTGCTCATCCCATTTGGCGCGCAGAAATTTCTTAATAGGCCAAACATTCTTCGCCGTTGTAACTTTATACATTTCTGCTTGCAGATCGCCGGGGCCTGTCAATGTCCGTGACTCCATTAGCGCGGTTGCCACGGTAATGTCATTGATAGCCTCGATCTTGCACTGCTTGATCGAGCGAACGCTTTGCCCAATTTCCAGACCGATATCCCATAGCAATGTCAAAAAACCGCTTATACACGCTTTATACTTGGCATTTTTGTCTTTGCGAGTGAGGATTAAAATGTCGATATCGGAATGTGGAAGCAACTCACCCCGGCCATAGCCCCCGACGGCGACCAAGGCGATATCCGCTTCATCTGGCCAGTTTTGCTGTGACCACGCCAGGCACAACACCTGATCTATGACCTTGGCTCTGGCAAAGACAATATCTGTGATGTTTAAGTTGGCTTTGTAGCGTTGGTCGAGAATCTCGCTAGCGTGCTGTATTGCGTCTTTGAATACAGCAATTTTGTTACTGGATTGAAGCAACTGAGATTGCAGATTATCGAAATCCAGCAGTGGACTTTCAAGCTTTGCTTCCGGCACAGAATGTGACTCGTAATCAGGGTGGCTGTCGCTGCTCACAGTTTCTCGTCTGAGCGCAGGGTCAGTATTTCGCAGCCATCCGCGGTGACAGCCAGAGTATGCTCGAATTGAGCAGACAGGCGACGGTCTTTGGTGGTTACGGTCCAGCCGTCTTTTGGGGAAAGTTTGGTATAGCGGGTGCCGGCATTCAGCATGGGTTCAATAGTGAAGGTCATACCTTCGAGGATTATGGCGCCCGTACCCGCCTGACCGTAGTGCAATACCTGTGGTTCTTCATGGAAAACGCGACCTATTCCATGACCACAATACTCACGCACGATCGAGTAATTATTCGCCTCGCCATGCTGCTGAATGATTTGTCCGATGTCTCCCAGGGTGATTCCAGGCTTTACGATCGCTATTGCCTTGTAGAGGCATTCCTGAGTCACGTCTATCAGGCGCTTGGCGTGACTTGGAACCTCTCCGATACAAAACATCTGGCTGGTATCGCCATGGAAACCCTCTTTTATAACAGTGATGTCGATATTTATAATATCGCCGGATTTAAGGATCTTGTCGTCGCTGGGAATCCCGTGGCAAATAACGTGATTTACCGAGGTGCAGATAGATTTGGGGAATCCGTTGTAATTCAGCGGGGCTGGGATGGCCGCTTGGGTTTCAACGATGTATTGATGGCAAATACGGTCTAACTCGCCGGTGCTGATGCCGGCTTGCACATGGGGGGCTATCATTTCCAGAACTTCGGCGGCGAACCTTCCCGCGACCCGCATCTTGGAGATTTCATCACTTGTTTTTATCTGAATTGTCATAATTGTTCGGGATTAGCCGCTATCTTGGCGGCAGTCTGCAAAAGTTTGCTATTGTAAAGCAGGATTCCCCTTTGTAACAGGAGATTACAGTCTGGGGTGTATTACGTCCAAGGCTTGGCCAGGCGGCGCTTCGAATCGATATTTTCTTCCAGTGAGCGCGGGATTATGGTATAAAGCGGCGCGTTTTCGAAGTTGCTACGTGCTCGCTTCAAAAACCACTCATTTAACTTTAAATAACGTCACACATATACCGTCACATGAGTTCTGGGTGCCTAGCTGATGATTTATCAGCCTGGTTGAGCCATGGGGTGTATGGAGGCCTAACCCAAACCGAAGGAAACAACATGACTGTAAGTATGAAAGAGATGCTCCAAGCAGGAGTACATTTCGGGCACCAGTGTCGCTACTGGAACCCAAAAATGGACCAATATATCTTTGGCGCCAGAAACAAAATTCACATTATTAACCTCGAACATACCGTACCAGCCCTAAATTCGGCGCTGGAAGAAGTGGCTAGTCTGGCTGAACGGAAAAGAAAAATTCTGTTTGTCGGGACTAAGCGCGCGGCTGGTAAGATCATTAGGCAGGAAGCAGAACGTGCTGGAATGCCTTATGTGAACCATCGTTGGCTCGGCGGAATGTTAACCAATTACAAGACCATCCGTGGCTCCATCAAGCGCTTAAAAGATCTTGAACTGCAAGAAACCGATGGCACTTTCGATAGATTGAGCAAAAAAGAAGCATTGATGCTGACTCGTACCAAGCAAAAGTTGGAGCGCAGCATCGGCGGTATCAAGGACATGGGCGGCTTGCCTGATGTCTTGTTTGTGATTGATGTCGATCATGAGCGTATCGCAGTGACAGAAGCCAATAATCTGAAAATACCTGTAATTGGTATTGTTGATACCAACAGTAATCCAGATGGCGTAACTCACGTAATTCCTGGCAACGATGACGCGATCAGAGCGATTCAGCTTTACGCACAGGCCATGGCCGATGCCTGTATCGAAGGTAAGGCAAGAAATGGACCTGCCGGCGGTGCAAATGAATTTGTGGAAGTAGATGACGAGGCGGCGGATTTAACTGAAGCCAGTGCCGCGCAAGCCGTAGTTGCTGAGGTTGAAGTAACAGAGACCGTAGCAGCCGCTGCTCCTGTAGTTGCGGAGGTTGTAGTTGCGGAGGTTGCAGTTGCAGAGGTTGCAGTGGTCGAAGAAGCCTCAGTTCCTGTAGTTGCGGAGATTGTAGTTGCGGAGGTCAAAGTTGCAGAAGCTAAAGCTGAAGAAACGGATGATGCTGCAAAAGAAGTAGCCGCTAAAAAGAAAGCGCCAGCCAAGAAGAAGGTTGCGGCGAAGAAGAAAGCTCCAGCCAAGAAAGAGGCTGATGAGGCGGATTCGTAGCAGGGCGGTACTCACCCTGCTAACAGAATTTCCTAGCAGCGGCAGCAATTCTAGATAAGGCGAAAGGGGGCTATTAGCCCCTTTTTTATAGGCATTTTATTCGGGGAATAGACTTTCTCGAGAAGATTAGGAACGAGGCAATAACGATGGCAGATATAACAGCGAGCATGGTTAAGGAACTACGCGAAAGAACTGGCTTGGGCATGATGGATTGTAAAAAGGCATTGTCCGAAGCAGAGGGTGATATGGACAAAGCGATTGAAGATTTACGCAAAGCCAGTGGGATAAAAGCAGCGAAGAAAGCGAGTCGCGTAGCCGCTGAAGGCATTGTGTTAGCTAAAATCGCTCAGGACGGAAACTACGGTGTCGTGCTGGAAGTCAACAGCGAAACCGATTTTGCGGCACGGGATGAGAATTTCCTAAGTTTTGCTCAAGAAGCTCTGGAGCTTGCATTTTCTAACAGCGACGCTGACGTGGAAACATTGCTTGCGGGGGGCCTTGAGGATTCTCGTGAAAAGCTTGTGCAGAAGATTGGTGAAAATATCAATGTTCGTCGAGTCTCACGCTTAAAGTTTGAAGACGCCAATCAGGGTATAGTTGAGAGCTATGTCCACAGCAATAATCGTATAGCGGTATTGATTTCCCTCAGGGGGGGTGATGAGTCTCTGGCGCGCGATATTGCGATGCATGTGGCCGCAGTAAATCCGATGGTAGTACGCGCGGAAGATGTGCCGGAAGAGGAGTTGGCGAAAGAGTCCGAAATTTATGCCGCACAGGCACGTGAAAGTGGTAAGCCTGAAGAAATAGTCGAGAAAATGATTGAAGGAAGATTGCGAAAATTTATAGCGGAAGTAAGCTTGCTGGAACAGCAGTTCGTAAAAGACCCGGATATCACAATCGCAAAACTGCTTAAAGACGCTGGAGCCGATATTGTGCAATTCGTGCGCTATGAAGTAGGCGAAGGTATCGAAAAGGAAGAAATCGATTTTGCCGAAGAGGTGGCAGCCCAGGTAAAAGCCTCTAATTAAACCAATAGATCGTAGAAGTAGCTGACCATGCCGAAACAGGAACGCAAATACAACCGCATATTGCTGAAATTAAGCGGTGAGGCACTGACGGGGGATGCCGAATTTGGTATCGATCCCAAGGTGTTGGATCGGATGGCTGTAGAAATAGGCCAATTAGTTGGTCTCGGCGTGCAAATCGGCCTGGTAATAGGCGGCGGCAATCTGTTTCGTGGGGCCGCCTTGCACGCGGCTGGAATGGAGCGGGTTACCGGCGATCACATGGGTATGCTGGCTACCGTAATGAATGCACTTGCTATGCGAGATGCGCTGGAGCGGGCAGGCATACTTACTCGCGTGATGTCGGCGATTCCTATGAGTGGAGTCGTCGAGCATTACGACAGACGCACCGCTCTTCGTCATCTGCAGGCTGGCGATGTGGTGATTTTTTCAGCAGGAACCGGCAATCCATTTTTTACTACAGATACGGCCGCGTGCCTGAGAGGTATCGAAATCGATGCCGATTTAATTCTCAAAGCGACGAAGGTGGACGGTGTATATTCAGCCGATCCGGAGAAATACCCTGACGCTGTAAAATTCGACACGCTTAGTTATGATGAAGTGATTGAAAAGAAACTCGGGGTAATGGACTTAACAGCAATCTGCCTAAGTCGAGATCATCAGGTTCCGATCAAGGTTTTTAATATGAACAAGCCCGGGGCCTTGCTTAATAATGTAATTGGCCAGCCAGATGGCACCCTTATTGAGTAAGGGTTGAGTAAGTCTTGAGTAAGCAAATTAATAGCATACTGGCATTCATCAGTTCCGGAGCAGGAGTAAATTATGATCAATGAAATTGTTGCCGATGCCGAAGAAAGAATGCAGAAAAGCGTACTTTCGCTTGAAGACGCGTTTAAGAGAATCAGAACAGGCAGGGCGCATCCGAGTATTCTTGATAGTGTAATGGTGCCTTACTACGGCACCGACACCCCGTTAAATCAATTGGCAAATGTAAATGTAGAAGATGGACGTTCCCTGATAGTTTCTCCGTGGGAAAAATCCCTTATCGGCGAAATTGAAAAGGCGATCCTGAAGTCGGATCTCGGTCTTAATCCCTCCAATAACGGCGATATTCTTCGGCTGCCAATGCCCGCTCTGACTGAAGAAACTCGCAAAGAGTTTACCAAGCATGCAAAGAAGGAAGCCGAACACGCGCGAATTGCTATTAGAAATATTAGAAGAGATGCAAATTCTGATATTAAGGGCCTTGAAAAAGAAAAAGAAATTGGTGAAGACGAGCAGCATCTGGCAGAAGATAGCGTTCAGAAATTGACAGATAAATACATAGCCTTAGTTGAAACGAGCTATCTGGCCAAGGAAGCAGATCTACTTTCGTTTTAGTGGCCAGCCCATTGCGCTGATGTAAATACGTTGTGTGACATCAAGGGTCTGATGGAGAGACGGTAATAATCAAATAATGAGACCCGCTACGAAATTAGAAATTCCTCAACATATCGCCATTGTCATGGATGGCAATAATCGATGGGCAAAAGCCCGGGGTATGCCCGCCAGGGAGGGGCATCGCCACGGCGCTGAGGCGGCGCGTGATATGGTAAATTCCTGTATATCTCGCAACATTAAATACCTGACGCTGTTTGCATTCAGTAGTGAAAATTGGTTGCGTTCGAAAAAGGAAGTACGGGGCTTGATGGCCTTGTTTCTCTCAGTATTAAAACGGAAGGAAATTAATCAGTTTCATAAGCTCAATGTGCGCCTCCAATTTATTGGTAACCGCGCTGGTTTCTCGAAAAAATTGCAAGCCAGCATGCAAGATGTGGAGGAGCTGACCAAGGACAATACAGGAACAACTGTTATTGTCGCGGCCGACTATGGCGGACGTTGGGATATCTCAAATTCACTAAGAGCCATAGCCGGTAGAATCGAGAGCGGTGAATTAACAAGCGATTCAATAGACTCTGAATTAGTGCAGCAAACTATCAGTACTAGCCAATATCCTGATCCAGACTTATGTATCCGCACAGGTGGAGAGCATCGAATAAGTAACTTTCTATTATGGCAGTTTGCCTATACCGAGCTGTATTTTACTGATTGCTTTTGGCCGGATTTCGATGACCAGCAGTTTCAATTGGCACTAGATGACTTCGCCAGCCGGCAGCGCCGATACGGTGGTCACGAAGAACAACGGGGGCTAGACAAGTAAAGTGCTTAAGCAACGAATAATCACCGCCATTTTTTTGTTGCTTGCCTTAATCGTGGCCACCACGCAGTTGTCTTCATTTTACTTCGCTATCTTGGCCGCGTTATTGGTGCTGGTCGCAAGTTGGGAGTGGGCAGGCTTTATAGGTTTGTCTCAACGAATCTCGAAAATACCGTATTTGCTCACGCTTACGGCGATGATCTTCGGTCTGTTCTTGTTGCTGGGGTTATCCCCAGGCGCAGAAGAAATCGATTATTTGAGAGTCGCGGTCATTCTGGGGCTTGGTTTGCTATTCTGGCTGCTTTCGCTAGTTATGCTAATCGGTTATCCGCAAAATCGTCAGCAATGGAACGACGAGTCGAAAATTGCTTGTATGGGTATGTTTTCCCTCATTCCTACCTGGGCTGGCTTGGTAAGTCTGAAATATTTGCTTCCCTCAGGCTACCTGGTTTTAGCCTTGGTTGTATTGGTTGCCGCAGTGGATATAGGGGCCTATTTTGTCGGTGTTCATTTTGGTTCTAGAAAACTTGCTCCGAATCTAAGTCCAAAGAAATCCTGGGAAGGGGTGTGGGGCGGCATGGCCGCCTGCCTGCTAGTGGGAGCGGGCTTAAGTTGGAGTATGCATGTCTATTTGTTTAGCTTGTCGGTTTTGCAATTCGTCTTGTTGCTCGCTTTTACACTACTGTTAACATTTCTTACTGTGATAGGAGATCTTGTAGAGAGTATGCTCAAGCGTAACCAGGATATCAAAGACAGCGGCGTCTTGCTGCCGGGCCACGGGGGTTTACTGGACCGGATTGACGGGCTCATGGCGGCTACGCCCGCGTTTGCGCTGCTCATGATGACAGTCTTAAATTGAATCGCTGTGGCGCGTAAAAGATGAGTCCTCAAAACAAAATCAGCAGTGAAGGTAAAATCAGTATTCTGGGCTCGACCGGCTCTGTCGGGCGCAGTACGCTCGCTGTAATTGATGAAAATGCGCAATATCAGGTGTACGCCCTGAGCGCGCATAAGAATATCGACCTTCTATACGCGCAGTGCCAGCGCTACCAGCCAGTTTATGCGGTGGTTACAGACGAGGAGGCGGCCTCAAGATTCGCCACCTTGCTGGCGCAGAGTGATCTTGAAACCCGGTTACTGCGTGGCGAGTCTGGTTTGAATCAAATAGCGAGAGATGAGGCTGTGGATACAGTTATGGCCGCTATTGTGGGTGCGGCAGGCCTCGAATCAACATTGGCGGCAGTGAGCGCTGGTAAAAAGGTATTACTGGCGAACAAAGAGTCTCTGGTGATGACCGGTGATTTACTCATGCAGGCGGCCAGGCAGTCAGGTGCGGCTCTGTTGCCAATAGACAGCGAGCATAACGCAATTTTTCAGTGCCTGCCCTTCAGTAAGGACGGACTTAGCAAGGATCAGTCTAAGTTCGTGGATAAGGTGGTTCTGACCGCTTCAGGGGGGCCTTTCTTGAATACTTCATTGGATGAATTCGAGCGGATAACTCCCGATCAAGCCTGTCGTCACCCTAAATGGTCCATGGGTCGAAAGATCTCGGTCGATTCGGCGAGCATGATGAACAAGGGTCTTGAGTTGATAGAGGCCTGTTATCTCTTTCAGCTGGAAGCAAGTCAGGTAGATGTCCTGATTCATCCACAGAGCATCATTCATTCCATGGTTTATTATCGCGACGGCTCCGTATTGGCGCAGCTGGCGAACCCGGACATGCGGATACCGATAGCCTATGGGCTGGCATGGCCGCAACGGATCAATTCCGGGGCTGCCACACTTGATCTGGTGGCTGAGAGTGGCCTGGAATTCTATCATCCTGACCTCGATCGGTTTCCCTGTCTTAGACTGGGCATGGAAGCCGCTGCTCAGCGCGGTACGGCGCCGGTGATACTCAATGCGGCAAACGAAGTCGCCGTGGCGGCGTTTTTGGCGGAAAAAATCAGCTTCTCACAGATTCCTGTACTAATAGAGGCGGTTAGGTCGAAAATGCCTTGTGAAGCAACACCAACTCTCGCTATTATTCGAGACCTTGATAAGCAAGTAAGAACTTTATCTAACGAATTGATATTAAAGGATTTCTGTTGAGGTGCCTGAGATGAATCGGGAAACTCTGCGACTGAAGTTATGATACTGGATTTCATTACCAACGTATTGGCGCTGCTGCTTACCCTGGGCATTCTTGTGACTATTCACGAGTTTGGTCATTTTTGGGTGGCGCGGCGCTGTGGGGTAAAGGTGTTAAAGTTTTCGATCGGCTTTGGTAAAGCGGTGAAATCCTGGACCGGGAAAGATGGTGTCGAGTATGTCATAGCGCCGATTCCACTGGGTGGGTACGTGAAGATGCTGGGGCAGGAAGACACGACTATTAGCGATAGCAGCGCACTGCCTGCAAGCCAGCACCATCTCTCATTTGCCTTTAAACCACTGTGGCAGCGAATGGCTATTGTCGCCGCAGGTCCGCTGGCAAATTTCCTGCTGGCATTCTTTATATTTTGGCTCGTTAATCTCGGCTGGGGTATTACTGGAATAGCGCCAGTTGTTAGCAATGTTATCGAAGGATCGGTTGCAGAAGTAGCGGGGCTGAGGGCAGGTGACGAAATTCTTGCCGTTGATGGCGAAAAGACAAATATCTGGCGCGACGTGACCCTGCAGTTGCTGGCCAGAATGGGTGAATCAGGAACCATTGCCCTTACCGTGAGCCGAGACGGCGCTTCGGCGACAAGAGATATTTCCATTCCTATTAATGCATGGTTGGGACAGCAAGCAGAGCCGAATCCTGTTCCGGACCTGGGTATTGTCCAGTTTGATCTTCCCTATACGGTAAGTGAAACGGGTGCTATTCAAATTGAATTGCCCGCGATTATTGGTGAAGTTATTGCCGGAGGCAGAGCTGAGCTCGGAGGCTTGCAGGTCGCTGATCAGGTTGTTTCGGTAAACGACATACCCGTTCGTGGTTGGTCGCACTGGGTAAATGTAATCCAGTCTAGCCCGGAACTCGCGCTGGATGTAGTGGTCAAACGAAGTGGCAATGAAACAGCCCTGGTGTTACGACCCGCAAGAGCGGTTCGAGATGATGGTGCTGAGATTGGTTTGATTGGCGCCGCAGTCCAGCAGTCCAGTATGCTTGATTTGTTACCCGCCGAATCCATAAGGTCCGTTAATTATAATTTCTTCACGGCGGTACCACCGGCGCTGCAAGAGACCTGGAATAAATCGGTCTTTGTACTTGATTCAGTCAAGAAAATGGTTGTTGGTCTGATCTCTGTTAAAAACATTAACGGACCGATAACCATCGCTCAGGTAGCAGGGGAGACAGTAAGCTATGGGCTTGAAGTGTATCTCGGCTTTCTGGCCTTATTAAGCATTTCTTTGGGGGTGCTTAATCTGTTGCCGATTCCTGTGCTGGATGGCGGACATTTGTTGTACTACCTGATTGAAGCGGTAATCAGGCGTCCGGTACCGGAGAAGATTCAGGCCTTTGGTTTGCAATTAGGGTTATTGCTGATATCTGGAATTATGGTTCTAGCCGTTTATAATGACGTAAATCGATTGCTCTAAAACTATGTTTATAACAATGTTTATAACAATGTTTATAACAATGTTTATAACAACCAATGTTTATAACAACGTTTAAAAAGCACAATAGAAGAAATAATTAATAACTCACCGTCTAGCTACACAATAATTTGAGAATGCATTACAAATGAAAAAAGCAGCTTTTTGTTTGCTGGCGGCTATTGGAATATCCAAGTCCCTTAACGCGCAAGACTTCATCATCGCTGACATCATAGTAGATGGCTATCAGCGTATCTCCCCTGGAATAATTTACAATCTGTTGCCCGTAGGCATAGGTGACGAAGTTACTGCGGTTACGTCGGCGCAAATTATCCGGGAGCTTTCTCAGTCAGAATATTTTGATGAGATAGAAGTATCTCGAGAAGGAAATATTCTGGTTGTTACTGTTTTGGAGAGACCGTCGGTGGCGGAAATTTCAATAGAAGGCAATAAAGTACTGAAGACAGAAGATATCATCGAAAATATGGCCACCGCTGATATTGCTGAGGGGCAAATTTTCACCCGAGCGGCGCTTGAAGTAATCCGCCAGGGGATTCAGGATGTTTACTCTTCCAGAGGTCGGTACGGAGCCTCTGTTGATATCGAAGTAGAAGAACTGCCGCGTAATCGGGTGTCGATTAAGCTCGATATTAACGAGGGCGAAGAATCCAGGATTCGTCACATTAATCTTATTGGCAACAATGCGTTTTCAGAAGATGAATTGCTGGGCTTGTTCGAGTTAGGTACCAAGCCCTGGTATCTGCTGTTTAGTCGTAAAGATAGATACTCTCGTGAACAATTTTCCGGCGACCTGGAACGACTGGAGTCTTTCTACCTCGATAACGGTTATGTTGAATTCAATATCGATTCCACGCCGATCTCTATTACGCCAGACAGGAAGGAAGTCTATATCACAGTAAACCTTAATGAGGGGGATCTTTATACTGTGAACGAAGTAGACCTCGCTGGCGACCTTGTCGATGCCGAGGCGCTCTTGAGGGCGGCTATCTTTGTGCGTCCCGGGCAAATTTATTCTCAGGGTCTGGTGACTGGCACCGAAGAAATTATGGTGCAGTTTCTGGGCAACCTCGGTTATGCCTTTGCTGAGGTAACAGGTGTTCCCGAGGTCAGCGAGGAAGGTGAAACGGTCGATGTAACTTTCTTTATTGAGCCTGGAAATCGCACCTACGTAAATCGAATTAACTTTGCAGGAAATATATCGACAGCTGATGATGTGCTGCGTCGAGAGATGCGACAATTAGAAAGTGCGCCGGCCTCCAGTCTGCAAATAGAACAATCGAAGGTTAGACTCGAGCGCTTGGGTTATTTTGAGACAGTGGAAGTCGATACTGTTGAGGTGGCTGGAACCGAAGATCAGATTGACGTGAACTACGATGT